>Ga0185299_10000806_pt1 | contig 74697 bp, 75 predicted proteins | sample PaiPotPPA55metaG_FD_128002 | JGI IMG/M metagenome (GOLD analysis project Ga0185299, IMG submission 128002) | Iron sulfur acid spring bacterial and archeal communities from Banff, Canada, to study Microbial Dark Matter (Phase II) - Paint Pots PPA... ...
GTCGGGCCGGTAGTCCGGCTCGGGGGAATAGCACAGATGCGGAATTTCGCGGCCCTGACGCTTGGCCACCTGCCAGATGGTCTCGCCTGCGCTGGCTTCGACCTGCTTGCCGTCGAGTTCGAACTGGATTTTTGTCATTCCGCAGCTTCCTTCGGCATGAATTCTTCCGGGAAATATTTAATGACCGTGGTCAGCGGATTCGATGCGGCCTGGCCGAGACCGCAGATCGACGCGTCGCGCATCGCCTGACTCAATTCCTCGAGCAATTCGCGGTTCCAGACCGGCTTTTCCATCAACAGCGCCGCCTTCTGGGTGCCGACGCGGCAGGGCGTGCACTGGCCGCAGCTTTCGTCCTCGAAGAAACGCATCAGGTTCAGCGCCGCGCCCTTCACGCTGTCCTGCTCGGACAGGATGATGACCGCGGCGGAACCGATGAAGCAGCCGTATTTCTCCAGCGTGCCGAAGTCGAGCGGAATATTGTCCATCGACGCCGGCAGGATGCCCCCCGACGCGCCGCCCGGAAGATAAGCATGGAACGCATGGCCTTGCGCCATGCCGCCGCAGAACTCGTCAATCAATTCGCGCACGGTGATGCCCGCCGGCGCCAGCTTCATGCCGGGATTTTTGACCCGTCCCGACACCGAATAGCTGCGCAGGCCCTGGCGGTCGTTGCGGCCATGGCTCTTCCACCATTCCGCGCCCTTTTCCACGATGTCGCGCACCCACCACAGCGTCTCGATATTGTTGATCAGCGTCGGCAATCCGAACAGCCCGACCTGGAACGGGTACGGCGGCTTGTGGCGCGGCAATCCGCGTTTGCCTTCGATGCTTTCCAGAAGCGAGGATTCCTCGCCGCAGATGTAAGCGCCGGCGCCGCGCCGCAGATGCAGACGCGGGCCGCCCGGCGGCAGCCTGGCGATCTCGCGTTCGAGAATTTCGCGCGAGGCCGGATATTCGTCGCGGATGTAGATATAGATGTCGGGCGCCTCGACGACGTGCGCGCCGATCAGCATGCCCTCGAGAAAACGATGCGGATCGGTCTCGAGATAATAGCGGTCCTTGAACGTTCCGGGCTCGCCCTCGTCGCCATTGACGGCCATCAGCCGGGGGCCCGGCTCGCCGAGCACCGCACGCCACTTGCGTCCCGTCGGAAAGCCCGCCCCGCCGAGACCGCGCAAGGACGCGTCGTCGAGCGACTTCAGCAGATCTTCCTTTTTCAACTCGCCCGAGCGCAACCGCTTCAGCAGCGCATAGCCGCCGCCCGCGATATAGGTGTCGTAATCGACATAGTCAGGCAGATGCGCGTGGGTGTCGCCGCTCTTTGCCGCCGCGAGCACGCTTGTGACGCTGGCGTGATCGACGAAGTGATGACCGACCTCGGCCGCGGGCGCCGTGTCGCAGCGGCCGACGCAGGGCGCGCGCACCACGCGAATGCCGGGACCCGCGGTGTTGTGCAATTCATGCAGCAGCTTTTCCGCGCCCAGCATCGCGCAGGTGAGCGAGTCGCAGACGCGAATGGTCAAGGGCGCGATATCCGGCTCACCCTCCTTCACCACATCGAAATGGGCGTAGAACGTCGCAGTCTCGAACACTTCCGCGAACGAAAGCTTCATCTCGTCGGCAAGTGCCGCGAGATGGGCGGCGGAAATCTGATGATATTTGTCCTGGATGAGATGCAGATGCTCGATCAGGAGATCGCGCTGCCGCGGCTGGTCGCCGAGCAAAAGTTCAATCTCGTGCGCAGCGGTCGGATCGATCTGGCGTCCTTTGGGGGTCGACTTGGCGCGCTTGCGTCCCTCGCCGGGATGTTCGAACGAGCGGACCTTCTGTACGTCATGACTCATCGAAACGTCTCGTTCCTGCCGTGGCTGTCGGTGGCTGCCTCTGGATGGCAATTCTAATCCGTGGCATGCCAGATGCCAAGCGCAATTATATAGCTCCAAGAAGCATTTAAGGGGCACGCAGCCGTCGCTGTCATGCCCCCTTGTCAGTCGGTGCCGGCAAATCGCTGGCTCAGGTCCTGTCCATGCAGTCCCCGATATAGAACCAGCGGTCGTCACCGACCAGTCCCTTCGCCTTCACCTCTTTGCGACAGGCCCTGAGCTTGCCCTTGTTGGCAAGCCACTTGGTCTTCATTTCCCTCAGCTTATCGGCGGTCAGCTTCATTCGCGAAGGCTTTGCTGGAGCCGGGCTGGCCGCTGGCGCCGAGGTCGTCGTCTGGGCCGAAGCGGTATGAAAGCTGCCCGCGACAAGCAGCACGGCGACCAGACAGGCAATGATGCGAAGCATGGGAATCCCCTTGGGTCATTTCTGTGATTGATTGGAGGCAAATGCGCGGGACGCAGTCTTGGGGCGTCCCGCGCATGATGGAGCGGCGATCAGAAGATCTTCATCGCGCTTTCCAGTGTCTTCCAGACGCCCCAGGCGAGCGGGATGCCGACGAAGGCCCAGAACAGGGCAGCTTTGATGTCAAGTCCGCCCTTACCGATACCGAATGAACCGGACTGCACCGCGCCCGCGCTCTTGGCACTCGCCGCCTGCAGTCTGGCCACCTCTTCGGGGCTCATGTGCCATTTGTGGTCGACCGGCTTGATCAGGTAGTTGCAGATCAGGCCTGCGATCAGCATCGCACACAGGATATACATGGTGGTGTTATAGAGCTGATCGCGCGGCACGCCGGCCTGGAGCTGGAACTCGCGGATATAGTTGACCACGACCGGGCCGATGATGCCCGCGGTCGACCACGCCGTCAGCAGCCGCCCGTGAATGGCGCCGACGAACTGGGTTCCGAACATGTCGGCGAGATAGGCCGGCACGGTGGCGAAGCCGCCGCCATACATCGACAGGATGATGCAGAAGGCTGCGACGAACAGCAGCTTGGAGCCCATCGCTGCGAAAGTCGGCGCCAACGCGTAGAGCACGATGCCGAGCACGAAGAACGTATAGTAGGTGTTCTTGCGGCCGATATAATCCGATAGCGAGGCCCAGAAGAAACGGCCACCGATATTGAACAGCGACAGCAAGCCGGCAAAACCCGCCGCGATCCCCGCGATCAACGTCCTCTGCTCGACCGAAAGCGCGCCGAAGTTCAAATTGGGCATTCCGATCAGCTTGCCGGCGAAGATTTCCTGCAACATCGGTGAGGCCATGCCGATCACACCGATGCCGGCCGACACGTTCAAACACAGCACCCACCAGATCAGCCAGAATTGCGGTGTCTTGTGCGCGTTGTCGAGATGGACGTGATGCTCCGAGATCATCGACTTGCTTTCGCTCGGCGGCGTCCAGCCGTCGGGACGCCAGCCCGCCGGCGTGACCCGGTAAGCAAATGCACCTATCGTCATAAAGACGAAATAGATCACGCCCATCGCGGCGAAGGTCTCCCACACGCCGACTGAGGTTGGAGTCTTGAAGTAATTGATCAACATATTCGCCAGGGGCGCGCCGATCATGGCGCCGCCGCCGAATCCCATGATGGCCATGCCGGTCGCCATGCCGCGATGGTCGGGGAACCATTTGATCAGCGTCGAAACCGGGGAAATGTAGCCCAGGCCGAGACCGACGCCTCCGATGACACCGGCGCCCAGCCACATGATCCAGAGCTGATGCACGTAAATGCCGACGGCGCCAAGCACGAGACCCCCGCCCCAGCAACAGGCCGCGACGACGCCGGCCTTGCGCGGGCCGGCGCGCTCGAGCCAGCCGCCCCAGATCGCGGCCGAGACGCCGAGCACGACGAAAAACAGCGTATACATCCAGCCGAGGCTCGCCACCTTCCAGTCGCAGGTGGTGGTGAAGAGTTCCTGCATCAGCGACATGTCCGGGCAGGCCTTCGGCGCAGTCACGCCGATCGCACGCGACAGCGGCAGCCAGAACACGCTGAATCCATAGGCCATGCCGATGCACAGATGAATGCAAAGCGCGGCGGGTGGCACCAGCCAACGATTGAAGCCAGCCTTTGCTATCGTGTGCTCGCGATCGAGAATTCCCAACCGACCGCCGGACATGGTCCCCGCGCCGCTAATTGCCGTCATCAAGTCCTCCCCCTTCAGCCACCCTTGCCGGGCATGTCTGTCGTTCACGTTTGCTCTATACCCTAAATTCCCAAACCCGTATTGCTGCTCCGCACAATCCCTGAGTGCGCCCAGGATCTACGCCTGGAGACGAATTGGGGCAGAAGCCTGGACTTATGTCGATAGGTAAAAGGTAGCGATAGCGCCGTCCGAAGCACGGCTTTTCGGATGCGGAAGGGTGCGTCTAACCGTCCCGGTTCCGCATCGACCCGGCACGCGATGCACCATTCGAATTCTCAATTGAACCATTCGTTTTTTCGATCATGAACACAACGCGGTGCTCCGCGCGTTCGCTGATCTCGACCCTGTCTCCGGTCTCCCGGATCAGGTTTGGGATGTCGATCACCGACAGCGGATCGGTGCAATGGACCTCCAGAAGGTCGCCCGGCAGCAGTGCCTTCAGCGCCTTGCGCGTCTTCAAGGCCGGCAACGGACATTTGAGGCCGGTGAGATCGAGTTTCGTCGTGGTCATGGCCCATACATGGCGAAGCGGTCTCGCATCGTCAACGGACAAGGAAAGCGGATGAACCTCACATCAGGCTCGCATAGCTGAGAAACCCAACCGTCTGGCCCGGGGCGACCTGCGTGATCTCCTCGCCAAGCTCGACCAGTCCGTCAGTGTCCACGAGCGACGACAGCAGGCCGGCACCCTCACGCGGAAACTTGACCGCTTCAAGCCCAACGCCGTCGGGCGCTTGGCGCAGACTGGCCCGCACATATTCGCGGCGGGCGATCTTCTTTTTGTAGGTGAACGCGGCGCGGACCGGCATCGGAATCAGGGGCAGCGGTTGGGCGCCCGACAGCGCCAGCACGGTCGGCCGCACCACATGGACGAAGGTGACAAAACTCGCCACCGGATTTCCCGGCAATCCGATGAACGGCGTGCCCGCGATGATCCCCATGGCGACGGGACGCCCCGGTTTGATCGCCATCCGCCACAGCACCAGGATGCCGACATCTTCGACGGCGGCCTTGACGTGGTCTTCCTCGCCGGTCGAAACGCCGCCGCTGGTGAGAATCAAATCGTGGGTGCTGGCCACTTTCTTCAGACCTTGCGCCAGCGCCGCGCGATCGTCGCGCAAAATTCCAAGATCGCTGACCTCGCAGCCGAGCCGGACCAGCATCGCCATCAGCATGAAGCGGTTGGAGTCGAATAATTGCGCTGACAGGCGCGCCTTGCCGGGCGACACCAGCTCATTACCGGTCGAGAACACCGCGACCCTGATGCGCCGGCGCACGTCGACTTGCCTCAGGCCGAAGGCGGCTGCGAGCGCAACATCCTGCGGACGCAGCCGCCGGCCTCTCGCAATCGCGGCAGCACCGAGCTGAATGTCTTCGCCCGCGGGGCGCACATTGGCCCCACGCCTCAAACCCGCCGGGAGAACAACCTTGCCGGCTTCATCGACGCGAACGTCCTCCTGCATGAACACGGTATCGGCTCCCTCCGGCATCGGCGCGCCGGTAAAGATCCGCACGGCGTGGCCCGGCTTGACCGGCTCTTGCGCCGAAGCACCCGCCTGAATGCGGCCCGACACGGGAAATGCGGCTTCGTCCCGAGGCGGAAGATCGCTGCCCCGCACCGCATAGCCGTCGACGGCGGAATTGGTGAACGGCGGCAGGGGCAAGGATGCGGAAAGATCGCCGGCGAGAATGCGCCCCTCGGCCGTCTCAAGCGGCACGGCCTCGATCTCGTGCACCGCGGTTACACGGGAGGCGATGATCGCGACGGCTTCATCGACCGACATCATCGGTCCGCCGAAGGCAAAGCAATCGTCGGACAACTGCGCCATGTCGTCTCTCAGGCCCCGCTGACGTTTGCCGCCAGCACGTCTTCCAGGGGAATTGCGAACTTTTGCATCATAGCGGCGACGGCCGGAATGTCATCGAGATGGGCAACCGGCAGCACGGTTTCCAGGGTTGCGTCGGTTGCAATGCCGGCAATGGCGGGGTCGTCGGGGAACAGCGGCGCCTTGCCATTGGCTTTCCGATGCACCTCGATCTTGCGATGCGGCTCGGACTTGAAGCCTTCGACAACCACGAGATCCACCCGCGACATCTTGCCAAGCAGTTCCGGCAGCCGCGGCTCCGGGGCGCCCCGCAGTTCGTGCATCAAGGCCCAACGATTGCCCGAAGACACCAGCACTTCCACCGCGCCCGACTGCCGATGCACCCAGGAATCCTTGCCCGGCACGTCCACATCGAAACTATGGTGGGCGTGCTTGATGACGGAGACGGAAAGCCCCTCTTTCAGAAAATGCGGGATGACGCGCGCCAGCAGCGTCGTCTTGCCGGCGCCGCTCCATCCTGCCAGGCCGATCACTTTCATCACTTTCTCCGAACCGGCGACGGAACCGGGCTATGTTTTATCCAAGCGTGCTTTATATCGGGCTTGGGCAAATGTCATGCTACCCTCGCAAACCATGACCAAGATCGACAAAACTCCGATCCCTCTGATCCTGCCAAATCCAGGCGATCCGCGGCTGACCGAACGTGTCGCCGGGACCGATCAGACCGGCGCGGCCGTCGAGATCAACGTTCCGGTGGAGCGGCCGCTGACGCTTTACCTCAACGCGCAGGAGATCGTCACCATGATGACGATCGGCGATTACCCGGAATATCTCGCGCTCGGCTATCTGCTCAATCAGAACATGCTGAAATATGACGACGTCGTCACCGAGGTCGAATATGATGACGATCTGCAGGTCGTGGTGGTGCGCACCGAGCACCACACCAATTTCGAACAGAAATTGAAGAAGCGTACGCAGACCTCGGGCTGCGCGCAGGGCACGGCGTTCGGCGATCTGCTGGAGGCCGTGGAGAACGTCGCGCTGCCCAAGGCCGAACTGCGCACGTCCTGGCTCTATGAGATGACGCACGCGATCAATACCATGCCCTCGCTCTATCTTGAAGCCGGCGCCATCCACGGCTGCGTGCTGTGCAAGGAAGGAACGCCTGTTTGCTACACCGAGGATGTCGGCCGCCACAACGCGGTCGACAAGATCGCGGGCTGGATCTATCGCCATGGCGTCGATCCCGCCGACAAGATTCTCTACACCACCGGACGGCTGACTTCCGAAATGATCATCAAGACGGTGCGGATGGGAATTCCGATCCTGGTTTCGCGCTCGGGATTCACCGCCTGGGGCGTCGATCTGGCGCGGCAGGTCGGGTTGACGCTGGTCGGCCGCGCGCGCGGAAAACGGTTTATCGCGCTCTCCGGCCAGGACCGCATCGTCTATGATCAGAATCTCGCTTTCGTCGAAGATGAATCGGCGCGACACAAGCGCAAGGGCGCCGAACGTGACGCGTGAATTCGCAGCGACGTCAAGCGACGCGCCGGCAACACCCGGAATATTGCTGGCCGGCGGCCTGGCGCGGCGGATGGGTGGCGGCGACAAGCCGATGCGCCGGATCGCCGGCCGCACCATCCTTGAGCGCGTGATCGCGCGGCTAAAGCCGCAATGCGACGGGCTTATCCTCAACGCCAACGGCGATCCCGCACGGTTTGCAGGTTTTGGCTTGGCCGTCATCCCGGATTCGGTCGCGGATTTTCGCGGTCCGCTGGCCGGCATTCTCGCAGGCCTCGATTGGGCCGCGGCGAACCGGCCCGAGGTTTCCTTTGTATTGAGCGCGGCGGCGGATTGTCCGTTTCTGCCGCGCGACCTCGTGGCGCGCCTGCACCGGGCCCGCGCCGAACAGAGCGCCCAGCTCGCGGTCGCAGCCTCAGCCGGACAGTCGCATCCGGTGATCGGATTGTGGAGCGTAGCCTTGCGCGAGGAGCTTCGCCGCGCGCTGGTGGCCGAAGACGTCAGAAAGATCGACCGCTGGACCGCGCGCTACCCGCTCGCCACCGTGACGTGGCCGGCCGAGCCGCTCGATCCGTTCTTCAACGCCAACACCATGGACGACATCGCGGAGGCCGAACGGCTGGCGACGCTGGATGGGGGGTGACATGCGTTGCCCCGGATGCTGCGCAGCATGCAATGCTGCGCTGCTGATCCGGGGCCCATGGCCGCACAATAAAGGTTTGGGTCCCGGAAAGGTTTGGGTCCCGGCTCAGCGGAGCAGCGCAAGATGCGCCGCACCGCGTCCGGGACACGATACCAACTCACGCCGGCCTAAACCCCGCTTGCGCCAGTGCCGCGCGGCCTTCGTCGGAGGCCAGCGCATCCAAAAACGCCCGCACCGCCGGACGCTGCTTGCGGGCGGTGACCAGCGCGAAATCATAATGCTCTTCGGCGAGCGGGATGAAGCCCAGGCCCGCGGCATGCGCGACCGGCGCGATGGTCATGCCCCAATCGGCGCGGCCTTGCGCGATGGCCGCGGCAACCGCGTTGTGGGACTTCGGCTGATTCCAGTAGCCATCGGGACGGGCTTCCCCAAGCAGCCGGTCGATCAGGATGCGGGTGCCCGCGCCCTGATTGCGGTTGACCATGATGCAGGCGGCATCAGCGAGCGCGGCGCGCACCGCAGCCTGCGCGCTCAATCCCTCAAACCGCGCATCGCCTGACCGAAACACGATGCCCTGCATCCGTCGCCAGCCCGGCACCAATTCAAGGCCATCGCCGAGGAACGGCGCGTTGTAGGTTTCGGACTTTTCGTCGAACAGATGGATCGGTGCGAAGTCGCATTCACCGCGTTTGGCCGCAGCCAAGCCGCCTAGGCTGCCGACCGCGATCGAGCGCACCACAAGACCGGCGCGCGCCAGCGGCGCGGTGACGAGATCAAGCCCGGTGCAATGGCTGCCGACAATCACGAGATCGGGCACCCGCACATGCGGCGTGAACAGCGTGACCTCGGCTTGCGCGCCCGCCGGCATCTGGTCGGCCAGCGCGTCGATCTTCAGGAAGCCGTCGGCCTGCGCGAACGAGGTGATGGCGCCGCTTCCCTTGCCGGAGGGATAGGCGATCAATCCCTCGGTGCCTTCGACCAGCGATACCATGACGAATTCGGTGCGGCCGAGTTCCGATGCGATCCGCACCGGGATTTTGGCCGTGACCTTCGCGTCGGATCGCGGCGGCAGGCCCGCCATCCGCCGCAGCACCGGCACGATCATGTCGTGGAAGGTGAACATCGCCGAGGTCGGGAACCCCGGCAGGATCACCACCGGCTTGCCGCCGCAGACCGCAAGACACAGCGGCTTGCCCGGCTTCAGCGCAACGCCATGGGCGATGATGCCGGGTTTTCCAAGCCGCGCGATGATGCGGTGGGATACATCGCCGGCGCCCTTCGAGGTGCCGCCGGAAAGCACCAGCATGTCGGAAGTCTCGAGCGCCCGGCGCATCGCGCCTTCAAGCTGCTCCTCATCGTCGGCAACGGCGCCGAGGAATACGGCCTCGCCGCCGTTCTCGCGGATCGCCGCGCTGACGATCGCACCATTGGTGTCGTAGATCGCGGCCGGGCGCAGCATCTCGCCGGGCTGCACCAACTCGTCACCCGTGGAGATCACCGCCACGCGCGGCCGGCGCACGACGGATACTTTCGCGATCCCGCAGGCCGCGCACATGCCGATCTCGCGCGAGCCGATCACGGTGCCGGCGCGCAGCACCGCCTCGCCGCGCGCGATGTCGGAACCGGCATAGGATACGAACTGACCGGGCGAGGCGGCGCGGCGGATGTCGATCGCGCGCCCACCCGCCGGTTGGGTACGCTCGACCATGACGACGGCGTCGGCGCCGCGCGGCAGCGGGCCGCCGGTGGCAATCGACGTCGCGGTGCCCGACAGCACCGGCCGGGCCGGCGCGGTGCCGCAGGCGATGACTTCGTCATTGAGCAGGAGCCGAACCGGCGTCGCTTCCCCCGCGGAGGCGAGATCGGCGGAACGCACCGCAAAGCCGTCGACATTGGAACGATCGAACGGCGGCACGTCGATGTCAGCCACGATATCGTGCGCCAGCGGATAGCCGAGCGCCTCCGTCAAAGACCGCTCCTCGGCAAGCGTCCCCCGCGGAAACAAGGCGGCCTCGAAACGCTTCAGCGCATCCTCGCGCGAGAGAATGGTCAGGAACTGATCCTGATCCATGCTGTCACGGCTGTTGGGCAAGGGAACCTTGGTCATGTCGGAATTCATTGCTGTCAGTCCCGCATGATATAGGCATCGACCGGCGTGCCCGCAGCGAAGCCTTCCGACCCGCCCGATACCACGAGCCATGCGTCGGCGCGGGCGATGGTCGCAAGCGAGAGATCGCCCCCCGCGAGCGGCATCCAGGTTTCATCCGCTCTCTCAAGCAGGACGATTTCAGAAACACCGACACTTGATGCGATCTTGCGCGCCAGCGGCCGCGCCTGCCTCAGTCGCCTCTCGCGCCCGGACAGCCGGTCCAGCGCGGCAAGCGCCAGCGTCCACCACGCCCCGAGCGCCTGATCCGGTGCACCCGGCAGCGCAAGAACAGGAACGTCACCGATCCTGCCAATGGCGGAGGTTCGACCAGGCCGCAGCGCGAGGCCATGCGCCACGACCTCGCCACGCTTTGCCAGCGCTGATATCACCGCATCGGTGCGGCCGACCCCGGTGCCGCCGATCGTCACCAGCAGGTCGCACGCGCCCGTATCGAGCGCTCCGGCGATCGAGGCGGCATCGCGTCCGGTGGCCTCGGAGCAGACGATTTCAGCGCCTTCGGCGCGGGCGGCTTCGGAAATCAGTTGCGCGGTCACCGCCTCACCCGAAATCGCGGGAATGTTGACGATACGCAGGCGCGGACGGCGCACGTTCAGCCTAAGCAAGCCCGCGGCGCGTGCGATCAACAGATCGCGTGGGCGAACCCTCCGGCCGGCGGCGAGGACGGGGGCACCCCCGGCGATTTCTCCACCGGCGCGGCGCACCCCCTGCCCCGGAATGGCTTCTGCCAGCACCTGGGCCATCGGACCTGCCCGATCGACGGAATCGGAGTCCACCACGCAATCACAATTGTCCGGCATCGGCTCGCCGGCTTCGACCCAGACCGGCGACGTGGAGAGCAGCAGGGGCGAATAGGACGAGGCGCCGACGAGGTCGCGGGCGCGCAAGGCCCAGCCGTCGCTGGCTGCGGCATCGCGCGACGGAAGCGGTTGCAGCGGCGGCATGTCCGCAGCCGCGCAGCCCAGGGCGTCTGCCAGCGCAAGCTCGACCGGCGCGACCGGAGCGAGGCGGTGCAGCAGCGCCGTGAGCGCCACATCGAGCGAGGTAAGCGAGGCCGGCAGGCGCTGGGTTGGAACCATGACCCGCCTATGTACTGAATCAGGCCCGAAATATACAGCGATATGCTGCGATGCAGTTCATGGGATCGGCTCGCGTTGACGGCGTCCATCGAATGAATGCAAAAAGGGCGGGCCGGCTGAGCCAAGCTCCCGGCCAACGATACGGCCGATGCGGCTGGCGTCATGGGAGGAGCGAGATGTTTACCAAGCACACGACCGTGGCTGGGGTCCTTGCCGCCACGCTGTTGTCTTCACCCTCGGCGCTCGCCCAGATCTCGGACGACGTGGTCAAGATCGGCGTTCTCACCGACATGAACGGACCGGCCTCCACCCCCACCGGGCAGGGATCGGTGACGTCAGCGCAAATGGCAGTGGACGATTTCGGCGGCAAGGTGCTGGGCAAACCGATCAGCGTGATCGTCGGCGATCATCAGGACAAGCCCGATATCGGCGCCGGCATCGCGCGGCGCTGGTATGACACCGAACAGGTCGACCTGATCGTGGACGTGCCGGTGTCGGCGGTAGGCCTCGCCGTGCAGAACATCGCTAACGAAAAGAAGCGGATGTTCATCGCGCACTCGACAGGCACCGCCGATTTCCACGGCAAGTTCTGCTCGCCCTATGCCATTCAATGGGTGTTCGACACCCGCGCGCTGGCGGTCGGTACCGCGCAGGAAGTGGTCAAGCGCGGCGGCGACAGCTGGTTCTTCCTCACCGACGATTATGCGTTCGGCCACTCCCTGGAAAAAGACGCTTCGGCCGTGATCGTCAGGAACGGCGGCAAGGTACTCGGCTCGGTTCGCCTTCCGTTTGCGACGCCTGACGTGTCGTCGTTCATCCTGCAGGCCCAGGCTTCGAAGGCAAAGATTGTCGGCATCGCCGGTGGGCCACCCAACAACGGCAATGAGATCAAGACCGCCGGCGAATTCGGGCTGCTCAAGGGCGGCCAGCAGATGGCCGGCCTGCTCGTGCTGATCACCGATATCGATGCGCTGGGTCTTCCGGCAGCGCAGGGGCTGTTGCTGACGACGTCGTTCTACTGGGACATGGACGAAAAGGCCCGTGACTGGTCGATCCGCTACTTTGCCAAAATGAAGCGGATGCCCACGATGTGGCAGGCCGGCGTTTATTCTTCCGTCATGCACTATCTCAACGCCGTCAAGGACAGCGGCACCGACGAGCCGCTCAAGGTGGCAGCGAAGATGCGCGAAAAGCCGATCGAGGATTTCTTTGCCCGCAACGGCCGGCTGCGCGAGGACAATCTGATGGTTCACGATCTCATGCTGGTGCAGGTCAAGAAGCCGGACGAGTCCAAATATCCGTGGGACTATTACACGGTCCTCGCGAAGATCTCCGGCGAGGACGCGTTCGGCCCGCCCGACCCGGCGTGTTCGATGGTGAAGAGGTGAAGTGAGCGAATGGCGAGTAGGGGAAGATTACTTACTATTCGCTATTCGCTATTCGCTATTCGCCTACTTCACCACACCGATCTCGCGGAAATACTTCATCACGCCGGGATGAATCAAATCCACACTCGGCACTGCCGCAACCGTATTGGCGGCGGTGGTTTCGCAAGCCTGCGCCAGCTTCTTGCAGAACGCGCCTTCGGCGCTGTGCAGCGTGCGCGCCAGCCGATAGGCCACCCCATCGTCGAGATCGACCCTGGTCAGAATGAAGCTCCACGATCCCATCGAATTGATCGCGGCGTTCTGGTTCGGATAGCTTCCGGCCGGAATGGTCATCGCCTTGAGAAAGGCGTGCTTGGCGCTCATCCGCGCGATCTCATTGGCGGTCGGCGCGATGAACCTGACGCCCGCGGGACTTTTCGCCAGGGTGGTGAATCCAGGATAGCCGATGCCGGCTCCCCACAGCGCCGCGACCCGTCCATCGAGCACCATCTCCGGCGCATCGCCCGCGTGATCAAGATAGATGGATTTGAAATCTTCGTCCTGCTGCAATCCGATCCCGTCCAGCATGTAACGCGACAGGATCGGAATGCCGGAACCCTTGGCGCCGAATGCAATCGGCTTGCCGACGAGATCCTGAATGGTCCGGTAGGGAGAATCGCCGCGCACCGCGAACATTCCGGCCGAGGAATAGATTGCGGTCAAAATCCTCAGATTGACGCGAGGCCGACCGATGCCTTCCAACGCCTGATAGAAAGATTCTCCGGCCACCAGCGCGAGATCGAGCTGGCCGGCTTCCAGCATCGGAATGTTCTCGCTGCTGCCTTTGGTGTTGCGCGGTTGAATCGACAAGGTCGGATCGGCGTCCGCCATGACTTCCGCAAAGGCGTTGCCATAAAGTGGAAAGCCGCCACCCTGCGTCGCGGTCCCCAAACTGATCGTGGTCTTTTGAATGGGCTTGCCTCCATCTTGCGCTGCGGCACCGCCCGCCAACAGCAGCAGCGCGCCGGCACAAACCATATGAGCGAGTTTCATCGGCGATCCTCCGGCATCCGCGTGATGGCGGAAGACCCATGCAGGAACATGGGACAAAAGGCAATGTAGGCAAATTCCCGATTGTGTGAAACCATCCCGGATGTCTGTTCCAGCGGAGTGGGCTCACCATGAAAATCTTGCGCGCGGCCGTCTTCGGCATGATTTGCCTTTTGAGCCTTGCGGGCGGCGCCTCCGCGGCCGACTATCCGAACCGTCCTGTGCGCTGGCTGATCGGCTTTTCGGCCGGCGGCCCGGTCGATGTCGTGGCGCGCATCTTGAGCCAGTGGCTGTCGGAGCATTTCGGCCAGCAATTCGTGGTGGAGAACCGCACCGGCTCCGGCGGCAATATCGCGGCGGCAAGCGCGATCAACTCGCCGCCGGACGGCTATACGCTGTTGTTCGTTGCGCCCAACAACGCGATCTCGGCCTCGCTCTACAAGCACCTGTCGTACGATTTCATCCGCGACACCGTGCCGGTCGCCAGCATCATCCAGCTGACCAACTTGCTGGTCGTCTCCAACGCCATGCCGGTCAAGACGGTTCAGGAATTCATCGACTACTGCAAGGCCAATCCGGGCAAGGTCTCCTATGCCTCGTCGGGCAACGGCACCTCGGTTCACATGTCGGCGGAATTGTTCAAGGCAATGACCGGGATCAACATGGTCCACGTGCCCTACCGCGGATCGGCGATCGCATTTCCCGATATTATTTCCAACAAGGTGCAGTTGATCTTCGACAATCTGCCGTCGGCGCTTGAACAGTCGCGTTCCGGTACCGTGCGCGCGCTCGGCGTCACTTCGCCGCAGCGCTGGCCCGGCGTGCCCGATATTCCAGCCATTGCCGAAACCGTGCCCGGATTCGAGTCGGTCGGTTTCTACGGCATCTCCGCGCCGAAGGGCACCCCGCCGGAGATCGTCGAAATTCTCAACCAGGCGGTCGGCGAAGCGCTGAAAGATCCCAAGGTGGTCGAGCGGCTGACCGCCATCGGCGGAATCCCCAAGCCGATGACGCCGGCCGAATTCGGCAGGCTCATAGAGGTCGAGACCGAAAAATGGCGCAAGGTGGTCGAGTTCGCGGGCGCCTCGGTGGATTGAGCGGAGACAGCGTCGTTCCATCACGGCGCCATTCCGGGGCTGCCAGGCGCGAACTACGGTGTGCAATTGCACATCGGAGGTCTGGTCCGGAGCCTGTCATCGGGCGGCGCAAGCGCCGACCCGTTGGGACCATCCCGGAATGACCGCAGCAAGAACCCGGCATTGCCGGAACGCCCCCCACATTGTAAGGGGTCTCCAGCACCGTTGCCTGCCGCACGAAGCGGCAGTCGCGGCGGGGCCTGTAGCTCAATGGTTAGAGCCGGCCGCTCATAACGGTCTGGTTGCAGGTTCGAGTCCTGCCGGGCCCACCAATGTTTTCAGGAGCTTTCGCCTTAGCGGGAGCACCGCACCAGAAACCGCACCAGATACGTGCGCTTTTCGTTCGCCGGTCGGCCCGCGCATGGCGATCTTCTCGACGGCATCCGACAAATAGTCAGGATGATGGTGGCCGTACGTGTTCAGCAGAACTTCTGTTGGACCTGCGATGCGAGCACGTGGACCCTCAAGCTCTGCGTCGCCCACCTGCCACTAACAAAAAATGGCGACAGCCGCGACGTCCCATTGTCACGCCGCGCGGTTCAGACCTTAGAACAACTGCGCGCCGATGGCGTCAAACACGAACGCGTGTTTCCCGTGACAGGGAATTCGGTGCGTCTGGCTTTCGAGCATCTACGAGTGCGCGCTGGAATGTTGATCAACCGCGATACGCTGGCGGATATCAAGCCATCTTTCGAAAACGACACCAATATCGTCCCCATACCTCCAGAGCAGTCGGCATTTTCCAACTGTGAGAAAGTCGTCGAACGTGATGTAGAAGTGTATCGGAAGAAGGCCCAATCCATCTGCATGCACTACGGCGTTCGTTCGGCTAACGTCGTAAGCTACAATGCGCAATTCCCGGCCACCGTCAAAGAACAGCAGGCCATCTGTGGAATGTTTGATCATGTTGCACTCCATTCGGTACGTGGCCGCGCTGGCTTTGGTACTTCAGGAACAGCATTAATCGGCGCCGAAGATATCGCTCTGTAATCGTCGCGAATATCGGAAACCGGATTTACAGTTAAATGGCCAATTTTAATAAAGCGATTTGTAAACGCCGCCGCGTCACCATCGCCAGCCGTCGCGCATCGCGTCATCAGCACGTCGAGCGCGACAGCATCACCACGACGGCAGGCGGCAAGGCAGCGCCATCACGACGACGAGTTCGCCAGCGCAATGCGACGCCTCGGACCTCGCCGCTCCACCTTGGGCAGTCACCGTGGTCGTGGTGCTAGCCGATCGGGCTCCGACGTTCAGCTAGGAATAAGTCGAAAACGCCCCCGATAGAAAACCCGACTACGCAACGGCATTTTTCGACAGCATCGGGTCCAATTTCGGAAGTCGGCGCTTTAATCCGTTAGGTCAGCTTTACCCCTGCGAACGGACATCCCGCGGCACCAAGGCCATTTCTGAAAAGTGCTCAAGGGAAGTTACCCAACTGATGCCGCCGAAAAAAAACCGCCCGAAGGCGGCTAGGCGTCTGAAAGGAGCGTGGAACTCCAGCCGCCGGTGACCAAGCGAACGTTGTCACGCAGCGAGCCAATGCCCCTTGTGAATATCGAACTTCACCGCGCCGTCGTCACGCATCTTCAATAGGAGCGATTGACAGTCGTCCTGATGCTTTATGTTCACGCGCTTCATGATTTCGAAAGCCTTCAGAGGCTTTTCGCGAAGGGCTATTAGAATCTTTTCTCGATCAGAACCAGCGACTTACCACCTCAGAACCAGCACCTTATGAGTAACCACTTTGGGAGGTTGAACAAGCTTATCCTTGGGCTGGCCCGTCCAATCACCAGCGTCACGTTCCGCCGCCCTGGTTAAAGCTTCAATTTCTGCGCGTTGAATGCTATGGGCAAATTTTCGGTACTTGACGCTACCTGGGTCGAGATCGATCCGCCCCTCTTCGATTATTCGGCCTAACACGTCCGTTACAGCCTGAGTTTCGCCGCGCGCCGCTTCCATTCTGATATTTGCCAGACGTGCGGCTCGCGTCTGGTCTACCCTCACCTCGCGACTGAAAGTGCCGGACGCCGCTCGCAAGCCGATTGAGAATGAGCTCGATCTTTACCGCCGTTTCGCCGACGCGACAGCGGCGCCGCCAAGCGAGACCAGGAAAAACCTTGAGCGAGCAGCGGAGCTGGCAAGCAAGCTACTTGAAGTCATCGAGGATTTCGGCCCCGAAGAGCACCGCGCACTGGCCGCGTGCAGTGAACAAGGCGTCGCGCTATCGGGACCGAGCTATCGCGATTGGGAATTCATAGAAGCGCGGCGGCGAAGCGGTAGCTCGGACGCACGCATCGGCGCACCAATCGCGGCGGAAGATTATCGGGATTGTATTTCCGGCAGGGTCGTAGAAATGCATCAGCTTTTCCGCAGCGGCGCGTTCGTAGACCGATGAATGCAACATTGCGATCGGCTCAACAGCCCGAAGCCCAAGAAAAGCCAGAAGAATACGGGCATGAACGGAAATTTAAACTGTGCTTCCCATCGGAGCGCACGAATTGATAACGCTCTAACCTAGATTTTATTGAAATTTTGCCATATAATTGCAACCATATACTCCCATATAATTATTAACTATTTATTTCGGGTGGGGCGTATGAACATTTGGCAACGCGCGAAACCGTCCGATGACCGAAGTTCGGTTTCGTGCGACCTATTGCAGTCCGCAATCACAGAGGCCGTCAAGAAGGCCGACCACGGTTGCGAGGCATTCGCGGGCGTGGTCATCAAGCGTGAAACCCCCAAGTCGCGTCTCGACGCGAACTGGGCCGTCCAAGGTGTTCGGTTCGGCAGAGCTGATCGGGACAAGGCCGGTCAAGCGTTGGCGACGATCGTAGAGCAGGCGCAACGCTATTTCAGTCTTGCCGAGGACGATCCTGGTCCGCACGAAAGCCCGGTGTCTAAATCCAAACGTTCAATCCGCCGTCGATCGCCGTCGCATCGTGAATAAATCGATTGCCCGTCTTCCGCGGCAGTGATGTGGGGCACATGCGAAACGCGATACAAGCGGCAATCACCGAAGGCGTCAAGAACACTGATCCAGGTTGTGAGCCTTGTGTTGGGATGATCGTGCAGCGCAGGAATCCAGAAATCGACTTTAGAAGCGAATTGGGCCATCGGCGAAATCCGGTTTGGTAGAGCCGATTGAAACAAGGCAGCCGGTCGCCGTAACCGCCATAGTTGAGTGAATGCAACGCGCCTTCAATCTTTCCAACGGCAGTCAGACAACAAAGTTGGGCGACGAAGATTAAGCACTGGCCTTCCGTAGCGGTGGTCCTCGCCAAACAAGAAGGCGCTCTCTCTGGATCGACTTTCTGATCGAAGACGCCGGCAAAACTGATGAGGCCCTAAATTCTGCGATTTATCACATCCGCAAGCTTTTTCGCAGCTAATTTCGGTAGCCTCCGCATAAGGGGCCTGAAGGCTATTTGCGAGTAAGAGGCGATGGCTTCATATCGTTCCGGATGGACGACATCGATCGGCATCTCCGGAATGTGATTCAAATTCAGATGGCTTTTTATGCGCGATGTCAGATCGTGCCGTTCGCGTCTCACGTACAATAGCATGTTCTGTCTGTACCACACGGAGACATCCTGTCTTTGCCAAATTTGCGATCTAAACGGATCAAAGCAATGGTATCCTTGGGAATCGAACAGACTTACCCAATATGACTGCCAGCGCTCATTGATGTGTTTGAAACCTCCTTGAAAAGGGATTGCCGCGCCGAACAAAACTACGTCGCTGTGCTTTGTTAAATTCTCAATGAACTGCACAGAATACTCCGAGGCGACATGCTCTGCGACCTCAAGGCTTATGGCGACGTCGAACCGTTGGCCGAGATCAAAAGGCTTCGCCAGGTCTTGCACCGTAAAACACCGCTGGGGGATCAAAAGGCGGCTTTGATCAGTCCATGCGCCGTCAACCCCGCAAATTGAGCGCACACCGGATGACTCGAAACAAGCAAGCCAACGCCCGTCCCCGCAACCAACGTCCAATACAGAACTAACTTCAATGATCGATTTTAGAAGCGGGACAATAACGTTGGCGGAGGCGATAGTTTGGTCGCCATGGGTCTTGTGCCACTCAAAGTCATACATACGATCACCTCCAGAAAAAGTGCGGAGTTGGTGATAGTAATAATAGATGTCGCGGCCACGAGCTGTTTGGGACACTCATTTACGCCGTTTACGGCGTTGGGAGTCAATATGAACAGCGACTTAGCGCTTCCGGTGGTTGCCGCGCCGGCTCCGTCGGAACGCGCCGGGTGGAGGCGGGTTGGCGAGAGTCGGTTCGCATCCAAGGAGAGTTGCGGACCAATTGGCGAAATTGCGCGAGGTTGTACGTCGTAGCGGGGCAGGCGCCAAGCGGCGAATGGATCATCACAGTGGAAATGACGGTGGCGCTGTGCGCACTCCTGCGCGATCCGCTGCCCATGCAACAGCGTTCCGGTGCGTTTGAGACATTTTCGCGAAGAAAGTGAATCCGCCGGGACGGCATAAGGTTTAATCTAGGGCCGCTTGTGGGGGTAATTGTCTTGTAATGAAATCTGTCCTGCATGCTGTGTCGGATCGAGCGGGACTTTTATTAGGAGAGTGTAGTAGCAGGGCGAGCACTCGAAAGCGCAAATATCGCGGAAGATCGGCCGGAGGGATTGCGGCGCGAACGACATCGGCCGATCGCAGTGAGGACATCTTGGTGTGGACATTGGGACCGAAGCGAATTAACCGGGATGAGATTTCCCATCGAAAACGCGGATAGCCGCGCAAGGTTCCAAACACCCATCAAAAAGATCACTTGCCTTTGTTTCCATGCCCGAAGAGGACGTTCCGCGACTCTCCGCTGACGCGCCCTTCCGATCCATCGGGAACGTTAAAGCCGATTGCCAGCCCTTTCAGGCGGCTTTTCGCGCGTCACCGTCGGTCCCAAGTGGACGCCCGGGCGCTGCTCGCTGAAAGCGGAATGGCTTTTGACGGCCGCCATTTTTCAGGCAATTTTGAATCGAACGACTCGTTTCTATCTTTTGATGTATGCAGCTGGACGCCGAACTCACGCTGAGATATTGCGTCAGGAATTGCACAGGGCTGGCGCAAACATCACGCTTGGACGTTTGATGTCTGCCGTCGCGAGCTATCCCCTGTATAAACTGCAGACGTCTTTACGAAATCAAGCGGCGGCTATTCTATTGATGAGAACGCCTTCCTGAAATCTTGCGGTTGCTCAGCGACGCAATAGGTGTCCGGGAAGAACCGCCGCTTGATTTCGTCGGCCTGCCGGATGGCGAGGGACAAAATCATGAGCGTCGGGTTAGCATGGCCGCTCGTCGGAAAAATCGAGCTGCCCGCGACGAACAGATTGCCAACACCGTGGACCTTGCCCTGCCTGTCGACGACCCCGGTTCGCGGGTCATCAGACATGCGGGTCGTTCCGAAGATGTGCGCCATGTCGACCAGCACGGCATCGTCCGGCCGATCCTGCATGATCCATTCGTCGAGAACCGGCGCAGGCATGCCGGCTTTCGGCAACTCATCATGAAGGAGCTGCCCGATCGCGGCCACGCTGCGGCGCTCATTCGCTGAAATCCGCCAATGCGCGGTGACGCGCCGCAATCCGAGGGCATCCTTGCTTTCGGAGAGAACGAGACAATTTTCGCGATCCGGCGGCTGTTCAACGATGACATGGATGCCCATCCGGTCCAGCCGATGCGGCACGCGCATGCTCAGAAACTCGCGGACAACGAAGCCAGGATTGATCGCCATCAGCAGGTTGACAGTTTTCCGCTTCAGACGCTCCGGGAAGACCGGACTGTAAAACAGTTTGATGGCAAATCCCTTAGCGAGAAGCGGCAAGCTGCAGACCATGAGCCAGAGGTCGCCACCGAGATTTGTGGTCTGGAACGTCAAGAGGCGTTTGACGGCTCCGAACGGATCCCGCGGGGAAATTTCTGGCAGCACGTACACGGCCGTATTGAGCAGCTTCATCTGGGCCTGGACGGACGGGGAGAGAGCCAGGCCGTGCATGTACATGATGCTGTCGTTTTTCGTAACGATCGAGTAGAAGCCAAGGTACTTGGCGCGCTTGACATCGCTTTTCTTGAAATAGCCGATGCGCCCGCCGGGATGATCCATCAGATATCGGCCGACATTGTCGTAAGTGTTGCCGAGACCGTTCTTCTGCTGTCGATTGGAATTCAGCAGGATGCGCGCATTTTCAATGCCGCCCGCCGCGAGGACAAAAACCTTCGCCCTCACATGCGACTTCACACCATCGATCGTGCTGATTTCGAGACCTGTGAGCCCGTTCCCTTCCGCATTGGTGTCGACATGCAGGACCGTGGCGTTGATCAGCGTGCGGACGTTGTCGGCGCGCTGCGCTCTGAATTCGTCGGCCAGATTCATGACCGAGACGGCGACCAGGCGCGAGCGGGCAAACTGCCAGAAAAACGACCGCAGCTTCGTGCTGTCCAGCGGTGGCCTTTTGATGTTCTTGCCGATCAGCGGCCACAGTTTTTCATCGTATATGTTGGGGCCGAGATTCAGGACCTCGGCCGCGCGTTCGATATAGGGCTCGAGGCTGGCTCGGCTGAACGGCCAGCCCGAATTCGGCACCCAGTCGCGCTTGGCAAAATCTATATCGTCGAAGGTCGCTGATTTTCCGCCCCAACAGGCCGTCGAGCCGCCGAGCCCCCGGCCGCGAACGCCATAGGGCTGAACGTCTGGATCGAACCAGGGCATGCTTTTCTGGTGAAACGTCCTGCGGAAGTTTAAGGCTGCCTCCCCTCTCGGATCGTTCACCCATTCAAGGCGATCGAGTTCGGCATGGACGGGACTCTCGCCATCGACACCGCTCTCAAGAATGAGGACATGCACCCCGGTGTTCATGAACTCGCGGGCGATGGTCAAACCGGCCGCGCCACCGCCGATGATCGCGACGTCCGCCTCGAACAGCGAGCCGGCCGGTTGGGTTTCCAAATTCTCGATCCTTGTTCCCGCCCCGCGTCGCGGCGATGATCGCCAGTATCGAACCGCGCTGCCGATGCCTTCATCGACCAGACGCTGCCGGCCTGACGCGGGCTGCCACCCCAGTCGGGCGCGCGCATGGTCGGAATTGAAAGCCGCTTTCTGGGTGCGGCTTTCCCAGTCAAAATAGTAGGGCATGCGCGCACGATCGGGATGACGCGTCGCGGCCTTAACGAACCATTTGATCAGGTCAGCGAGGAAGAATTTCCATATCGGGCGATGGACGACGTTGAGGGGTTTGCCTGTCTGCTTTTGCAGCTCGTCCAGATAGTCGCGCGCCGTCAGCAGGGGACGATCGACAAGGTTGAAGGATTCGCCTTCGATGCCGTCAACTTGGAGCGCGCGCACCATTGCGGCAGCGACGTCCGACACGAAGACGAGCGGCAAGGCATTGGTCCCTTCTCCCCACACCTCACAAAGGTCGCCCGAGAAGCGCCCGACAGCTCCGTGAAAAGGAGTCCCTCCTGGACCGATCACAATGCCGGGGCGGACGATGACCAGCGGCAATTGCTGCTGCTTGTGCATCTCTGTGAGGATCTGCTCGGCCGCAGCCTTCGAACGCGCGTAGTAGTTGCGCCGCTTGAGATTGCGGTCGAACGGCGTCTTCTCCGTGATTGTTCCTGCCTTGGAGCCCGCATAGTAGGAATCGATGGTGCCGGCGAAGACCAGCCGCCTCACGTTGTGAGCGATGCAGAGTTCTCCGATCTTGCGCGTCGGCTCGACGTTGTTGCGCCAAAATTCGTTCCAAGTCGAACCCCAGACATGGGCGAGATGGACAACGGAGTCGACGTTGCGAAAGGCGGCCTCGAGGTCCGTTTCGTTGAGGATATCGCCGCGGACGATTTCCAGACGATCGTTCTGAATGGAGGCCAGCGCCGCCGCAGGTCCTCGCACCATAACGCGAACACGATAACCCGCCGCGAGGAGATATGAGACGAGCATCTGGCCGATGAAGCCCGCGCCGCCTAGCACCAACACCGTCTCTTCGAAAAGCCGTTCCATGGAAGCTTAGCCATTCAATTGGGAGGCAGCCTAGACGACCGGCGAAATCGCTGGCGCCGCGATAAGATTTTTCTCGCCCTTTGTAATTATCGCGCCTCCAAGTCAATCCCCCGTTTCTTGCAAACAAAGCTCCACTTGACATTTAATACATAAAAATGGTGCACTGCAAACGTAGAATTTAATTTGGAGCAATTCAATGGACCAAATTATTGATCGAGTTATGAATTCTACGGAAATTGGCACCATTCTGGATAATAAAAGGCGAGAAGAAATTAGAGCGAAAATTGCCAATTATATTGGAACGCTTTCATCAGCCGGGAAAAGCGATGCCAATGAACTTATCGAATGCGGCTTGGCTTACTTGCGTGCATTGCACGAAGCGCCAGATTCTCGCTACACTGGCTGTTAAACTTCGGTTCGTGCCCCGTCTATTGAGACTGATGCATTAGCCAACGGTGTGTCTTCCGGCGTTCAAACGAACTCCTCGGATGGGTGAACCAATGCCGCTGGCCATTCCTGGATACCACGTTGTACGCAATAGCAGCGCGTTGCCAGTTGCGATCAACCGCATTGCCTTCGAAACGCCCTTCTTCGTGGTAAGGCCGCGACCGGTCATCTCCGAACCGACCGGCACGTCGATAGTGGCGGCAGAGGATCCCGGACCGAGCGAGCGGGCACGAATCAGCACCTCGCCATTGCTGCGCGATGCGATGTGGCGTGACGCCGCGCGACCAACGGGCGAAAGGCGGATGGGATCGGCTGATAGGTTGCCCCAGACATCGGTCCCTCAATCGTTCGGAACATCCAGAAAGTTAGCGCCCTTCCGGCGCTGTTTCGGCGATCCTGGTCAGGTCTACCACTTGTTCGGGCGGAGCGCCGTTAGCCTCCCTCGTTTAAGTGATGCGCAAACAGCCGACAAGAACAACTACTCCAGCGTCGACAGGCGCGCTTATTTGAGCCCAATCACGCAGGCGATCGCGTCGATATTGACTTCGCTCAAGTTCTCGAATGGGTTTTGCCGTGAGCCTCGTACTCTGAATTGACGCGCCGGTTGTTTACCGCAATGCCTCTGGAGGCCACAGTTTCCCTATTCTTGCCCGCGAGAAGATTAAGGAAATTCAAGTATTGGAAGCTACCCCTCACAAGATAAGTGGTCGCACAGCCGCCGTGGCGACGACTCTCATTGCGTCGAAATTGGTCGCGCGTTGTCTTGATCTCACGACAATGGTGGTTCTTGGACGTCTTTTGTCACCGGCGGATTTTGGTCTGGTCGCGATCGCGATGTCCGTTGTGATGGTTGTCGAGGCCATTCTGGATTTACCGCTGGGCCAGGCAGTCGTTCGGCTGCCGGAGGTGACGAAATCTCATTATGATACCGCGTTCACGATCGGCTTTTTGCGGGGGACAGCGGTGGCGTTGATCCTGTTCTCCTTGTCCTGGCCGCTGGCCAAAATCTATGGAGATCATCGCTTAATCGGGCTGGTCTGCGCACTTGCGATCTCACCTGCAGCGCGCAGTCTGCTCAGCGCAGGATTGATCGAGCATTCGAGGAACCTCGATGTCAAAGGTTTTGTCCTGTGTGAATTCGCTGGAAAGTGCGCGAGCTTTATGGTTTCGGTCGGTCTGGCATGGGTGACCGGGAGCTATTGGGCAATTGCGGCCGGCACGATCGCTTTTCCTGTCGTCTTGGACATTGTGTCCTACGTGGTCGCGCCCTACCGGCCGAAGTTTACGCTTCGGGAATGGCACGAATTCGCAGGGTTTATCGGATGGTCCACCGCCGCTCAGGCGGTGAACGCCTTCAATTGGCAGATGGATCAACTGATACTTGGCCGCCTGATTAGCCGTCCCGAACTGGGCCGGTTTTCCATGGCCTCCAATCTGGCCATCCTTCCAACGCAACTGATCGTGTTGCAGATCATCGGTCCTCTCATGAATGCTTTTTCGCTGATCAGAAATGACAGTCGCAGGCTGGTGGCAGCCTATCGGAATAGTGCGACGACAGTCGTTGCGGTTGGACTGCCGATGATGGTCGGGATAAGCCTGATTGCCGAACCCATGATCCGGCTGATTCTTGGTGGACAATGGCTTGAGGCCGCTCCCATTCTGCGCCTGCTTTCTCTTGCCTTAGTGCCTTCGCTATTCGCCGCTGCGCTTGCACCGCTATCCATGACACTTGGCAAGACAAGAATTTTTCTTCGGCTCAACTTGATTGAATTCGCCGTTAAGCTACCGATCGTTCTGATCGGCGCGCTATATTACGGAATTGCCGGTGTTCTCGCGGCACGTTTGATAACCGCGATACTCGTGGCCGGATGTTCGATGTTCGCGGTTCGCGAGCTAATCGGGCTGCCGATACGCACTCAAGTGTTCGGTCCGTGGCGATCGATGCTGAGCTGCGTTTTTATGGCGTTGGCGGTCATGCCGTTCCACGATTGGCTATCAGGAACAAGAGTCTATGGCCCGTTGGTGTTTGGCTTGGCGGTGGTCGTCAGCGTTGCCGCATTGGTCTATGCAAGCTCGATCTTTATACTGTGGCGCCTTGCGGGCTGTCCGGATGGATTTGAGTCAAAGGTCGTTGGTTTCCTGCGCAGCCAGTCAAAACGGATCATCTAAGTCAGCTGCTGAAAGCAAATCACTAAACCTACCTTGGCACAAACGGCCAACCTGCTCTCCCCGATCATTCCCTTTGATCGATAATTTCGATCAAGCCCATGCCAATTATCTGATAAAACGAGACCATCTTCCCGGCAAAAAGGATAGCCGGCTTTGGAGCGGATACGCAATGAGCTCGTAAGCCAGCCTCAACGAGTGCCTGAAGCGCTCGGTCCAGATCGCTCGTCGAATAACACAGGTGATAAATCAAACCATCGCTATGTCTGGAAAGTAAGTAATCCAGGGGACCCTTGCCGTCCCCCCGACTAACAATCTCAACCGCCGGCATCGACCGGTGCTCGCACATTGTTAATCGAACGTTCTGCAGGGGATCAAAGATGGTTTCACCAGCATGATAGCCGAGCCCAAGTAGAAAGTTTTTTGCTGGGTCGGGCGTTTGCGCGGCCAGACCCAAGTGATGAAACCTGAAACCAAAAAGATTTTCCATTTCATTAATCACAATGAAGCTCGGCACCCAGTTCCGGGCCGCCACACCAGGCATTGAATTAGCGCTTCGAACCCGCCTGCAAAGACTGAAATCCTATTCGGCTAGTTTTCGCTCAATTGCATCGACCAGATCTCCGACAGTCCGCATCTCGTCGATTTCGCTCGTATGAAAAGTAACCCCCAGCTGCATTTCAATCGCCAACAGCAAGTTGACGTGCGCGGTGCTGTCCCATCCGGAGACATCTTCCGCCGTTGTCGATCCGGCAATAACTAGATTTTCATTCCGAAAGACTTCACGAAATATCTTCGTGAGCTCGGCATAGATCTGTTCCCTGGACATGTGCAATGAATACCTCGATGTGATGCCGGCATTTCTCAATTTGGGGTAAGTCCATACACCAAACCGTTGGCGAAGATTCATCGCTAGCGCTGCCGCAAAGGGGCAGAAAACCAAGCTTTCCGTAGTGGTTCGATACCATTTTATTCTTGCTGGTGGATCGATACTCGCCAACCAGCCGCCTAATTCCCATTTTCATCGCGCATTTGCTCAATGCTTCAAGCGACGCTGCTTCAACCCCTCGGCCAAGGACTCGGCAACTCATCAGCCAAGTGTCTATAAAAAGGGTGTCGTCCGGCCAACACTCGTCCGGTCGCGCTATAATTACAGAGATTATACCATTATCGCCAAATTTATCTTTCAATCGAAACTGAAGCAGCAACGACCGCGGATCTTGCGCCAGACGGTTGACCTCCTGCTCCGTGTATTTCACTGCGCGGAGATTAAATTGATTCGTCTTATTCGTGAGCTGGGTCACGCGCCCAATGTTGATTTTCGAAACAGGCCCAACCTCGAGTCTCATCTTCAGACTCTTCAGGAATCCTTCGATGTCCGTGGCTTGGCTCAACCCTTGCTGCCTGATGGAATTAGCGCTGTAAAGACTGGCGCGTTCTCTGTCCTCCTGGGAAAAGCTTGCGGCTTCAAAATACCCCGCATCACTCAGATATGATGCATAGTGGGCTACATCGCGCGGAAGTTCCGGAACCGCCACCATTGGCAGCTCTCGCCGTATAATGTCTCGCTCGGCAGGGTTATCATCGACGAAGACAAGGCTATCGAGCCCTATGTTCAATTCCGCCGCTATCCGGCGTATATTGGTTGCTTTATCATCCCAATTCGCGACAAACGACGCGACGTCTTCCCGTCGCAACACCATGTCGGGATGATTGACGAATGCACCCTCGGCAACGGCGGTGTCATTCTTCGAACAAACCGCCAAAATAATTCCACGCCGGTTAAGGAGCAGCAGGTATTTTTGCAAATCGACGTATGCCTCGCCAGCCGCACTTCCTTGCCCCAGTACTATCCCCTCGATACCATCATCGCCAAGAACCCCACCCCACAGCGTGTTATCAAGGTCCAGCACTATTGCTTTTTTGGACAATCCGTAAACTGCCGCTATTACTCTCGCGAGCAAGTCGCCGTACCACGGCGCCAGAATTGGGCTCACAAGTTGCTTCGCCTGATGCCAACGTACCAGATCCACTATATTCACGCGGCCCTTTATGGCGGCCTGCAGATCGATATCGAGGAGAAGAACCCTCTCTCGCGAAGCTGCTTCGCGCAACCGGGTATTGTACCGTTCAATTACATTGTAGGGCGTGCCGGGAAGCAAACCTTCGTACGATCCGAACATCTGGTAGTGCGTGTTGAGCAACGTCTGCTGAACAATGGTGGCTTTGAAGTTACGCCTTGCGTGTTGCCAGATTTCAACAAGTTCCGAGATTTTCGCGTCGACGGCGGACATAACCTCGCCATGACTTGCATCCAACGCAATCTCAATGTTGAGATCATGGATATCTGTCGCGATAACAATAACGTTCGGCGCAAAGGCCTGCAAACCTGGATCTGGCTCAAAGAGCTCGGTGCGGTAGAGTCCATATTGGCCGACGAACAAATTCGCCTTGAAGCCTCTTCTAAGAGAACCCACAATGATGCCGCCCGTCAGGTGAGACATTGTGTGTGATGAGAGAAGGGCAACGTTCACAGCTGGACCGCACTCGACTTCGTTGTCCGTGGTCCGCCCTGGAATTAGGTTTTCTATCCTTTCTGCGAGGGCGTTGGTCTTAATGAAATCAAGCCGACATTGAGAGAGATATTTGAGTTTAGCTATTTGCTGATCTCGAGGCGCATCATCCAGTTCCTTCAGTTGCGAAGCGAAGGTCCCACAGAGCGGAAGCCAATGATGAAATTCCATGAGAGACCTTTCAGAAACGAAAATAGATAAACTCCGAAGGCGCATTCGACATCAGCTTGGCCACGCTTATAAACGCCAGGATACCGATAAAAAACGAATATCTGAAGTTCGGACGCCATCGCAGTTCTGACAGAGATAGTCTCCCAAAAATACCTTCAGGCTTCGTTGATTTTGTCGTTAGGGCCGTCTCATAGTCTCTCATCAGCTCGTAGATGTTCGGAGCAATCATAACGAGCACCAACAGCGGGCCGATAAGCATTAGCGGATCAGAATAGAGAAACATCTGCTTTCCAACTTTCAACTCCAATACACCCACCAAAGTACCGATCACCGGAAGATTTGCCACGCCTTGGGGGACCACTATGCCGTTGGCTCCAAACATGCAGGAGAACATGTGGAATGCAGCAGTTGCGCTCACCGACCGAAATAGCACCATGCTCAGGACAACGCAGACTAGTGTAAGCCCGATTGCCAATGGACGCCCAGGCGGAAACTTTAACGAACCAGCAGGCCACGTTCGTAACTTTATTTCCCGCCACGAATGAAAGATAACAATGTATGTGCCGTGCAGCGCACCGAACAGGACGAACTGATAACCGGCTCCATGCCAAATGCCCGAAATCGACATTGATAGCATAACAGGCACCAGAACCAGCGAAACAAACGCTCCCAACGTGGTACGGCCAGGTTGAACCAACGGCAATTTTTGACGAATCCGCCACCTACTCCAAGAAAAAACGATCGGATTATATATGTATGACGTGATGAAACGGGTCAGCGTCATGTGCCAACGCTGCCAAAATTCTACGATGTTCGTTGACTTAAATGGCGACGAAAAATTTTGCGGCAGACGTATACCAAACAGCAATCCAGCGCCGATCGCCATGTCCGAATAGCCGGAGAAGTCGAAGTAAAGTTGAAGGGTATAAGCAAACGCGCCGATCCAGGAATCGATCGCAGTCAACGGCTGATTGTTCGCTGCCGCGTCAAATACCGGCTTTGCAAAGCGCGCGAGGAAGTCGGCAATAGCAACTTTCTTAAAGAGCCCCACCAGGAAGATCGTTGCGCCCAGCGCGAGCAGAAGCGGCTGCGGCCTGAAAATCCGCATCGATTGGAGTTGCGGAATGATTTCCTTGTGATGGGTGATGGGTCCTGCAATCAAGTGCGGGAAAAATGTTACGAACGCCGCATAATTCAAAAAGCTGCTCTCTTTCACGAGCCCGGCACGACAGTCGACAAGATAGGCAATCTGCTGGAACGTGAAAAACGATATCGCCAACGGAAGTATGACGGTAGGAACGGTCCAGCTAAGACCTGCAACGTCGGAAATGACCTGCCCCAAAAAGCCGACATATTTATAATAGCCGAGGAGGATGATGTTTCCGGCAACGCCCGCGCTAAGCCAGCCCCGGGACCCACCAGCGCGAAGTATTTCGCCAATCAAGAAATTGAACGAGACCGAACACAATAGAAGGGGAACGTAAGAGATATTCCACCAACCATAGAAGAACAGCGAAACGCCGGTGAGCCACAGGATGGCGGCGCGATGAAATCCCATAACGCCAAAGCAGAAGAAAACGAGCAAAGAAATAGGTAAAAGGGCAAGAAGAAACTCGGGAGAGTTGAACAGCATTTGATCTATCCGCTCACGTGCCCCTAATTGCGAAGCCGGCCATCGCGGTCATGAAGCGTCTTACCGCAGACCAACGCAAGTGAACAGCATCGAAGAAATCCAATTCGGAAAACGATTTGTTCTCGCTCGCATCCCAAACCCGCACACTCGACTTCTTCAGGGCCTCTGACAGGCGGGATCGCACTTCATTGAGAATTCGGCGGTCCGGGTCGAACTTCGAAAGCCATTGAGGGTTGATTGGCGTTAGAACAAGTATCGTCTCAATCTCGTGACTGGAGAAATACTGGGCGAGGTCTTTTAGGGCGACGAAACACTCCTGCTTGAGATTCGTGACAGGACCATAGGTCAGGTCGCGAGTTTGAGCGGTATCAATGGGGCCATCACCATATCTGGTTAATACCAGGCCGCGGTTTAAGTCATTCGGGCCGCTTCTGTACGCTTTAACTACGCTTGCATTTCTTATAAACGGCACGGGATCGATGTTCTTCAAATACAACTCCCATCCGTGCGTCCGCGAAAAGATCGCCTGATCGGCATCTGGTTTCGAAAACACCTGCTCTTCCGAACTGAGGCAGCCCTCGAAATCTTGAGGCGACACAATGATAACCGCGCGAACCGGATATTGGAATTTTTGTTTGGTCAGAAAATACCTTGCAACGAATGCCGTTTGACTTAAGCGCATGCCACAAAATCCTAAATTGTATGGATTTTTCGCCAAACCCGATTCAATGGCCTGCCCGCCGTCAAAATGCCGCCATGCGACCGAGGAACCAAATACCAATAGATCAGGAGTGGATGATCGAAGCTCATAGCTCATCCAGTGGATCTTTTCGTCGAAACACAAATTGTTCGTGACGATCGGCGGTGGGAGATTGCCATTCGCCCGCAACAGCAAGAGACCGCTCAAGAAAAGAGCATAACAACCCAATACGGTTCCAAGACATACCAGAAAGTAGGTCGAGGTGGATTTCCATTGCTCTTTGGGCATACCGCTTCGACTTCACGGTTGGAATAGCTGCGGTCGTGCGTTCGGCAAGTCACGACCCGCACCGCGGCAACGGGCGAAAACTGGCGCGCAGACCGATTTAATCCCGAGATAATGCGGGCACGCCCGCCTTCAATTAAAAGAAGGCGTTTGATTGCGCGGTACGAACCCATGCATTACCTTCGGAACAATTAAACTCTATTAAATAGTAACCTGATTGGCATTAAATTCAACAGAAGAATTACCTGGCAGTGGCGATTATTGGTTTTCAGCTTGTTCCAAGTTAATCTAAAAGGCTAATTCGGCGCACGGCCTGAGATATTGGTCGAACGAGGTCGATGTAGGCCGTAAGGCGCTCAAAGGCTGGGTCGGTTATGTTTGTCGTCGCCCCCCGTGGCGATCGTGAACTGCGTTTTTATGGCGTTGGCGGTCATGCCGTTCCTCGATAGGCTGTCAGGAATAAAAGGTCATGGCCCGTTGGTGCTTGGTGATTTCTGATCGAGCTTTGGCGGAGAGCAACATTGGCACGCACGTATGGTAGCCGCAAACGCATTTTGGTCACCGGTGGTGCCGGATTTCTCGGATCGCATTTGATCGACCGCCTACTCGGTGAAGGTCACGAGGTCCTTTGCGTTGATAATTTATTCACGGGAACCAAGCAAAATATTGAACATCTCCATTCAAATTCGCGCTTCGAATTCTTACGACACGACGTCACGTTTCCTCTGTTCGTTGAGGTCGATGAGATCTACAATCTTGCTTGCCCGGCATCGCCGATCCAATACCAGCACGATCCTGTACAGACGACCAAAACGTCAGTCCACGGCGCGATCAACATGTTGGGCCTGGCCAAACGGCTCAAGTGTCGGATCCTGCAAGCCTCAACAAGCGAGGTGTATGGCGATCCCGCGGTTCATCCGCAGACCGAGGATTATTGGGGGCACGTGAACCCAATAGGGCCTCGATCCTGCTATGATGAAGGAAAGCGGTGCGCCGAAACCTTGTTCTTTGACTACCATCGACAAGGTGGCCTTGAAATCAAAGTTGCTCGTATTTTCAACACTTACGGCCCCCGCATGCACAGGGCCGATGGTCGAGTGGTCTCCAATTTCATTATTCAGGCGCTCAGCGGAAAACCGATCACGCTGTACGGTGACGGCAATCAAACGCGTTCATTTTGTTACGTGGATGACTTAATAGATGGTCTTGTTCGGCTGATGGATAGTCCGGCTTCGTTTACTGGACCGGTCAATTTGGGCAACCCTATAGAGTTCACGATGCGAGAGCTTGCTGAACATATCCTCATTGAAACGGACTCGTCCTCGACTTTTGTTAATCAGGAGTTGCCCCAGGATGACCCAAAACAGCGCCAGCCGGATATCTCTTTAGCGAAGGCTCGTCTTGGTTGGGAACCAAAGGTGAAATTGGCCGACGGACTCAAGCCAACCGTTGCATTCTTTCGGAGGCAGAACGATCCTACGGTGATACGGGGGTGACCGAACGTCCGAGTGTGCTCCTCGACCGAGTTCCCCGCATTGCGGAAGCCATCTGACCGCCTTCCAGGATCAGGCAGGTGATTTACCCGCCTTTGCGAACGACCACGGAGGCCCGCTGCAGCTAACAACGCGTGGAGGCGCACGATGCCAAAGAGACTTAATCGAAATAGACGGGTCGATGCCCCTCATGTTCGGCTTTATCATTGGCTGCTCAATTCGTCCGCTTACCTGTCATTGAGCTCTCAGGCTAGAGCTGTCCTCGTCGAAATCGCACAGGCTTACAACGGTACGAAGAATGGCCGAATAGGACTTTCCGTCCGCCGCGCTTCGGAGAGATGCAATATTGCTCGCCGTGCGGCTGATGGCGAAGTCGATAGATTTATGCCCTCGTGCATGCATAAGTAGGATTAGGCCGCAACTGCTTGGTCACGCTCGATTAAGAGAAAAAATCCACCTTATTTGGGCGAGTTCGTGACACAAATTCCGGGACGCACGCCCCGGTCGCCAGCGACGCTCTTTGATGAGCAATTGATCATTAGCAAAAACCCATATAAAAGCAGTTGGAAGAGGTCAGTTGAGTGTAACAAAGGTTGGGTGGAGATAGGGTCGAAGGGAGTGCTGCATGGCGCACCAAGATGACGCGTGCTTCTTCACGATCAGCAATGAGGCATACTTTCCCGGCGTTGTCGCCCTGATCAACTCGCTCGTGCTGACCGGGCATGACTACCCGATCGTCGTCGGAGACTGCGGTCTGACCGAGCAGCAGCAGGCGGTGCTGCTCGGATACGGACGGTGTCGTCTGTTCAAGCTCGATCCGAATATGGTGCAGAACCCGCTGCAGTATAAGGCCTTTGCACATCTCGCTCACGCGGACGGCGTCGCGGTGATCATCGACTCCGACATGATCGTGACCGGCAGCCTTGAGCCTATAATTGAAAGGGCCCGCAACGGGAAGCTGTGCGCCTTCGCGAACCCGGGTGACCGCCGCTGGTTCTCGGAGTGGCAAGACATCTTCGGGCTGAGCACTGCGCCGCGCCGGCAGACTTACATCTGCACCGGCTTCCAAGCCTTCTCGGTCTCGCACTGGCCGAAACTGCTTGAGCAGTGGTGGAACGCATGTCGCGCGATCCACTCGCACCCGACGTACCAGGAGACGGGCGATATGTCGTTACCCACCGCGCAGGGCGACCAGGACGCGCTGAACGCGTTACTAATGAGCGAGTACCCGAGCGAGGCTGTCTTTCTCGAACGATTCGATGGCCAAGTGCACCGTCTCTCCCTGCGCGACGTTAAGACGCTCGACGTGGGTACGCTTGCGTGCGAGTTCCAGGGAGACAGACCGCTCATCTTGCATGCCTCGTGCATGCCGAAGCCCTGGATGCGAAAGGGCGCGGCGCGCAACACGTATTTCGTATTTCTCCACCGCCTGCTGACCGGACCCGATCTGCAGATTAGGCCGCCGGCCTCCATGCTTGATGGATTCCTATCGCCCGGCGTCTCCGGCTGGATCTTGCGTCATCGGCATTTCCTGTCGAACATGGGTTTAATCGCGCTCGCGATTTCCTATTGTCCGCACCGATTCAAAATGGCGGCCCGGCAGGCCAAGGCCACCATGAAGCAGCAGTTGGCCCAATGGCGGCAGCCGGTTCGCGGCAGGCGAAGCGTCTAATTCGCCTTATTCGAACGTGGGCGCCGCCTCCCCGCCATGGTTGGCGTCCATGTTCAGTGCTAGCCGGCCCCTCAGGAAATTGGAGAACCTGGGGCGAGTTTGGTTTCAAGTTGCCCTCGCGGCAACTATGTCCAAATGGTCAATATCTGCGGTCCATTCCCTAACCGCTTTATTGTGTTCTATATCAAACTTTCTTCCATCGGATAAATTGGGAAGAACGCTCCGCAACTTCGTTGCACGTGTTCCTTCGGATGCAAGACCCCCAAGTCTCTCACATACCAAAGTCCATGAATAGCGGGCAGCGCGTCCTCACAAAGTGGGCAGTCCAAGATCAGTCGCCTCACGGCGGTCTCAACACCGGCCTCGTTGACGTTGCCCCAAGTTTTATCCAGCGGTGAGTTCGCTCCTGCGTGTTCTCGTCCTCCAGCGTCTTCAGCAGCTTGGCCTCCGAGAAATCCATCCCGCCGAACTTCGCTTTCCATTTGTAGATACTGGCGTCGCTGACGCCATGCTTGCGGCACAGATCGGCGACCGAAACGCCGGCCTCATGCTCCTTCAAAATCCCGATGATCTGCTCTTCCGAAAAACGACTGCGCTCCATGCTCTGGTCCTCGTCATGGGCCAGAGCGAACGTCAACCTGGATTAAGCCCGAGGGGCAACGTCACCCGTGCAGCCTGCACAGCCGCAGGGTCCCGGCGAGCTTTGGGCGGTCACCTGATGCTTTTTCGCCTGCAAAAATCCCCTAGTGGGGTTTTAGATCCAGCCAATGCATTGTCTCTGGCCTGAGTTCAGAAACGATTCGCCACATATCGTCCTCAGCCCATCCCGTAAGGGCAGGAACAGCATGTGGGTTACGTCCTGCCTGCTTGATTGTTGTAACGATGTGCGACTTTGAGAACTTGGCTACTATGTCTCGCGTGATGTCACGGTCTAAGAAATCATGACATTCGACAAGGATACGGGCGTGCTTGAAAGGGTAGTCCGACCCGAGCAAAAGTTCCCGCTCGCAGCCTTCGCAATCGATCAGGAGAAATGGTTTCTCAGAACTTTGCACCAGAGCGACCAGATTAGCGTGAGTGCAACAGCCATTCACAAAAGTGTGCGCAGTCAAACTGTTGAGTTCAACCCCTGACTTGCAGATCGTCTGTGCCCGTTCATCCCGGTCAAATGCGTAGGTCGGACAGTTTGGCAGTCGGAGGCTAAGGCCGAGTGCATAATAACCTTCTGCGCACCCTACGTTCGTCACCGAATCCGGTTGGGATGCTATGACGCTCTCCAACGTTTCGTGCAATTCCTGCTCATATAACCCAAGTAGCTTGCTCGCATGCTGACCCCAGAAATTTTCGTGAGGCAACCTAAGGCCAAAAAAAGGCCCACCCGAAACTACGTTGCCCGTCGTATTTATGACGATTGACTCCAAACGAGCGAGGCGCTTCCGGTTGCTTTTTTGGACGAGCCAATGGACACAACGCCTGACAGCATTGAGGAGCATTTTTATTCTCCTTGGCACGCAAGCTTGGCCGCGCAGCCTATATGCCCGACTCTCGGTCTGCAACGGCGGGTCAGTGGCAAGCACGTACGGAGACGCTATCCGCAAATAGAACATCAGTCGCTACAAGTACCAGAGTTCGCCCTTGACGTTGCCCCAAGTTTTATCCAGCGGTGAGTTCGCTCCTGGCAGTTGAATTGCCCTGTTGCCCTGTTGGGCGGTTGGAGCGACGGGAGCTGGCGCGGAGCCCTCGGCTTAGCGCAGCGCCAGATCCCGGCACGGATGGAAGATGAAGGCGAACTCGGAGGGCGTGATCTTCCCCCGAAAAATGGACAGGGTTAAACTGCTTTTAGCTCCATCTCGATCGGGCTGATATAACCGATGGCTGAGTGGCGGCGAGTTCGGTTGTAGAAGCCTTCGATGTAGGCAACGATGTCACGTTTGGCTTCCTCTCGTGTTGGCATAGCGGCGGTGCTGGACAAGTTCAGTTTTGAGCGTGTGGAAGAAGCCCTCCATCGGGGCATTGTCGTAGCAGTCGGCCTTGCGGCTCATCGAGACCTGAAAGCTGGCGGATTGCGTCACCTTGCGGTAGTCCCCCGAGGCATATTGAACGCCTCGATCGGAATGGTGGATCAGGCTGGCGCCAGGCCGCTGTGCTGAGATGGCCATCGTCAATGCCGCTTTCCATTTGTAGATACTGGCGTCGCTGGACGCCATGCTTGCGGCACAGATCGGCGACCGAAACGCCGGCCTCATGCTCCTTCAAGATCCCGATGATCTGTTCTTCCGAAAAGCGACTACGCTTCATGCTCTGGTCCTCGTCATGGACCAGAGCGAACTTCAACCTGGGTTAAGCCCGAGGGGCAACGTCAGGCAGCGTAACCGGAACTGCAAGTTCGTGCAGCAACTTATGCCGCGGCTCCTGACCCTGCTGACTTGAGACAGGCGCTGCTAATCGATAACAACCTCTCGGATGAGCTCAGCATCCAGTGCGAGGCGGACGGCTTTCTGAAGGCGACCGAATGGTACGCCAGCGCGCTCTGCCATTTCAAGCAAGCTGTAGTTGCCGTCAGCCAGATTCAGAAGCCACAAAAGGTCCATTTGGCTGGCGCCGCCTGCCTCCTTCTGGCCTGCGATCGCCCGGTAGAGCCCACGCCGCCCTAGTTGGGGTTCGCCTCTGCCGTCAGTTCGTACATACGTCCAGTTGGCATCGAGCAGGTCGAGCAAGGTAGCCACCACCTCGTAGGATTGATCGAGTGCTTCGGGTTTCACAAAATCGCAATTGTCTGCCGACGTGTGGTACTCCGGGAAAGTCCCATGAACGCTGCGCATCAAGCAGCCCATCGGAAGATCGAAGGCCGGCGAACAAAATTGTCTCTCGTCATAGCCATAAGGATTAAACGGCACGATTTCGTGCGAGTGACCGGAATGGCGAAGAACGTGGGCGACGGCACTGTCGATGGATGCGCCGCTACGGCTCCGCTTGAAATGGAACTGGCCCGCGTCGCCGACACACGTCAATACCAGCCCGTATCGAATCTTGGCGAGATGTCCCTCGTTGCGAGCGAGCCACGTGATTGCGCCTATGGTCGCTGGAATGAACAGAAAGCGGTAGCCAAGTCGCCGTGGCAGCCGCGCTTGCCTCATTGCCAGAGCCAGGGCGACTGCAATCCCGGAAAGATTGTCGTTTGCCAGACTTGGATGGCAGACGTGAGCGGTGATCAGCACTTCCTCCGGTAGCTGCCCTGGCAAAAATAGCTCCCCATAGGTAAGAGATCCCGGCGAAAGATCGCTGTCGATGTCGATGCGGTAAGATTCGTCCTGCATCGTTCGCCAAAGATTGTCGGGCATGCAGAATCCCCAATCGTCAGCGAAGTAACCCGTGCGATAGGGAATAAGCTCGGGTTGGTCGGGAAGCGTGTGGACATGCTGCGCAAGCTCAGCGCGACTCACCTCTTTGTGAATCGGCTTGCTGTAGCCTACGATGTGCAGATTGTTGTCCGCAAAATTAACGAGATACCGACCGTCGAGCGCCCTGATTGTAGCGCTCCGAATGTTCCATTCCAGCGGAACTTGCCAATCGAGCACCGCAGTCCCACTGGGAACTTCTGTGACCTCTAATTGAATATATCGAGCCAAGATCGCCAGCGTTTCGCGAACGCCCGCTCCGGTAAGGCTTCGGTTGATCGGAAAGAGCTCCCGAACCAAACCATGAAGATCGATTGGGGGAACCTCTTCCGAGTTGGACACGCCCTTGCCGCCCGACATTAGCTGCCTCGCTTCCCTAGCCGAAAATTCCGATCGGCTAGCAATGGCCAGCCAGCATCATTGGCGGACAAAGCCGCTACCGTTTCGGGCCAGGGGATACCGATCATCGGGTCGTCATAGCGAAAGCCGTCGTACAGATCGGGCACGTATTCTACGCCCATCAGATATTCGACGATCGTGTCATTCGACAGCGTTTGGAAGCCATGCGCGAAGCCAGGAGGAACGTAAAGCATGGTGGCAATATCGGCGGCCAGTTCGTTGACGTAGATTTGGCCCCGCGTTGTCGTATCCTCTCGCAAATCGACAATCACGTCATGAATGCGGCCTCTTGTACAGCGAACTAACTTTGCATCGGCTTTTGGCGCGCGTTGAAAATGCATCCCCCGTACCGTGCCACGAATTGCCGTAAATGACGTGTTACCTTGTACGGGGCTAAAATCGATCCCCTGCTCCAAAAAACTGTTGACGCACCAAGTTCGCGCGAAATTTCCACGATCGTCGCCGTGCACGACGAGCTCGATCAGCCGGGCATCTGAATTACCCAGAGAGATGAACTTCATGACCGGGTTTGACGCTGGATTGCGTCGGCTCGAGGGGTGCCCGTGTGCAGAAACGAACGATGGACTACATTATTCATCTTGGATCAAGCAGCGATTGTGGGAGTTGCGTCCTTCATTAAATCTCCTACGGGTTAGTCCAGCGCATTGGGCAGGGCAGCGTGCCTCTAGAGCAGAGGTTTAAGCATGGGCCGCAGGTACAGATCGGTAATTTCTGCCGTTCTGCCAATGGTTAGCGCGAATAACACCGCTTCAGCGACGTCCTCTGGTTGCAACATTCGATCTGGATCATATCGCTTGCCGGAGATTTCGTGAAGGTCGACTTGCCTTTGAGTTGCCGTGGTGCCGGGAAAGATCGACGTCACCCTAACTCCAGCCTCATTAACCTCATCCCGCAAAGCGTTCGTGATCGAATGCACTGCTTGCTGGGTGGCTGCGTAAGAACCGCGCCCGTCGGTATTATTTGCGCGGGTTATCGATGAGTTCACAAAAACAATTTGTCCGGATACTGCGCGCAAGAAAGGTAGCAAAAGTTGAGTCAGAATGTAAGGCCCACGAACGTTCGCCGCATATTGCGCGTCAAAGTCAGCCACGGGCGAGGTTTCAGTCCTACCTAATTTTACTATCCCGGAAGAATGCACCAAAATATCGATCCGAGTAAAATCGGCTTGTATTCTGGTGGCGAGTCCCTTGAGCTGCGTATCATCTGTCATATCGCAAGGATAGGCCGATGCGAGAGATCCACACTCCGTCGCAAGTTCTTCAAGAGCCGACTGGCGCCGCCCGACCAGAACAACCCTTGCTTTAGAACGAGCAAGAATTGAGGCGGTTGCGCGCCCAATGCCGGAACTTGCACCGGTGACCAAGGCCGTCATGTTCTCCAGGGATCTCGACATCATCAACAATTCCTTTGGCCATCGCCCAGGGTCCACGCATCTCGTTCAACGACGCGGCCTTCCACTCTCCGGTTCCTTTGTTCATGGGTTTGCCCGGACACCGTATTCGATATCTCTAAAATTGGAGAAACGAAAACTCGCCTTCCATTAATCCGTCCAAACTTTCCACGGTGCGGTTCCCGCAGCCCAGATATCTTCAAGCAACTGCCTGTCTCGAAGCGTATCCATGCTTTGCCAGAAACCGTGATGACGATAAGCCCGCAATTGCCCCGCCTCTACCAAACGCCGCATCGGCGCCTGCTCCCAAACCGTTGAATCATCTTCAAGCAAATTGAAGACTTGCGGTTCGCAAACAAAGAATCCACCATTGACGAACCCTACGTCACGGCCGTCCTTTTCGCGGAAAGAAGCAACTTCGTGACTTTCCTCGGTAAAATTCAGCACACCGAAGCGGCCCGGCGGTTCGACTGCGGTCACGGTTGCCCACTTGCCTCCCTCGCGATGGAATGAGATGAGCTTACCGATATCGACATCGCTGACGCCATCACCGTAGGTCAGGCAGAAGGTCTCGTCGCCGATTATGTCGCGAGCGCGTTTCATGCGGCCTCCCGTCATCGTCTTGGGCCCTGTATCGAGCACCGTCACGCGCCACGGTTCGCCTTTCGCAGCGCTCCAGACGATCTCACCGTTCGACATGTCTATTGTGAAATCAGAAGAATGCATTCTGTAATTCAGAAAATATTGCCGGATGAACTCGACGCGGTAGCCACCGAGTACGATGAAATCCGTAAGCCCAAAATGAGCGTAGCATTGCATGATGTGCCAAATGATCGGGCGCCCACCGATTTCCACCATAGGCTTTGGGCGTATTGCGGTTTCTTCGCTGAGCCTTGTTCCGAGGCCTCCTGCGAACACCACTACTTTCATGGAGATATCCTTTGATCGCCGCCCGAATTCCTATCTTGGAACGGTGCTGCAATAGCTAATTCTCAATAGTAGCCTTCGGCACCGGCACAATGAATCGGCCGCCCCATGACCTGATTTCCCTCATCTGAGCCTTGATCTCGTCTTTCAGATTCCAAGGTAAAATCAGAACGAAGTCAGGTTTTGCCTCAAAGATGGCTTCGGGAGGAAAGATTGGAATGCGAACTCCGGGCAGATAGCGCCCCTGTTTCGACGGCGCACGGTCCACCGTGAAGTCAAGGAAGTCACTCCCGATTCCGCAATAGTTTAGAAGTGTCACGGCTTTAGCGGGGGCCCCATAGCCTACGATCGTCTTGCTCTCACGCTTCAACCCAACAAGCAGTTCAAGAAGATCACGCTTGGTGGCTTTTACAGATTCGTTCCATGCGATATAGATCGCATCGCTGTCCAGACCATAGGCTCGCTCCTCGTCCAGGAGCTTCGCCACACGAGGACTTTCTGAACGGTTGGACTGCGCATGGCACACGAAAAATCGGATAGACCCGCCATGGGTCTCGGGCCGTTCGACGTCGAAAATTCGCAGACCCGCCTTGGCGAAGATTCGCGCTCCCGCGATCAGCGATAAATAGGAGAAATGTTCGTGATAGATGGTGTCGAATTGATGCCGCTGCATCAGCTTAAGTAGATGCTGCACCTCGAAGGTGGCGACACCGGCAGGGGCGAGCAACAGTTTCACACCATCCAAAAAATCGTTGATGTTGGGCACGTGAGCCAGCACATTGTTTCCCGTAATCAGGTCAGCGGTCCAACCCTCGGTCACCAGTTGCTTGGCGTAGTCTCTGCCGAAAAATTCAATGCGCGTATCGATGCCTTTCGCCCGGCCGGCCAGTGCGACGCTTTCACATGGCTCGATGCCTAGGCATTGAATGCCTTTTGCCATCGAATATTGCAGCAGATAACCGTCGTTCGATGCGAGTTCGACGTGACGGGACGCCGGCGTCAGTCCAAAACGCCTGGCCATGTCCTCGACATAGGTTTTGGCGTGGTCCAGCCATGAGCTGGAATGCGAAGAGAAGTAGGCATAGTCCGCCCGGAAGATGTCCTCCGCCGCCAACATATCGCAGGTCTGCACCAAGCGGCATTCACGACAAACCAATGCCTCGAGCGGATAGAACGGCTCCGCCCTCGCGTAATTCGCCGGGTCCACGTAATCATTGGCGACCGGTGACAGGCCTAGGTTGGCAAGCGTCAGGCCCAGCTTGGACCCACAGTGGCGACACATTGGCGCGGCGCCCAGCACTGGCGGTAGGTTCAAGTGCATAAATGCTCCTGCGGCCAACCTAATGTTTGGCGGCCCACTTCTTCCACTTTAACTCCATGTTCAACCGATCGTTGTCGATATGTCCTTGCAACACCTTCAACCTCACGAGCTCGGAGAAACGGAAGTCAGCGTCCTTAAACTTCATCCTTTTTAAGCCTGCGATCAAATTTTGGATCGATTGGTCTAAATCGACTAAGGGCTGATGATTGGGAGCTAGCGAGTGAAATAGTCCAAAATCTACTTGATACGAGCGACTATCAGCGGGCGCCAAAGTGTTGATTGAGACCTTGGTGCCGGGATTGGCAGCGGCAACGGCATTTGCGAGGTCGCGGACTTGATAATTGCGATCATTTGAGCCGGCATTAACCGCTAAATACTGACCACCATTTTGCGCCGGCCTATCAATTGCCCAATCGATCGCACGAGCCATATCGGCCACGTCAATTAACGGACGCCAGGGCGAGCCGTCTGACAGGACGGTAATTTCTCCCCGACTGATTGCGCACGCCACAAAATCATTGAGTACCAGGTCAAGCCGGAGACGGTCCGACATACCACAGGCCGTCGCAAAGCGCAGGCTGGTCACCACCATGTCAGTGTCGATTTTCTGCAGTTCCCACTCGGCGCCGATCTTGGATTTTGCATAGGCCGTGATTGGATTGAGCGGATCTGTCTCCTTTCGCGGAGGGCCCTTGGCGATCCCGTAGACGCTGCAACTCGAGGCGAACACAAAATTCTTGACGCCGGCTTTGGCGGCGGCCTTTGCAATGGAGACCGTTGTATTTTGATTGATATCCAACGTTACAGCTTCGAATTGATTTCCCATTGGATCGTTCGAAATGGCCGCGAGTTGGACAACCGCATCGCAACCGCGCATCATTTCGACAGGGATTGTGCGCACGTCGCCATAAAATTGCTCGTTGATATCTCGTTCCGGGAAGACGGAGGCACCTGTAAGGCAATGAGCGAAATATGCATTGTCGAAGCCGCGTAAGGTCGCGTCAGGCCGGGCCGTCCGCAAATACTTGGCCACCGGCGGGCCGACGTAACCCATGTTTCCAGTAATCAATATCTTCACGTTCCGATTTCGCTCACCAATCTGAGCGTCCCCTCTGAACTATTGTCAGGTTTTCCGAAGCATGAAACTATCCACAAAACCCACGAAGCGCGAGAGCCCTGCGCCCATTCCGATTAATATGGCCGATCAGCAGTCCCTGCAAGATACTTCGCCCCCCGCAGGGCGTAGAAATAGATTAATAGGTCAACGAACGTGGCTATTTAATAGAGCCGATCATCGACCCCGCCAGGTATGGCGAAAATATTGTCGCTGCGCTGGACCCCGATTTAATGCAATTGTGCCAATAGAGCTTTGGCAGGGAACTCACGCTGAGGCAGATAAAGTTTCCTTTCGGCGGTAAAGCAAATATGGGATGCTTCGCGCTCCACTGCGTTTCCTTTGGAATGTTCACTACTGCTCATAAGTTAATCAAAAAGAGCAATTGGGACAATGACCTCAGCTATCGTCAAGGACATGGACTAACAGCGAGGAGCACAAATGAGCCGAGGCCGCATTCTCGTCGCTTCGCATTACAACGCGACGCGTTATGTATACGATACCCATTGCTACGAGACGGTTTGGGGTTTTGCCGGTTGCGATGACGCGGACGTTCTCGCCCCAGGCCCAACCAACAGTTCTCGGCAACTGCGCATCGACAAAGCAAAACGCCGGATTAAATCGTTGACTGGACTAGGCACTTGCTATCGGATCGAGCCAGTCGAGGTTGAACACGAGTATGAACTCTTTGTATATGTTGCGACCGTGCTGCCGGACCTTCCCGACATCGCTCGCATTCGGCACTGGCGACGCCGGGCCAACAAAGCTGCTTGCGTCGTTTTGAAGGCCTATGGGACAGAACTGAAACAATTTGAAAAAAGTCTTACGGTTCTGAACGCGTTTGACATCGTATACAGTGGGTCGCTCGGTTCAATACCGTTATTTCAATCAATGATCAGTCCCCCGGTGCATTATTTAGCGTACGGCATTCCAGCGCTGGAAACGATGCCGGTCTCTATTGAACGCGAACGCACGATCGATGTCTATGCCATGGGTCGGAGATTTCCGACGATGCACGATCAGATGGTGCGCGCGATGGTTTCTGGTTCGATCAATTATGTTTTCGATTCATTCGACAGCTCGGTGCCGTTCCTCAAAGACTTTACCGGTCATTGCTTGTCGAAGAGGCAGCTTTTAAAGCAGACCAAATTTTTGCCGAATTTTGGCATTAGATCCTTTCACAGCAGAGAGGTTGAGCTTGCCGGCGAAGAGGATTCGATTACGTATCGATGCTACGAAGGAGCAGCTGCTGGGACAGTGATGTTCGGCACGCCTCCGACATCGCTTGATTATCTCGGGTTGTTTGACTGGGAAGATGTAATAATTCCAGCACCAGTCGGCGATTTCGATTATCTTGGCTTTTTGCGCAGCTTAGACGTTCAGACGAAACGCATGAGTTCAATCCAGCGGCGAAATGTTTACATGTCTTTGCTCAAACACGATCTCGCTTATCGTTTTGAGGTAATTCTCAAGGATTTGCAAATCGATCCGCATGAAAAGCTCAAAGAACGCAAACAGCACCTGGCGTTGGCTGCCGAACGGTTTGACCCGACGACGACACAATACAACACCGTAGGTTAGAGAATACTTTAGGTTAGGCATTTTCTGCGCCTTTCTATGAGCAGAACAGCCAACTAATCGATTTTTCGACCGGCCGCTAGGCTTATGCCAAACAAGAAATCGGCGGGCACAGCGGCGCGCCGCCGCCGCGAGATCGGTCACCAATCTGAGTCCGGAGCATGGCTGGTTGAGATTATCCCCTTCGTGAATATGCTGATTTTATGCCCCAAATATCGCTCATCGTCTGCACCCGCAACAGAGCCGAAAGCTTGCCGGTGTGTTTGAATTCGATAGAACAGGCCGCAGTCGCAAATCGCGCGGTCGAAGTCGAGTTGCTTATCGTCGACAATGGATCGACGGACGCGACTGCTGCCGTGCTTCTGGCTTGGCAAAAATCGACGTCGGTTCGCTGCAGAGTCCTTCCTGCTGAGCAGCGCGGTCTAAGTCATGCTAGAAATCATGGCCTCGAACATGCCACCGGCAAAATAATTGCCTTTACGGATGACGATTGCACAGTCGCTCCGGACTATTTGACGCAAGTTGAGCGAGCTTATGCTGCAGACGCTGGCCCCACCCTTCGTGGCGGCCGCGTTGAATTAGGTGATCCACGCGACCTGCCCTTTACGATCAAGACCGATTTGGCGCCACAGAGATTTACCGGAGGACATCCGGGCGGCTTCATACATGGCTGCAATCTAACAATGTCGCGCTCAGCCCTAGAACTCGTTGGGCGTTTCGACACCCGCCTGGGAGCGGGCCAACCCATCGGGGCAGCAGAGGACTCGGATTTTGTGTACCGCGCGCACCGTTCCGGAGTGATGGTATTATATGATCCTTTAATCGTGGTATTTCATCATCATGGGCGGCGAGATTTCGCGGAAGTGAAGCTTTTGCAAGACGTGTACAATCTTGGCAACGGGGCACTTTACGCTAAGCATGGACTTAGGGATTGGAAATTGTTGTTTCGCATTTGTCGCGACATCCGCAGCGGCTTGTGGGAGTATTTCGGCGGTCCGCTCGCCGATAATGGTCTCAGTCACCGGAAAAATCTTCGGGGTAACCTTAGGGGCGCCATGCGATTCTGGCTATCGTCACTAGGCGGAGATTAATCGGCGCGACCAAATCCAGGATGGACCTATCGAATGATGTTAGAGAGCACGCTCAATTGGCCTGCGTCCCAATAACCCCCTGATCTCGAATGAGCACGCGCGGCTTGGCAGCATCTTCTTACGTCGGCAATGAAGATCGGGTTGGACCCGCAGTGGCTCGCTCGGGGCCCATGCGGGTCGTGGTCTATTACAATGGAACGTTCATTCACTTGCGTAACGGTGCCCACGCGCGAATGACTTCCCTGCTGCAATATCTGGTGAAGGCCGGCTATTCAATTACACTGTTCAGTTTCGAAAACCACCCGACCGAGCCGTGGACCGAAGCCGCTCAAAGCGCGTTCAAAACCGCGTTTCCAGCCGTTCGATTGGTATTGGATACGCAAACCCCTTTGCTTCGTTGCTTGACGTCCCTCAAAAATGCACTCACATCTTTTATGCCCACCAGGGCGCACCAGATTATCGCGTGGCGCAGCCGCGGAGCAAGCCCGAACTACGAAGCGCTGGTGACCGAAGCGGGCGACGTGGTTTGGATCGTGAACTATGCTGACGGCCTGACGCAGCTTAATGGTGTGCCGTCGGTCCCCATTGCCGTCGAAACCCACGACATAAAGTCTATCCAGGTCGCCAAGAAACATGGCACGCCGCCCTTCAATCTTCGTTCGTTGCTCAGGATGCGAAGCGAGTTGGGAGTGCTCAATTGCACGGCGGCAATTATCGCAATTTCGCCTGTCGAGGCCGGCTTTTTTCGCGCCATTGTGGCGGATCCCAAAGTTTTCTACATTCCGCAATATCCACCGGTCACCCCACTGCGCAGGGCAGATCGACCGAAAGCCGGATACCGTTACGATCTTGTTTTCGTGGGGTCTGACATGTTTCAAAATGCGCGCGGTCTGCTGGCGTTTTTCGAGGCGAACAAGACATGGCTCGCGTCGCTGCGGATCGCAGCGGTTGGGCGGGTCGGGGAAAACGTTTCCGTCCGCGCGTTCGCGCAGGGGAGGCCGCACATCGAACTGCTCGGCTTCGTCGATAATCTGCCCGCCATCTATGCAGCGTCAAAAGCGGCCATCTCCCCTGTCGACGGCACCGGTCTCAAGATCAAGGCCGTCGAAGCACTCAGTCAAGGACGACCGGTGTTCGCATCGCGCCACTCAATGGAAGGATTACCGCCAGGGTACGAGGGTTGCGTTTTTCCGATTGAGCGCTCCTACATCGAGCGGGTGCTCTTGAACAACTCAGAACTCGAAGCCGCCCAGGCCAGCGCCCTTGCCTATTGGGAAAGCTTCGCAACAGCCGGGGACATGACCGGATTCCAAGACTTCCTACAGCGCGGAATGAAGACCCCATGAACTTCTCTGTGGGAGCCTGCTTCAACAACAGGGCCGATTTAGGAATTGAGCAACTACCGGATTAGTGCCGCAATCTATCTTCCTCCCGTAGTTTACGATTCTTCGCTATGACTTCGTCCGCTCCGTCACTAGCTGCCAATCGTGCTAGACCTTGATCAACCAAATGAGGATTGTTTTGTGCTTAGAGTTTCCCCTCCATTGGATTGTGAATTCACGTTAGCGCTCAACAACCGTACGGGTAAGTATTTCTTTTGCAAGGACATGATCGATGCCTCCCGGGATTTGATCCGCAACTGTTATTACTGGCGAATTCCACTAAAGAACCTGCCCCCTAAGTACATTGCGCGAGTGTTAGGAAGGCTTGCTCGCATCGAAGTCGATCTTCGAGTACGGAGTTACCTCAGCCACACCAGTCTGGCGCCGATTTCGCATCCCCGTCCGATGGTGTTTACCGACCCAAGGGAATGCGTGCTCTATAATTTGAAATCGAACGATGTGGTTTTATGTCATGATATGGGTCCTATAACCCATCCCGATCTTTACGAGCCGGGGGTCAGAGAGCTGTACACGCATGCGTTCGACGTGATTAAAGCGGCGAGACCGTTCATGCTGTTCGTCAGCGAGGCTTCGCGGAGGGATTTCGTCAACTGCTGCGGAAGTGAATTCCCTCTGCTGCAGGTGGTCTATCCGCCAATTCGGAGCGGGCTGGAGCAGAGAGACGAAGAAGTGTTTCCTGACGTTCCTTCTAAGTTCCTTTTGACAGTGGGCAGCATTGGTGCACGCAAGAACCAGTTGCGTTCCATACAGGCTTTCGATGTTTCGGGGCTTGCGAAGGAAGGGTATGCATACGTCATCTGTGGCGGTCCGGAGCCGGGCGCGGAGGCGGTGATAACCTTAGCACAGACGACAGCGGGCATAATTCTACCCGGCTACGTGAACGACGATCAACTACGGTGGCTTTACAGAAAGGCACAGGGCTTCATTTTGCCAAGTTTGCTCGAGGGCTTTGGGCTTCCTGCGGCTGAGGCAATTAATTATGGTCTGGTCCCAGTTTTAAGCGGCCGCGGGGCATTGGAAGAGGTTGCCGGCTGCGCAGCCGTATTCGTAAATCCGCTCGATGTGGCTGATATAGCTGCCGGCATGCGAAAGATAGCTGCGATGACCAATGAGGAGCGCGCCAGTCGGCTTTCCCAACTTCAACTTAGCGTCACAAGGTTTTCGTTAGAGAAAGCGGTCGCTACTTGGCGTTGGGCGCTAATGCGTGCGATCGCGTGCTAAGGACCCTGCGGCTCGATCGGAAAGGTCGTACCCAAACCAAGAGGAGATCGGCGCCTCTGACGGAAACGATCGCCTGGCATTATGGATACGATCAAATCGTTAAGATCTTGAATGTTCCCCTGTTGTCGCGGAAAGACTTCGGGACAGACTAGGAGGACAATTGTTTACCTATCGGGGCAACGTCAAGATTTTCTTCGGGTGGTCTCGTTCCGCAATCACGTCGAACAAAGCTAACCAATTGCCCTTACACCGCCCGAGGCGATCAATCCAAGGCTCCGGAAATGGCGCCTTGGCATGATTCATAAGAATATTCTTGAGCACTAACTTGGTTGCATCCTTTGCCGGTAGCGTCCCTTTGCGCACCAAGTAGATCGGATTGACGACTTGCGAATATCCGAGGCGAATGCCTGACAGCCTCGCGCCCTTCGTGCCTTGATGCACGCCGTGGAATGCGTTCGTTTTGACCAGCCGGCCGTGTCGGCCCACGCGCGCCGAGAAATCGATGTCTTCCTGCCAAGCATACAACGGAAGCTGTTCGTCGAAGCGTAGTTCGCCAATAGCCTTGGCGCGAAAAACCATGTTGCAGCCATAAAGTCCACTCAATTCATGAAGCACCACCCCTTGCGCCCGTTGCCGGTTATCATGCCGGCTAACCAACTCTGTCGCCTCCTCGTAAGGAATTCCAGCCGAATTAATGCCATCGGCGAGAAGCGTCCCATTAGCTGCCGCGACGTCAGGATGCATTCGAAAAAAGTGATCGATTCCCTCGACGCAGTAGGAAGACGGGACATAGTCATCATCGAAATAGGCGATGATATCATTCGACCTAATGACTGCCTCGAGACCTGCGTTGCGTTGTATAGGCAAGCCCGGATCACTAGCGAACACCGCAACAGCACCTTGCAATCCGCTGCAGCAGGGCAAGTCCGTGGGCTTCGCAACGGCATAGACCAATGCTGATGGCCGAAGTGTTTGCCTCCGCACGTGATCACTCCAGCGTCCGAGTTCCACCGGCCGGCCAGTGCTGGCAATAACGATGGCAATTCGGCTGGGCGAGTGTGTCGTCATTAATGTACTATCGGCCTTGGGAGACATCGGCCAGAACAACCTCTTTGATAACATCGAGCAGTTTTTGTCCTGCGCTCCTCCAGGTAAATGAGCCCGCACGTTGACGGCCTGCGCGAGAATAGTTGGCCCAGAAGTCAGCATCGTCAGCAAGCCGTCGGATGGCCGCGACCCATTGCCGGGGATCAGCCGGCCCAGCAAAAAGAGCGCTGTCGCCCCCCACTTCAGGTAATGCACCACAGGGCGCCAACACCGCTGGACAGCCAAGACTCATACCTTCGAGCGGCGGCAGGCCAAATCCTTCCGTTGTAGAAGGAAAGCCAACACACAAGGCGGATTCCAGCAGGGCCCGCAATTCTCCATCGCTAATCCGCCCGGCGAACACAACATTAAAAGGTACCGAATGCCCAAGCATCTCGAATTCTTCACGCTTAGCGGCTCCGACCAGAACGAGCTTCAGTTGGTCCAACTCGGACGCCGCAAACGCCTTGAGTAACACGCCAATATTCTTGTGGACCTGAACGTTGGATAGCCCAACTATAAATTTGCGAGGGTCAAGGGCGAGCAGGTGAACAATTTCAGGCTGTGAGGCACAGTCGAGCAGGTGATCGACCCCATTAGGTACGACGGAGATACTGTCTCGGCGAGCAACGCCGAACCGCGCCAATTCATTCGCTGAGAACTCAGACACCGCCAGTATCCGTGCGTGTCTATGCCCCAGCACCGGCAACACATTGCGGTACCAGTTGGCGAAGGCCCACGAATATGATTTTGGCGTTGTGAACGTCTGGGCGTCATGAACCATGGTGATCGCGGCTCTGCTTGCCATCGGCCCCAAATTGCAAAGGTTCAGAAGCAGATCCGATCGGGTTAGCCGCGGAAGATCGATTTGCTCCCATAACTGGCCATGGAATACGCCACGGCGCTCCCGGTCGAATAAATCGAGAGATTCATCATGTGCGTTGGGCGGAGTAATAAGACGCGGAGGCTGTTCAAATAGGTCGGCGAGCTCGTCGCGACGCATTGCTAGCTGGCGCACGAGTTGCTCGGCAACCCGGTGCACGCCCGTCGGTCCCGCACTCAGAAATTTACCGTTGATTGCTAACCGTCGAAAGCGCACGGCCATCTCATTGTTTGGTCGTTTTAAATACACTTAAATGCTTCGACGTTTCAATGTAAAAAGCCCCTCACCTATCCGTTAGATCCGGCCTGACCTGTCCGTTAGATAAAGATCCGCTGTCATGATCCCAAATAGGCGGATCGACAATCGATCCCCAAAAGGCCCGCGGTCGACGGTACTTAGCGACGCTCGTTATTCCAAACAAGGCGACCTTCCTGTGCCTTAAAAGAATACGTTAACGTTAGACAGCGCAAGACGCTGGTTTTAGTATTAATCGGCATCCATCGGTCCTGGACCCCCGCAACCGTGGCCGCGGGTGCCTGAGAATGGAATAACGGGGTCTAGCCCCAACAAGGACAAGCACGGCAGTAATTCGAACGCTGGCAAAGAATAGCCCAGCGCCGGCAATCGGGCTTCAAAACCCAGGCCATTGGACGCCCTGGTTTTGGGCGATTTTGAATGCATGTGGAATGGCGCGGGAACATGTATCGCGAACAGTTGGGATTTTGGGGAGTTTGATGAAAGTCGCAATCGTTCACTACTGGCTGGTAGGTATGCGCGGCGGCGAAAAGGTAATCGAGGCGCTATGCGAGATGTATCCGCAGGCAGACATCTTCACCCATGTTTACGCGCCGCAGGAGATTTCCGAAACGATTCGCCAGCACAGGGTCGTTCCGAGTTTTATTAACTCTCTGCCCCGCGCTGCCAAAATGTACAAGACTTATCTGCCGCTGATGCCAATGGCGCTCGAGCAATTGGATCTTCGTGGTTACGATCTGGTCATCAGCAGCGAATCAGGACCGGCAAAAGGAGTGATTCCAGCCCCGGACGCGCTCCATATCTGCTACTGTCACACTCCGATGAGATACATTTGGAATATGTATCAAGATTACAGGGAAGGGGCCGGTCCAATAGCGCGACTATTGATGCCTCCCCTATCGCATTATCTACGAATGTGGGACGTTTCCTCGGCCGCGCGCGTGGACAGTTTTGTTGCCAATTCGCAGACCGTCGCAAAGCGTATTCGACGCTATTACGGGGTCGATTCGAAAGTTATTTCTCCTCCCGTCGACACCGAGGCATTTTCGATCGCACCGACTTCGGAACTTGAAGACTACTATCTTATGGTTGGCGAACTCGTCGCTTATAAACGACCTGATCTAGCGGTGCGTGCCTTCAATGCAATGAAATTGGAGCTGATCGTCATTGGCGGGGGTGACATGCTTGAGGAAATCCGTCGACTTGCTGGCCCGACCGTCTCGGTTCTTGGTCCACAGCCATTCGAAACTCTCAAACGACACTATGCCAGATGCCGAGCGTTGATTTTTCCAGGTGAAGAAGACTTCGGCATGGTTCCTGTTGAAGCAATGGCGAGCGGTCGGCCTGTCGTCGCATATGGCCGCGGAGGTGCGGTGGAAACCGTAGTAAGCGGCGTTTCAGGGATTTTTTTTAACGAACATACTGTCGAGGCCATCTCGGCAGCGGTTGCGAGCCTAGCTAACATAAGTTTTGATCCGGGAAAAATTACCAGACACGCGGGGCAATTCGGTCGCGATCAGTTTTTTGCCAAGATGCGTGCGCATATTGAGGATTTGCAGGCCAAAAGGCATAGCTCAGCTTGACCGGTGACCTCAACGCCGGCAATTTTTTAATTCGGCACCGTATCGATGAGCGACAATGTTTCGCCCTCAATCACCAGACAAGTTAAGCGACCGGTCGCAAAGGCGCCCGTGTCTATATTGATCCGATTTGACCGCAGCTCAATTTCCGTGGTCGGTGTATGTCCATGGATGATAATTTTTCCGAAATCCCGGCTCGACGAGAGAAATTCGTGTCTGATCCATAACAGGTCATTTTCCGTCTCATGCGCGAGATCAACATCAGGTTTCACTCCGGCATGGACGAAGAAAAAATCTCCGCTTGCAAACGCTTCCCGCAAGTTTCGAAAAAGCGAAAATGCGACTGCGGTAGTGCGTTGTGAAACGCCAGTTGCGTTCCGGCCGCTTGCTTGCGATTGGCAAATAAGTCTGCCACGACACCATAAGATGACAATGTTTCCATGCCGCCAAGACGCAGCCATTGATCGATCTTGGTGCGGTCGCTTAAACAACTGATAGCAATCAGTTCATGGTTGCCCTTCAGGAATACAGCTTCTGCTCGGCATCATGCTCAATGAGTGGCTCGATCGTCTCGCGCGACCAATGCCCGCGATCAACCGCACGGGAACACGTAGACCGGCCTGATCGCGGGAAATTGCGCTATATCCGCGTCGATGAGAGACAGCAATTGATTGAGCAAATCTAGTCGACCATGGATATCGCCGATTGCGTAGACACGAAGTCTGGCCGCCAATGACGGCCGCCGGCCGCGAACCAAAAATTTTTCGTGCGGCCAGACTGTTGAACGCACGTCACCTCACCGCGCAAATACGCTATTCGTAAGCCAATATGGTCAAATCCCCATTAAACCGGTTATATTATATTGGCACGTTACGCGAGCAATTCTGCTAAAACTGGATGCGACAAAGCGCGCCTTTCGGCCGCTTAAAAGCAGTGATTTCATAGGAAAACTATGCCAACTGCACGGTTGCGGCCTTTCGGCGAAGCAACCCTAACCAGCGAAAGTCGGTTGATCACGCTAGCCATATGGGTTATTAACTCGATTAAATATTGCGGTGCCAAACAAATCGCGGAGGATATTTGCGTTTGAAACGGGGAATCTCATGGAATTTAGATTAATGGGCGTTGTCTTTGGGTTGGTGGCGGTTACTGCCCTCTTCGGAAACCCGGCAGCCGCCGCATGTATGGTGGTTCCCCCACTTTCATTTGAAGACCTTAATAAGGTCAAATTAAATCCGCAAAGCACAATCCTCTCCCCCGGCACGGATGAACCAGCCGTGACGGCCTCTGCGAGAGATCTCGCAGCGACCGAACCACAACTCACGCCCGATCTCGGTCACGTGGCGCAAACCGCACAACCACGGTTCCAGTGGGCGATTGCGGCGGGCCTTGCCCAGGCAGCGCTGACTTGTCTCGGCGTCGATCAGCAGGCTGCGCTACAAGTCAAGCGAGCGGTGGCAGGTTTTGAAGATAGCCGGTTCCAGGCCCTATTCCCGGCGGTGGTGGGTGATCTGTCGACAGCGGCAACCAGCCCGGCCATCCCGGCAGCCACCGTTTCCGCGGGGAGCGTGGTCATCATTAACCCGCACCGGTCGGTCCGCAGTACGTCCGGCCCGGATGGTGGTGGCGCTTCTTTAACGAATACGGCAGGCATATTTGGCGTTGCCACTCTGAATCAATCCGCTCGGACGGGCTGCGGCAGTTCCAGTAAGTTCGGCGCATTACACGAGCGAGCCGGGGCCATGAGGCGCACTTAGTCAGAGAAAATCACCATGAATTTCGCGAATCAATTTCTCAATCAACCCTACGAGACGGCGGTAAAGGACGATCCCTTCACCGGGTTGACCGAGGTTCGCGTTTTTCTTTCGCGTCAGTGGCGCTTGATCGCCATCATCACCGGTTTGTCGATCCTCGTCGGTGCGCTCTACATCGTGACCTCGCCAACTAAATACACCGCGCAAGCGGACATGATTATCGATACCAAAAAAGTCACGTGGACCCAATCTGAGTTGTCTACTGAAAAACTATCGGTTGAAGACGCTTCCGTCGAAAGCGAAATTGAAACCACCAAGTCCGAAACGGTCGCTTTGGCCGTTATCAAACGATTGCATTTGACGGACGATCCTGAGTTTACTGGGGCAAGCCACGGCATTTTGTCGCCCATATTTAATCTATTCCGTTCATCACCCAAGCCGGACCATTCCAAGCCGGAAGTATTCAACGACGAATTATTGCGGCAGGCGTTACCTGTCTTCAAGAGTAATCTGAAAGTCTTGCGGCTTGGCCACAGCTATATCGAACAGATTCAATATACTTCCCTAAGCAGGGAGAAGGCTGCGGCGATCGCTAACGCGGTAGCGGATGCCTACATCGAAGATCAGTTGCAAGCGAAGTTTGAAGCGACCCGCCGTGCGAGCCAATGGTTGCAGCTGCGGATCGGAGAGCTGCGCCAGCAGGCCAGCAATGCTTTCAAAGAGGTTCAAGACTTTAAATCCGAAAACAGCATCATCATCGGAGTAGAGGGAAAATTAGCGAGCGAAGTCGAACTTGATCAGCTTGGCACTGCTCTAGCCAAGGCCCGATCCGATACCACTCAGGCGAGAGCAAAGGTTGATCGCATGACGCGTGTTATGGAGCAGCGATCGAACAACAAGGGAAATCTTGACCTTCCCGACCCGGTCGTAAACGACGCCTTAAGCAATCCTGTGATCACCAGGCTCCGCCAGCAATTTCTGGACGATCAGGGCAAAGAATCGGAATGGAGCTCCCGTTACGGATCGGATCACATCGCGGCACGAAATCTTCGCGCCGAGATGGCTGGTCTCCAACGCGCGATTTGGGACGAAGTTTCTCGGATTGCCGAGAGTTATAAGAGTGAGCTGGCAATTGCTCGAAGCCAGGAAGAGGCGATTGATAAGCGGATGATGGAAGTTTTCCAAAAGTCGGCCTCGGCGCGGCAGGCGCAGGTGCGGCTGCGTGAACTCGAGACTGCATCCAACACGTATCGCGGAATTTATGAGACGTTTTTGAGTCGGTTCACACAATCCGTCCAGCAGCAATCGTTCCCTTCCACTGAGGCCCGACTGGTGACAGTCGCCTCCCCCCCGAGCCGACCCAGTTCACCCAAGATCGCGTTGACGATGGCACTGGCAACGCTGTGCGGGTTAGCCCTTGGAGGAATCGCCGCGTTTGCTCGTGAACAGATGAATCGACAGATCCATACCCGCGCACAGATTGAAGGGCTGTTAAACACGAGTTGTCTTGCCGTGCTGCCGGCTTTCAAGAAGACTAAGCCCGTTCTTAGCCGGCTGCGCGCCACTCGAGATTCTCGCGCGTTCCGTCAAATCATCGAGGCAGCGCCGTTCTCTTCGACTGCGGAGGCACTTCGATATATCAAGGTAGCAATCGATCTTCATCCCGCTGGAGCCAAAATCATCGGCGTCGTATCTGCACTAACCGGCGAAGGTAAGACGACTGTCGCGACCAGTTTTGCGGCGTTTCTCGCTAAGGCCGGCGCGCGTACTCTCTTGATTGATGCGGATTTGCGTAATCCCGCCATGACCAGGGCGCTAGGATACTCAAGCGCGCCAGGATTGCTGAACATGGTCGCGGACAGATCGGATTTCAGAGATCTGGTGATTTCGGATATCAGCTTCAAATTCGACTTCTTACCCGCCTCGGCTCGGATCAAGTCGTCTAACAGTTCGGATATTCTCGCCAGTTCTACCATAAAGGACATGCTCAAGGCGGCAAGTAGCGAGTACGATTATATTCTCGTTGACCTGCCGCCTATCCTTCCGGTCGTGGACGTCAAAGCTACCGCCCATTTATTTGATGCTTTCGTCTTGGTTGTCGAGTGGGCGGCGACATCGACCGATGAAATCATCAAGGCTATGCGTACATCCCCGGTTTTATCGGAGCGGCTTTTGGGCGCGGTGCTGAACAAGACCGACGAAGCTGTTATGCGCCGTTTTGAGGGATATTCGGATCGACGCTACGCGTATTACACTAATGAAAATATTCCGCCGGAGGCAGCTTAGCTCCGGATTGGGTATTTCGGCTGTTTCAGCGGATTCCGCAAACCCAAGCGGAACGATTTCGATCGACGGTCAGCTAAAAATCTGTCGAATTGGCCGTCTTGTTGAGAGAACCCCCCTGGCGCTGTTCCTCGGCCCCGCGCACAGGCAGCTATTTTAAAATGACTTAAGAGTCGTTTCTTTAGAGTCGCGCCTTTTTGAACTGCTGAATCTATAATTTTGTGCCGCGAAAATTTTTCGTATTAACCAAACTGCCCTCCACCCGCACGCAAATAATGCGCGAATCGTAGGACCGATATTGCGTGAAAGCCACCGCAAATAGCGGCAGCAGCGTAATTTCAGAGCAATCGTAATGGCTTAGTAGTGGTTAAAATTAAATCATAAATTGCTTTAAAAAGGCTCTTGCACATTTTGTGCAGTGCGGATTTAATGCCTAACCACGAATTTAAATAACCGGGCCGTCTTGCTATTGAATTAAATAACCGGGCCGTCTTGCTATTATTGTGTTCGTTCTGGAGTGCGACACATGGTCGGTTTTGCTGAGTCCCGTAAAAGTTTGAGTTTCGCGGCTGCAAATACGCCACTTCCCGTGGGGCTTTCAAGCAAGAGGGTCGTAGATATCATTTTAGCTACTTCAGGCATCATCGTGCTGGTTCCCCTGTTGTTGCTTTGTTTTATAGCTTGCGCCCTCAGCTCGTCCGGCCCCGCTGTCTTCCGTCATAAGCGCGTTGGATTTGGCGGCAAACAATTCGACTGTTTCAAGTTCCGCACAATGGTCGTGGATTCCGAAAAGTGTCTTCGCGATTACTTGGTTTCGAACCCTGAGGCGCACGCCGAATGGGCTGCTACTCGGAAACTACAATTTGATCCCAGGGTCACTGCAATAGGTTCGATTTTTCGCAAGACCAGTCTCGATGAACTTCCTCAACTGTTTAACGTACTCAAGGGCGATATGAGCATAGTTGGGCCCCGTCCGGTCACCCCTGAGGAGCTTGTGAGATACTCCACCGGCGTTGATGCTTACTTGGCCTGTCGACCCGGCATCACCGGGCTTTGGCAAGTCAGCGGCCGCAGCGGAACCACCTATAGCAAACGCGTCGCATGCGATACATTCTATGCTCGTAACTGGTCGATGCTGCTGGACGCGAAGATCATTATCGTCACGATTCCGGCACTGCTGGATTCCGACAACGCTTATTAGCGCTTTCACATAAGCTTTCAAAATATCCTATCGTGTCTCTTGCGGCCTCTGCAGGTGAGGACGCAAAGGTAGGCGTGCTACAAACGGATGTGTGGGACTGGAGATTGATGACAAACATTCTTGTTGCCGGAGGGCAGGTACATCGGATCCCATAACTGTCTTGATCTCTTCAATAAGGGTTTTGTCCCCGTAACCTATGATAACCTTTCGAACGGCCATGCCGATTTTGTGAAATGGGGGTCCTTGGAAACGGGGGATATCCGAGACCTCCGTAAACTGGACGAGTTTCTCAAGGAAATGGCGTTCTTCAAATCGGTAGACGCAAATTTCGCCAGGATCTGACTTAACGTCGGAAAGTCCGCCTGCTTTGCCTAGCGCTTGAGATAGCGTAAGCGTCTCAACATCGAACGGTATTTCCGAATTAAATCCGAATATGTTTTGATTCAATGCCCGTAGAGCCGTGAAGGTCGGGGCTGCATCATTGATGAAAATAACATCATTCGGGCGAATGAAAATATTTTCGCGCGGTCGTGCACAACGCGGCTCAGCAGGCCCCTCACCTGCTTACCGTTCCGTTGGAATGTGACGTAGCTCTCGATGGCCTGGAATTTAGGACCGCCGGCGCGCGCCACCAGCGCGAGCAACCGCTCGCCAACGCTGTTAAGCGCTAACACGCCGGGCGCGTTCACATCTCCCAAAACGCTCACAACACTCGAATGCCTGTGGCTCGATCGCGCGATTTCGCAGCCGTGCCACGACAGCCTGTTGAATGTCGGGAATTGTTCGCGCGGCAGAGGAAATCTCTCCAGCGTAAGGGACGTAGATGCTACCCTTCTGATCGACGGCCTGCGGCGGCAAATCGACGAAGTTGCCAGGGCGTGCTCCCGCGGAAGTTCCTGGTGTGAACAGTCCGCCCGGGGCCGCTTCAAAAATCGACATGTTCAAGATGTCGCCGACGCCCACGACCTGGTTGGCTTTGCGCGCTTAGGGAAAGGTCCCCGCTAAAGTTATCAGATTGGGCTGCGACAAGAAGCCGATGGTATCTGAGCTGATGTCCACCAACGCGTAAGGTAGGGATGCCGTGGATCTTATCCCGGCGGTTGCATAGCCGTTGACAGCGTCGCTTGTCGGACCGGTTCCTGGAAACAGACCGCAGGCTGGCAAGAAACCAGCCAGAGTGATGCCAAAGAGCGCCGGCGCAAGACGATTCAGCATTTCAGACCGCCCCGATAGTCGTTGCGATCCACAGCTGCTGCCCTCATCTATAGGCTAGACCTTACAGAGGAGCCTGCCACGTTCAAATAGCCCGTTTGAGGCGCCAAATCCGAATCAAACGGGTTGTGGCATCTCCAACACAGCATTTGCAGTTCTGGGCGCTCGGTGCTTTGCCTCGCAAAGCCCCTAAAGAGCCTGAGGGGGCCCAGAATGCTCGAAGATGCCGCGGTCTGTTCTGGTCTCGGAGTTCCTGTTAACCTATTTTTTTACAATTTCGCTTTGTTTTTACCCTGATTTGATTGCCCGAGGCCAAGGGCCAGAAAGCGTTTCGGAATGGGATACGCAGCGATTACGCTTGCGATAATGGGGTTCGTGATAGGCCTCAGATTTCGGCTTAAAGTTTTGCTGCCTATCGTGGTGCTTTTGCTTATTGGTTCAGTGATTTTTGCAGTTTTGCAGGGATGGCACTTTTTCACCATATTACTTGCGATCGTAGCAGCTCAAACAATCCTCCAGGTGGGGTATTTTTCGGGAATTCTACTACGGTGGGCCATGAGTGGCAGGCGGAATTTGCGTCCGCTTTTTTGATAAAGGGCTGCAATCGCGCAACGGTAATTGTACCGGCCAGCGGGCAGATTGCGGCCTTATTGCTGGTGGTACTGTGAAGATTGCCGGTGATCAAACCGCAATTCGTTCCAATAAGCCATGTCGGTGATTTGCGTATCGTCCGCGATCTTTTGGACACGGACTTGATGTCCGGCAAGGACGACATCGATGCCGTCCCGACGTGCGGCCAGCCAAGCATCAATCGCGCGTTTCGGGTTAAGGTGAGGGACCGCCGGGTGTGTCCATAGGTAGTCATCCCACACTAAGTATCCGTCCTTGCGCAGCAACAGCCAACTCAAGATAGTGTCGAGAAGCACCCCGTCGAAGCGATGATCGGCATCGACCTAGACGAAATCGAATGTGCGGCCCTCCCAGGCGAAGCGCATCAGGATGTCGACCGTAGTGCCCCTTACGTTTTCAAGCCGGCTCGAAAGAGAGGCGGTGTTGCGATCGAAACGTTCACTAGCCCGGGCGTTTGCAAACCAATCGACTGCGGTGATCTTGGCTCTGGGAAAGAGCCAGCCGGCGAAAACGGAACTTTTCCCTTCCCATGATCCCAGTTCAAGGTAGTCACTCACATCTTCGCGCATGTTTTTGAACGAATGCCACCAATAGGGGGCATGAGTATAGGTCAGCTCACTAGTGAATTCGCATGCTCTATAGTTGTTGAGCCGACTCTGCTTTGACAACTCGTCGCGCCAGAATTTGCGGGCGACCATCGCGTTAGCCGCGCTCCACATCAGATTTGTCGGGTAAGTCGCCAGACCGGCGATTTGACTTATTTTTCCAGAAACACTCATACCTCCCCTCCTCTCCGTAAAAGCGCCCCTAAGCCCGTTCCTGCCCTCAAGTTCCAGCCCAAAATAAACTCTTCATTGTCAGGAATAGCGCAATAGACTTGTTGATGGCTCAGTGAGCCTGCAACAGGGCACACAAGGTAGCGATCAAACTGAAACGCCGACCGGACGTCCGTTTGCCCTCAGCATGATCCGCTGGCTGACCTTATGCCCATAACGGATCAGCTTACGCTCCCACGTGATATAAGAGAGCCATGCTATCGCGACCGTGCAGCACCAGGCGACAAGAAAAAAAACGATCCGAATCTGGACCGCCTGGAATTCGAAAAGCGAGCCAATCGCCTCGCCCATCACAAGCAAAACGATTGCGTGCAGTAAATAGCCGCCGTAGGAGGCCTGTCCGACGGCAACCAGAAGCGGATGTTCAATCAGATTGAACACCCTCCATCCGGCGATCGCACCGGCCAAGGTGGCGGCAGCGCAGAAATTCATCACGATGTAGACGAAGACCTCTCTCTTCTGGCCGTATAGCACGCCGGAGGCAATATTTCGGATTGCGTCAATACCATGGGCTCCGAACCTAATATTAACGCCGATATACGTTGCGACGTAGACCGTAGCCATAACGAGAGCTAGCCACGCCGATTTCGTAGCAAACTGGGGATGGCACCGAATCGCAGGTTCGAAATAGGCGAGCAAAGCGCCTAACGCAAAGGCGTCAAACTGCCCAAAGGACGAGGCGTACACTCCGAATGCGATGCGCGCGGCATCCCATCCATGCGCCGCCATCTGCCAGGCCATCACATTTCTCAAGAAAGGAACGAGGAGGCAGATTGCAATTAACCCAAAGATAGCGCGGTCGCGGTTCACCAGCAAAATCAGAATTGGAAAGAGAACGTAAAACTGCTGCTCGACGCTTATGGTCCAAAGATGGCCAAAGGCTGAGAATTGCGGCTCAACGCTAAAGATCATCCTCCAGTTATAAGTGAACGTGGCCAGATAGGGCAGCTCTCGATACTGCTCCGAGTAGCCCAGCAGCCGAATGACCAATAGGCAAATAATAATGTACGCGGCATACGGCGGGACGATCCGGAAGATTCGTCTGATCACGAAAGAGAGATAGTGGAAAAGCGAGGCTGGCTTAAAAGTCGCTTTTTCCGCAATGAGGTTTCGAGAGATGACAAATCCTGAAATGACGTAGAACAGCCAAACCCCAGTCCATCCAAATGGAAGCAGTTCGCAATGTTGTGCGATGACCATTGTCATCGCAAGGGCGCGTAACGAGTCGATCGAGTCAATTCGTTGGGTCATCAATTAACGCACTCGACCAATTGGACATGATCTCCGATCACCACCGAAACCACACCGCCAGTCGAAACCGCAGTTGGCTCGGAAGACCGGAGAACATCGTAAACCTTGATGGAATCGCAAGGCTTGTCGAATGTCAGAGTCGCAGTGATCCCGTCGGCTTCGAGCGGCTGCCCTGTGGCACGATCCCAAAACATCGTCTCCCGCCAAACTGCGGCCACTTGAGTGCCGTTGGATTTCGTCAACCCCAACGTAAAAAATGGGTCCCCGCGCTCCGGTTTTTGAACGTCCAAATGAAAATATCCATTGGAAGGTAGCATGCTATTGGGTTTTGGACGGTTGGGTTCGGCGGCGGACCCGCTTTCTCTTTCTCCGAGAACTTGCACAAGATTTCTGATCGCTTGAGCCGCAACTTTTGGCCGATTTTCAAATGTGAACAGGCCGAAATGAAATTCCAGTTGCTTCGACGCTGGGTCCGGCTTCTGATCCAGCAGCTCGTAAATATAGAGTTTGTCATAGCCGGATCGTGCCGCATCAAACAAGCCATTTAGCAGACCTTTCGCCTGCGTGCGCTCGTCAACACCGATGACTAACCATCCGCTTTGAGGCATCGTTGCATAACCAAATTCCGTAATGACTTTCGGCAGAACCTGTTGAAGCGATTTATACGCTTCAATTTTTTCAGGATTGATCCAGATCGACGGCTGCTGCCCATTTTGCGCATAGGCATGCACATTCATCGCGTCAGCACATCCCTCCAACGACGACCCGTACGTTAATTTTGGATCCTTAAGCATCTCGAACCCCGTCATGTCGATGACCGGGATAGGTCTAACGTCCAGACTTCCTTTGATGGATTGGTACAGCGCCTTTTGACCGGCCACAGCTGCTGCGAGCCCGCTTTGATCATCAAACGCCACGGGAAAATTGTTGATTTCGTTATAGCCTTCGACGGACGCTACGGAGCCAGGTACCGCCTTCTCAAGGTTGCGGACCAACTCCACAGCCTCTGCTGGACGCCAGCCACCGGAAAAAATCAGGTTAAGCTTTATCCCTTCAAAGACCATACGTCTCAGCGCATCGCGCGCTTGCATGTCTGCCGGAGCACCAGTGCCCGGCATGACGTCACGTACGTGACTGACGCCAAGGAACCTTAGGGCCTGCAAGACATTTGTCGAGTTCGCGTATGCGCCGTCGGTGTAACGCATGTGTACGTTGACGCCGATCATCTGGACCAATTGCGACGTCGATATGGACCTTACTTGACCGTACGCCTTCTGTATTCGCGTGGGAATAACCACGGCTCCGATCACGACGACAAGGATAGCAACTATACGCATTGCTTTATGGAACCTCATCCGTACGCAACCTTTTTTAACAGTCCTTCCCCGTTCCGCTGCTCACCCACTTATAAGAAGGGTGACAAAAATCATTATATAATATAACTCGTTCTTTTTAAGACGACCGAATTTTAAGACGACCGAAGAATTCGTCGGCCCCGAACGACCTGGTTTCTCAAAAGACTAGCGCTGGCGGAATCGTTCCAGGCAATGGCGGCGAAGGCAAAGAAAGGCATCCCTAGATCGGTTAAAGAACCCGAGATAGTCGCTGTAATCAGCCAAGCAATGCAGGCTGACTTGGCAGCTTGTCGATACGCACCCTCCAGCGAGTCGTACGCTCCAGCGTTGTTTCCGCCAAAAAATATGCTTGCGAAAAATGAGGCAAATAATCCCGCACCAATGACGCCGAGATTGGCAATGACCGCGAGCGGAAAACTTGACGTGCGCATACTTCCGTTACCTGCTCCAAAACCGAACGTGTCAACGAAAACCTGCCAAGCTTGGGTGTTCCATGAGGACCGTTCCTCTCCGGAAGAGCTCGACAGTTTGCTGAACACCGTGGTGTCGAGAAGGTTATAAACATAGGCCGAAGCCTCTTCGTTCAATGCTATGGCGCAGCCGAGGATCGAGAATACGATCGGGGCCCCGATCAGGAACAAAAACATCTGCGAAGTCGGCGGCCGACGCATCATAACAAAGAGTGTCTCAGAATAACTGAGCAGCAACATCGCGGCGAGCCCCACAGTGGCGGTCGACGAGGTTGAGAAGATAAGCGCGCAGAGCGATAGCAAGGACAGTGTAAACATCAGTCGCGGGCGCACGCCCAATAACCATAGCTTCGTTGCAAACGCGAAATAACCCAGCGTCGCCGCTCCGAATGCAGACGCCTCAATAAAGGAACCAACTATTCTCTTGGAGCCGGCCAGTTCGGTTTCGGAAAGCAACGCATAATTGGCATTGCGAATAAATGCCAGCAACTCGGTTGTACCCGTCGCGTAAGTCGCGAGATCGAGCCCGGCAAAAATCAAATTTAAGATCACGCAACAAACCGCGGCATTTCCTACAATCAATCTTCCAGTTGTATCCCTGGCATAGCCATAAATCAGGATGAAGCAGATGAAGTCTGCAATCAAATAGATTGACTGGGTCAAATTTGCCATCGTTGGTGCGAGCGGAAAATTGAAGGAGTCTACAGCACGGACCGCGATGACGAACGTCTGACCCGCAAACAATCTCGGCAAAAAAAACGCCGAAACCGCACTGTAGACAACGGTCAAGAGCAACCAAAAGCCGGGCCTGCCTGGAGCAATGCCCTCGGCGATTTTCTGAAAAACATGACGGTCGCTAATCAATCTCACGGCAAGAAATCCAAGAAGAAGATGAGCTGGCGATATGTTGGTCCCACCCAGAGAATTCAGGACAAACGCCGCGGCCGAGCCCAAGAGCGTCGCGCAAAAGAAAGCATACAAAATGAGCGAAGCGTCGAAAAAAAAGCCGGCCAAACCTATCGCAAGAGCAAGGACTCCAACCGCCTGGATTGTCATAGCACCGCTCGACTACGGTTGGACCCATTCGCCACTTGTTCACCCTTGTTGATGCGCAGGAACGACATTCCGCAAAATGACCAGAAACGTCAAACACGTCGGCCAATTATTTCCTCAGGGCGCCGCCGTTAGAGCAAGGTGGAATTTTTCTAAGCTTAAAAATAGACGATTTATTGGTATATTTCGAGAAGAAAAACCTCACCGGGCTAAAAACCTCACCGGAGCTGAAGCAATGGAAATGAAGCAATCCGGTCCGGCGAGGTCGTTAGGCGCTCTTGAGAGCTCATCCTTCTAGGTTCGTAAATCGGCCCAGAAACGAGATCATTCGAGCGCCCATGACGCCGGCCGCCCTACCCGCCATTTTGTCGAGTGCATGGATGGCCGGCCATCTTGCCCTCATCGATCTGCCAAAGATGGGCGCTTGACTGCGCCAGGGGCCAAAACAAAAGCGACGCGGGCATCTTGGCCACTTTCGCGCGCTCTCACGCCGCGCTAAAATAGCGGGCAGGCGAGGACCGACGGTCCGCGCATCGGCGAAGTCGGCTTGTCGTGAGGTTGGAAAGGGAGACTGTTCCCGGCATGGATCCAATCAGTTTTAGGATGAGGCACTTACTTGCGTTCGTTGTGGTGGCGGGAATAACCGCGGCCGTGCTGCGTCATTTTTTTCATGTTGATGTCGGCCTCTCCCGCGAGGAAATTCGTACAGGGGCTTTGATAGCAGCGACTGTCGCAATTTTTCTTGTGGTCGTTTTATTCCGAAGGAAGCGCCGGCCGTGAATGGCAATGGCTCCGGCGCCAGATCCCCAGCTGCCCCCTCAATCGTGACCCGCGCCATTGGCGGTGACGAGATCGTGGATCGGTTGGCTTGCAACCTTGCCGTTCTTCTGCAGCACCACGAATACTCCACCACAGTATCGACGGTGCCGCATTAGCCTCCTCCGCACAATGCGGCACACAATCGAGCATTTCCGAGCATTTCGCGAACCGCAATCGCCGCGATCATACTGTCGGAACAGCCGCGGCCGAGCGGCGCGTTGAAAGAAGAAGTGCCCGGATTCTCAAAACCGGCCAGCGCGACCAGGAGTGGCCAGTCTCAAAGTAGTTGGCTTTCGCCCTCTGCTTCCGCAGCACCGGATCGGTGACGAACAGTCCAGTCGATCTGATACCTGACCGGGACCCGCTCTGGCGTGGCAAGTTAATTGGCGTCTTAAGTGGCATCTGATTTTTAAGCTAAACCAGCTTAAGAACAACAGCTTAGACAGATCAGAACCTCACAAAATTAAAACCAAGCCATTTTAATGAGCTTGATTTAACAAATAATATGAATTATCATTTAAAATCAATACACTATTCGGGGGCCAAACCAAAAACGTTCGTCCTCGACGGCTATTTTCAGAACTTCTGGGGAAAACGAGTTCCACCATGCACTTGCGTACCTGGCTCACGAAAGACGTTGCCGCTGCGCACAGTGTGACTATCACTTTGGTACTTCTTGTCAGTGCGATTGCCGGTCGTCAATTTTTTATGGACGGAGCAAGCTCTGTCGTACAGTCGTTTCTCGATCCATTGTGGTATCCACTGGATCAAGAAACGCCGAGACGCTTTTTTGCTGTGGTGTGGACCACTGCCCCGGTTCGGCTAATCGGCCTCTTCTTTCCTTCACAGATTCAGATTGCAACCTTCGCGTACGGAGTTGTTACTTACTGTCAGATAGCTCTTCCGATTATTCTTACTATAAATTCTAGGTTGAATGCCCCCACCAAGAGCCTGCTGATTACATTGTTTGTTTCTGCCACGATCTTTCTTTCCAATTTCGCCGCAACGGAGCTCCTTTTTGCATTGGCTCTTACAACGGCTTTCGTCGTGTATTCCCTTGACGCTGAGCGAGATCCTCGAGCGTTCCGGCGGCTCTTTATTGGATTTTTACTTTTGGCGAGCTACGAAATTGTCGCGCTGTCAAACATTATACTTGCAATTGGCATCTATACCGGCCGGCGATCCAAAAAGGTCTCGTTGAACAAGGAGCTTGCGCTATTTGCAGTCCTTGCCCTCGCCCTGCCGTTTCAAATAATTTGTCATTTTGGCGAGACCACGCGTCCGGGTCACGAAGCGTTTCATTGGTTCGTGTTTGAAATAAGCGGTATCTTTATTGCGGCATTATTGGTGGGGGCGGTCTACTTCAAGCTTGTTGCAGAAAACTTTGTTCTCCGGACCGCCGCTCCTTTTGTTGCTTTCGCTGTTCCGCTTTGCATTTTAATTATACCAGAATTGATTGGCCTTCGTACGCGGGAATTTCAGTACGCTTATCCATCGCGCATTTACAGCGCTGGAATTGTAGCGTTGATCGCTTCATTACCGATCATTCTTAACCGCGACCTTGTTGAATGGCCGTCCCGATTCTTCGATTGGTTCGGAGAGAGGCCGTTACGTGATCTAGCGATAACGTTACTAGTGGGGTTCTATGGCGTCAGCATTGCTGCAAGTTTAGATGCATTTCGATATCGACTGCGACTAGACGAAGAGCTATCACAATACTCAGGGTTCGTGAGCGTTGAGAGCTGTAGTTTTTGTGCTGAGCCTATGAAATTCGGGTTGCCAAATTTGAGTCACACTCCGGTTTGGCCGGCGTACGGCATGGCGCATACTCTTATGCATCCGGAATTACCACCGGTGGTGACCTTTGGGCAGGGCGGAGCGAGTGATGTCCCAAGGGAGCTAGTTGATACGTTCATGGCGCGTCAGCTAGCTCTCAGGAAAATCGGCAGCGATGCTGCTCCTTTGGCCGGCAGCTCTTCTGATACCGATCTGAGTTCGGCCCAGAAAACCGGCAATCGCGAGCGCCGCCCTGATGACTTAAAAACGCGACCTCGATCGGACCTGCACATATCATCGCAGTTCCGGAGCGAGTTTTCTCGGCCTTGATCACAAGAGAAGCTAGATCTTCTTGCACTTGGCACTGCGGTGCTGCGGCCCGTTACTCGCAAGGCGTCAGGGCAATCCTCGGCGGGCAGTCACGGCGCGAGACCCCTCGTAGGTCGCTCGTTTCGGGCGCGCGAGAATGCCCGGGGCACCCGGATTATGAATTTTGGATCAACCGACGGCGGCCCATCGGCGAATAGTAGGCTGCCGGTTCACCGCGCAGCCAGGAGAGATCGAAGGCGGCATCGATCATGCGCACCGGATGATCGCCAGGAACAGCCTAGCCAACTAGCCAAGGTGAAACTGGTAAAACAGTTGACCTTGATTGCTCTTCAGCCATCCAATCATGGCGAGCGCTCGCTGATGTTCTGTCAGCAAGACGGAATCACGGCTTACCACTTAACTCGGCCGACATCTGCAACAAAATCTGCACCAGCGCCTTCAAAATTCGCCATCCTATCCCCGCCTGCGCTTCGAACGATCGATCAAGAAATCATCCATTTTCTTGCCTGCCTTGAGTTGCGCCACCATCCACCGAGGCTGCTTACCGCGACCGGCCCAAGTCTCTGACGGGTCCGAGGGGTTTCGGAATTTAGGAACGACCGGGGGATAGTCCCGGCGGACCGCACGGCGTTCACTGGGCGACGAACTTTCGTTTTTGTTCTTCGCTCGATCAACATTCAAACTGCCGTTTAGCTTGGCAAGGCGCTCTTCTAGCTCGCGCTTTTCCGAAGATATCCTTTCAGATAGAATTGCGCCTACCTGTTCGTGGAGAGCCCACAATTCGTCCACGGACAACGAGGTTAGATGGTACTTGCTCAACTTCATCACAGTTCCAGGATTTGTGCCAACAGCAAAATTTGGCCAGTTCAGCGCCCTTTCTCATCTAAAGCATTAAACCTTCCGTTTTCAATGCTTCTGATCGTCGTTTGGGCATTTTTTCGCGCTGTTAACAAAATTCTGAACTTCCCTCACCGTTGAATTGCGGATGTTGCAGTGCGTTTACCCTCCCCGAGGAGCTACAATTGCCCGTTTAGACGGAATCTGGGTCGCGGCGCCCGTTGACCGAAGAGTTCATTGAAAGGGTCCATCACGACGATGGACGTTTTTGCCGGCCATTCGACGGGTCGTGACTTGCGGCCAGGAAATTGAGCAATCCAGGTCGCAAAACAACCGTTGCCGAGATGGCCTCGCGATGCGGTTTTGAAAATCACCGCGGCTTCAAAATCCGGCCCCTTTATCCAGGGATTTACCGCAACGAAGTTGGAGAAACTCCAACGGAAAAACGAGATGTCTAGTTAGTCGCCCTTCGCTAACGGAGGGTTCCCATGAACCTGGACGCCCGATTGCGCGATTTGGTCCGGTCAACCGTCAGCCACGGTTCGCGACGTCGCCGCATGATCAGTCGCCGCAAAAAATCGTTTTTTGCAAGTCCTTCCGCAAGCTGCAGGCGCTCTTCATCGATCTTGCGAAGCGACAAATCATGTCGGTAAATTTCACCTTCAATCCGAGCGCGGGTGTAGATATCTTCTCTATTTTCATTCCCAAAAGCAAATTGCGAGCCCATTTTCTAATCCTTACTCTGAACGGAAAAATAGCCCCTCCCCCCCCAATTCTCCAGAATGAACTGATGTTTACCCCACTTTGCGACAATACCGAGACCACTCCCGGAGGAAATATCCGTATGCGGCAATGTGCCTTCACGCACAATGTGCGCCAGCGGAAGGTACCACCGGTGGTAGGTTCCGCGATCTGTCGGGTTCACGACAGAGATAAACTTGCAGCCCTGATGTCCGGGGATCCAGACTCGTTTGCTAGTAGTTAAAGGCGAACTTCTAAATAATTCAAACAGCAGTATGGCTATCCTCCGTGCCTATCTGGCGCAGCTGTTTTTGCGCCGATGGCGGCCTCTTGGATAACACGATCGCATTCCGCCACCTGCCGCGCTTCAATGCTACGCCGTCACGGCTCTGCCGGATTAATCTGACATGTCTCCCAAGTACCGACTTGAACTTATGGGCAGGAATGGCTGTGCCCGTCATAGCCTCTGTAAGTTCCGGATTTTGGATTGTATGTCCGATAGCGGAGGCAGGGGTAGCCATCCTCTGAGCTCGTGGCGCGCTCGCGCGGCTCCTGCTCAACGCGCATCTTCGGCAGTGGAACTGTTTCGACGGGTTGAGCAGCCGGTTTGCTCTCCAGCGGAGCCGCGCTATCCGGCTGTTTTGCGGCCTGCACCGGCGCCTCTTCTGCAGCGGGTTTCCGCTCCACGGCCTTTCCGCGTTGCCGTTCGATAAACTCCTTGCATTGAATCGGGAAAACGATTTCTCCAGAAGCAGTCAGCCCGATCGGCATACAGGCGCCGGGCGGCACGTCTTCCTTGATTGAAGGTTCCGCGGGAGCGCGGCTCGGACCCACCGTACCGGTTGTCTGAGCGAGAGCGGCACCGCTCGTCACCGTGAGAAGGAAAACCGACAGATGCTTCATGGTTTCTCTAAATCAATGTTTCATCGACAGTTCCGACCGTCAGGAATTGCTCCAAATTGCCAATCGAAAAGAAGAACTGCACGATATCGACCAAAGTGATGTGTTCAGCGGGTAAGTACTGGCAGCCCATTACTTTACTTCAGGTTGATTCCGCCGCTCGAACCTTGGATGATCTACGCGGCAACATTTTGGCGCGATCTTGGGAGCGTGTTAGCGGTCGCCAGTCCAGCGGGCGCCTATTATAGGTTTTATCCGCTTGATGTTGGGGATGCTACCACATAGGCAACATCGAGTGAAGAAGGACAGTGAGAGGTCACCCGCATTTTCGGCGAAGGAGCAGGAGATCATATCTGCTCGCCGCTAACTTCAAGACCTTTACTGCGGCTCAGGGCGGTGGTTATGCCGTGACGCGGATCTCGGGGCATTGCGGTACGCCAATGGTCCCTGCTCTCCCCTAGCCACCGTTTTGGATGCCGCGCAGTACGGCCCGATTTTGACGTTGTGCGCCATCGATTGAGACCACAAGCGTAGTTTCTGTGCGCTACTGACCAGCGACCGTCTTCACCGACGACTAACGCGGGGTCGCGGAAATGACTTCGCGCACCAATCGCGCCAAGCCGCGCATTTCTCCCAGAGTATCGACGGAGTCGCCAAGGCGAACAATGACGAGCTGCTGAGATGGCAAGATGACAATTATCTGGCCAAGCTTCCCCAGGGCAAAAAATGCGTCCCGCGGCATGCCCCAGCTGACTCGATTAACGGCTTGCTGGTTATGGCTGCGATTGGTCCAGAAGCCAGCGCCATAGTCGGTATTAAGTGTCGCTCTCGCCGAAAACTCGACCCAGCCATTCGGCAAGATGCGGCGGCCGCCAACCACACCGTCGTACAGATAGAGCAACCCGAACCGCGCCCAATCTCTCGCGCTTGCAAACATATAGGATGAACCTTGAAGCGTGCCGGTTGCGTCGAATTCCAGAGTAACGTTTCGCATTCCAAGTGGGTTGAAGAGTTCACGCCACGCAAATTCCAAGGTCTGCTCAGGACCGCCGACACTGTCACGAATTATCCGTGCTAGCAGTTGAACGCTTGGACTGCTGTAAGCAAACCGGGTAGCCGGCGGGGCGAGGACGGTAGCGCGTGCTGCGTATGCCGCCATGTCGTTATGCAAATAGACCATCTGGCTGGAAGCGTCGAAGCCGAGTTTATCTTCGTCCAATGCGAGGCCGCTCGTCATGCGCATCAAATGTTCGATCGTAATGTCGCGACGCGGGTTGGTGTCGTTGCGCCATTCTGCGATCGGTGCTGGCTCCGCAACGGAAAGACGGCCCTGTTCGACCAGAATTCCGACCAGTGCATTGACTACAGATTTGGTCATGGAAAACCCGAGCAGCGGCGTATCGATGCCGACACTAGGGGCATAGCGCTCAGCAACGATGGCCCCATCCAGTACAACAACAACTGCCTTGGTTCGTCGATAGGGCGGCGCCGCGGGCTCCTCAAAGGCGTGATCGAGCGCGGCTTTAAGTTTGAGGTTGGACGTTTCAACGGCGGTTGGGCCTCCGATTTCCGCCAGCAACGGCGTTGCTACCTTCAACTCGGCAATACTGGACTTGGGCAGAAGCGGTTCAGCAGAGCCGTGCAAAATGATGCAGCCAAGTCCATCATGAAAAGCCGCGCGGCTGACTGCCCAACCCGCTAACGACGCGCGAACCACTTTGTTGGAACTGTCGACCTCATAGTTCAGTGCCCACTTGAGCCGACGAACGCCCTGACGTTCGATGGTTTCCGCAAAAACGATTTGTGGGTCGAAACCTGATATGAACGTTTTTGAGCATACGTCGTGCGCCACAACGCCGGTGACCACACGAAACGCGCGATCGAGGCCGACGCCTACAAACACAGCCGCCGGGATAACAAGGACCGACAAAAGCCAGATCAGTTTCCGCAACATCAGGTTTGTCTCGCTCGAAGTCAGCTGTTCCAGCTGTTCAACGCAACATAAGAAGAAATAATTCAATAATATCAGTGATATATCGCAGACTCTGACTCTGTTTGTCTAGGTTCGAATCCTAGTTCCCCAGTCACGGTTTTCCTTTGCAATACAATCACTTTAGCTCCACCCAAATTGCCGACCGCTACTGAGAGCGATAAGAAGTCACTGAACTTCATGGTCTCCCTCCCGAGCAGTCTTCATGAACGCGTTGTGCTTCATGGAGGACATGACTCTGCAGTCTCGCGGCGCGATGCGCCCGAGACTTGACAGGGGTCGCCCTCGAAAACGGGAGGGCGCAGGGAATGCCGGGTGCGCGCCGCAGGGCCGCCCATCGCGCCTGAGGAGATGTGGAACCCCGATGCGGTCCTGCGTGTCGAAGACATCCATCACCGGCCGAATACGCAGGAAAGGCTCGACAAGGCGGCGGCCACCCAGATGGTCTTCGAGGATGGTCTCGTCCACATCATTGACGGTCTGATCCACATGACCGGCAGCGACCGGTTGGTGCTGACCGGAGGCGCGGCGCTCAACGCAGCTGCTTACGCATTCGCCGCCGCTGCCGGGGTGGGTCTCGGACCGTCCCTCCAGCACGCTTTCTATTGCGGTCGCGCGCCCCGCATGTCCGATATCCTCGTCGTTCTGGAGGATGCCGCCGATGTGGCCTGGAACGTCGGGGGACCGATCGCGCAAACCCCAACCCAGGCGATTGATACCCTGCGCCGGGCGAAGGGCATGGACGGTGTATTCATCTTCTCAGGGGAAGGGCGGGTTATCGCGGCCTAGACCAGGGAACCTGGAACCCGCGCCGCGGCGCGGATCCCTGAATGGCTCGTGGAGTGGCAAAGCGAAACAAACGCCGCGGTCGAGTTATCCGGACCGCGGTCGTGTTGAACAGCGGATCGTCGGTACATGCGAAAACCATTGGTCGGGTGTCAATCGGCTTGCAAATTTGGGTCTGACTCAGATCTGATGATGTTTTCTGCCGAGCTTGCGATTCTCCAACGGGGAATCAGGACCATGCGAGCCCGCATTCGAATTTCGTCGCTTGTGCCGAGTGGGTTGGTTATCGAGAGCGTAAGTGATTCATCTGACTCGATTATTATAGCCGTCCGAGCGAAAAGCTGCGTGGCCGAGTGCCCATTGTGCGGGGCGAGATCAAGCCGAATTCATAGCCGATACGACAGACGGGCTGCGGATCTGCCCTGTGCAGGGAAGGAAATACGCCTCCGCGTGATCACGCGGAGGTTCGTTTGCGAGGTGCCTCATTGTCGGCGGCGGATCTTCGCCGAACGGTTCGGGAACGATGTTCTCCCGTCCCGGTCGCGCCGGACGGCACGGCTGGATCGCATCGTCCACCATCTGGGGCTGGTACTGGGCGGCAGACCAGCAGCGAGCTTCGCGAAACGACTGATGCTGCCGGTCAGCAACGATACGTTGCTTCGGGTTGTACGACGGCGGACAGCGCTTCGAACTGATCCTCTGACCGTTGTCGGCATTGACGATTGGGCCTTTCGACGCAATCGCCGCTACGGAACGATCGTCTGCGATCTCGAGCGACGACGGATTGTCACGTTGTTGCCAGATCGCGAGGTCGCGACAGTTCGCGCTTGGCTCGCCGATCATCCTGGGATCAAGATCGTGTCGCGCGATCGCGGTGGCGGCTATGGCGAGGCGGTTGCCAAGGCGCTACCCGATGCGGTTCAAGTCGCCGATCGTTGGCACCTGATGGAGAACGCCAGCGCGGCCTTCCTCGGCGCGGTGCGCAAGTCCATGCGCGCAATCCGCAGCGCGATCGGTACGCCAACAATCACCCCAGAGCTACTCACCTCGGCAGAAAAGCTCCGATGCGAAAGCTATCTGCGGCGGGAGGATACAAATGCGGCAATCGTCAAGCTCGCCCGCGACGGCTTGTCGATCAAGCAGATTGTCCGCCGCCTGGGTCATAGCCGCAATACCGTTCGACAGACGTTGCGTGGCGGACGAACCGATATGTTCCAAACGCGGCATCGCTCGCTCGACCCGTACTATTTGTTCCTTGAGGGCCAGTGGAACGGCGGTTGCCGCAATGGCGCTGAACTCTGGCGTCGCTTGCAGGCGCAAGGGTTCGGGGGATCCCTGCGCGCCGTGGGTGAGTGGGCAACACGCCGACGTCGGACAGAAGCGGTCAGCAAACAACAACTGCAAGGGATTCCGTCGGCCAGAACTATCGCGCATCTCATGACCATCAAACGAAATTGCATGACAAAGGCTGACGCCGTGATCATCGCCGCCATCGAGGCTGGTGTGCCGTCCCTTGTTGAGGCCCGCGTGCTCGTCGACCAGTTCCACGACATGATTCGAAAGAAGGACGAAGCCAAACTCGACGTCTGGATCGCAAACGCAAAGACAAGCCTCGTCTCGTCCCTCGCCACGGGAGTTCTCAAGGACAGAGCCGCAGTGCGCGCTGCGATCACCCAACCTTGGTCAAACGGCCAGGTTGAAGCGCAGATAACGAAACTCAAACTCGTCAAACGACAAATGTACGGCCGAGCGAAAATCGACCTTCTCGAAGCACGATTGCTCGGGACCGCGTGATACGCGACGCTGTCATCAAATATGCGTCAGACCCACTCTTCGACGCCTATTTACAGTCTGGACCCGAACCGGACATGGCGAAGTACAGCAGCAACCATGGAGCACCTAACCTTCCTCAGCAGAACTGCGATCGATGCGCGCGCGGCCTAATTGGTAATTCTTTTGAAATCGGCGCTGCCTACCGAGCCCCGCGCCAGCAGACATGCCCTCCAGGCGAGGGGCGACCTCAGAGCGCCGATTCGAGCACCGCAATGCCCCTAGCGGCGACGCTGTTGTCAGACTTTACAGAGAGCGGCATTGCACGCTTGTAGAAGTGCTGAAACAAGACGCCGATCAAGAAGCCGCTGAGGGCTGATTGAATTGCAACGAAGGCGCTGAAGGACAGCACATCGAACAAGTTCCAGGTGGTACCCGGCAACGGCGGCGCTCCCAAGAAAGCAATCAACGTCGCAGCAAGTTGCAGCGCGCCTTGCCACACGGCGGCGGTGAACGAAATCCCGGCCGACTTTCCCACGCGGTCCACGTAGATGCCGATGAAATAGCCGAGCACGGCTTGGCTGGAGGAAAATAGAAACGGCGCGATCGTAAATTCTCCGCGCAGATATATGCTGAACGGAATAGTGAAGAGCAGAGATACGGTGTAGGCGGCCAAAGCAATTAGGAGGTTCTCCGGGCGGTCGAAGTTGGGGGCGCCCTCGCGTCGCCATTTGCGCTTCAGTTTGATCGCGAGGATCATGACGATCGAATAGTTCAGGGTGAAGGTGAGGGAATATCCGATCACGCGGGCGCGACTTGGGATCAGCAAACCTTCCGTTCCCATGCTGCGCAGATACGCCAACCCCACATAGGCGACATTAGCGACAAGCAGAATCAGGAACATCGAGCCGATCACGCGCGCAACGGCGTCCCAATCGAACAGAGGGATTGGTGGGACGCTGATGGTGAAACCCAGTTCGTGGAGAGTTTCACTCATGTCCTCCGGCGTCAGTTCGGTCGCAAAAACGGATAGGGCAGTCAGTAGGCACAGC
>Ga0185299_10000807_pt1 | contig 74519 bp, 59 predicted proteins | sample PaiPotPPA55metaG_FD_128002 | JGI IMG/M metagenome (GOLD analysis project Ga0185299, IMG submission 128002) | Iron sulfur acid spring bacterial and archeal communities from Banff, Canada, to study Microbial Dark Matter (Phase II) - Paint Pots PPA... ...
ATGCGTTTTCAAGAGGGAAGGTTGGCACTACATCGGCCCTGGAAGAATCGCGCAGTACCAATTAAGGACTTAGGACGATAAATAGGCTACAAATAGTCCTACAATGGTCTCAACTGCGGAAGTTGGGCTAAGGCTGCAGATTGCCCAGGTCTACCTTTTCACCGCCGGCGCGCGTGATGGCAGCACGCATTTTCTTTTCGTCGAAACCCTTCAGACAGAATTGCGCGGAGCCGTCGGCAACCAGAAAAGCGAAGCCGTGCGCAAAAACACCGCCAAACTTGGGAAGCGGCTTTTCCGGATCGTAGTTCAGATCTTCCGGCTTGGTCCAGGGCACCGCTTTCTCGCCTTCAATGGCCAGGATGGTGTTGGAAGTGCCGTCCGTGATGTTCGCTATTTTCATTTGAATCATGTCCTCGAACATGGCGCCCTTGCCGACGATGACCTGGTAATAAGTCGTATTGGGCTTCTTGGTCTTGATGCCGGGAGCTTTGAAGACCGACGGCATCTGCGCTATCAATTTCTTGTTGTGTTCGCTGTCCCAGGGCTCGTCCAGCTTGAATTCCTGGTACAGGGCGGCGCCGTCCAGGTAAGGCAATAACGCAACGCGCCAGCTCAGAAGCGCCTTGCCGTTCTTGTCGTAAATTGCCGCGGTGGGGAAGTGGCCGTTGGCATCGTGAAAGTTGTAAAATGCCAGGCCGATTTGTTTCAAGTTGTTCTGGCTGCGTTGCACGTCGGCAGCAACGTTCCGGTTCGGGTCTTCTTCGCCGGCTTCGTCATCCTTCTTGGCGTTCTTGTCATCAGCCGGCAAACCGGCAATAACATGGCGGGCATCCTGCTTGCGCTGTGCCGTTTGACCGGCGTGCAACACCTGGTAAGAGACCAGCCCGGTTCCCGTGCCGGCGACCGCCACAACGAGCGCGGCCGCCAGTGCTAGTTTCATCTTGGTCAACATCATGGCTTGCATGGCTCCCTTAACGAGATAGAGAACGTGGGGTGAGGCGCTCACCGCGCCCTTCACATTACCTGCGGACGCTAGCGCCGAGCCAATCGTCCGCCCCACCAGGGACGGCGACATGGCGGCCGCCGCGGTTCGGGACAGCGCCGCAACAATAAGACCCGTAGAAAGAGCCAGCCCGCGCCGCGCCAACCTTGCGCGGAGCAGTTCACGGCCGCGGGCCACGTGCGTCCCGACCGTGCCGCGCGCACAACCCAGTTCCTTGGCGGCTTCCTCAGTGGTCTTCCCCTGCAGGCAGCACAGCACGAGCGGCGTGCGATATTTCACCGGCAGACGCTGCACTTCCTCGTCGAGCAACAAGGACAATTCACGAAAGGCCGCTTCATCCACCGGTTGGCTCTCCGGTAAAGGCGCTCTGGCCTGCTCGCGTTGCCGCCGCCGACAGACGCTGGCGCGCGCCTTCTGGGCGATCCGATAGGCGACGCCGTAGAGCCAGCTGCCGACCGACTCCCGTTTGTCGATGGCGTTCGCCTTGCGCACCAGCACCAGAAACGTGGCCTGAAAGGCATCCTCGGCGTCGGCTTCATGCTGCAACACGCGCCGGCAGACGCTGAGCACCAACGGCCCGTGCCGCTGAACCAGCGCGGCGAAAGAGGCCTCGTCGCGCCTCACGGCGAACTGCTCCAACAACTGGCCGTCACTCAGGTTCTCAACGGCGGGCGCCTCGGCGATCCGGTGAATAAACCGGATCACAGGGCTGGCGGATTTGCTGGACACGTATTGGGCTCTCCTTACCTTGGTCTTCTCTTTAGTAGTTCCTGCAAGCCAGGCTCCATTTTCAGTATTTTTGGCGAAGGAAGCCAGGAAATATGTGGCCGTTCAAGCCGCTGCAGCCACAATGGCTTTTGTAGGTCAGGTTTTTAACCTGACGTTGTAAACAGGGGTCAGGTTGAAAACCTGACCTACGAGGACGCGCAACAGCATGAAAGACTGGCATCTGGCACGTGGCTATCGTTACGCAGGAGTCCACAGCGGTCTGCGTCCTGATCTCGACCGGCTCGACCTGGCGATGGTCGTCAGTGATACGCCGGCCTCTGCCGCAGGGGTCTTCACGCAAAACCGCGTGGTTGCCGCGCCCGTGCGCATTTGCCGGGAGCGCTTGCCCCGGCCCGATGCGCGCGGCATCGTCATCTGCTCCGGCAATGCCAACGCCTGTACCGGCGAGCAAGGCCTGCAAGATGCCCGCCGCATGGCCGCGCTTGGCAGCCAGACCATCGGCTGCCAGGCGGAGCAGGTGTTGGTTTGTTCCACGGGCGTGATCGGCCGGCCCCTGCCGATGCGCGAGATCGAAGGCGGTATCCACGCCGCAGCCGAATCCCTGGAGCCGTCTGCGGCGGCGCTCGACAGGGCGGCGTATGCGATCTTGACCACCGACACACGCATCAAAGTGAGCACGCGCACGTTTGCGCTTGACGGGACCGAGGTTTCCGTGACCGGCTTTGCCAAGGGCGCCGCGATGATCGGCCCGAACATGGCTACCATGCTTGCCTTTGTTCTTACCGATGCCGCCGTCGCACCGGAAAATCTGTCCGCGATTGCCCGCAGGGCCGCCCAGCAATCGTTCAATTGCATTTCGGTCGAAGGCCACACCAGCACAAATGACACCTTGCTGCTTCTGGCCAACGGCCAGGGGCCGCGTCTCGGCGAGCCCCAGCAGGCGCGTTTCGAGGACGCAGCCACGGCGGTTTGCGTGGATCTGGCCCAGGCTATCATCGCGGATGCAGAAGGCGCCAGCCATTTTGTGACCATCTCCGTTGACGGCCTTGCCGACGATGACCAGGCCCACCAAGTCGCCAAGGTCATCGCAGAAAGCGCCCTCGTCAAAACCGCTATCTTCGGCGCAGATCCCAACTGGGGCCGCTTTGTCTCCGCCGCCGGCTATGCCGGCGTGCCATTCGAGGAGCAACACTTATCGCTCTGGCTAGGCGACATCCTTCTCTATCACGCCGGCACGCCGCAGCCCTTTGATGCCGCCACGGCTTCGGCCTATCTCAAGCACAACCGCAACATCGAGTTACGCCTGCGCTTTGCCCTGGGTAGCGGGCGGTGCACGTTCTGGACATGCGATCTCGGCTACGAGTACGTGCGCTTGAACGCGGAATATACGACTTAAGTCAGTGGTCAATAGTCAGTAGTCAATAGTCAATGGTCAGTAGCCAATAGCCTTTCTGACTATTGACTACTGACTATGGACTATTGACTATTGACTACTCGCTACTGACTCTTTTTCCGCTTCGGCTGCTAAAATGCATCGCATGGCGTTCATCGATCTGGAGAATGTCAGCCGCTGGTATGGCACGCATCAGGCTCTGAAGGATGTATCGCTGCACCTGGAAGCGGGACGCATCGGTCTACTCGGGCCGAATGGGGCCGGCAAATCTACCCTTCTGAAGATTCTGCTTGGTTTGCTGCCGCCCTCGACGGGTAGGGTTCGCGTGCTCGGACATTCGTTTGGCCACGCGGAAAGCCTGGAAAACGGCCAGAATCATGCGTACTCGCGAACGGCATTCAGCACCAACGGGGCCGGCTTGCGGCGTGCCATCGGCTACATGTCGGAGGCAGATGCGCTGATACCCGGTTTGAAGGGCGCCGAATATGTGGCTCTGGCAGGCGAGCTGTACGGCATGCCGCGCCGCGAGGCCGAACGCCGCTCCCATGAGGTGCTGACCTACCTGAAGCTGGAGGAGGCACGCTACCGGCCTCTGGAAGAATATTCCACGGGCATGAAGCAGCGGCTCAAGCTCGCCCAGGCCCTGGTACACGATCCGCCGGTACTTCTGCTCGACGAGCCGACGAGCGGACTCGACCCGGCGGGCCGGGAAGCGATGCTGGATTTGTTGCTGACGCTGAGCCGTGATCACGGCAAGGCCTTTATCCTCTCCACGCATCTGCTGGGCGATGTGGAGCAAGTGTGCGAAAGCGTGGTTATCCTGCACCACGGCGAAGTTTTACTGCAGGGCAATGTCGGGGCTCTGCGCAGGCGCCGGCAGGACCGCTACCGGTTGCAGATTGAAGGCGACCCGGCGGCTTTCCTGGACGAGTTGCGCCTTGAAGGCGTGCGTATCATTGAAGACAATGGGCGTGGCCAGCTATGTGTCGCCGCTCCCGAAGGCTGGATCACCCGCGCCTTCTTCGCCCTGGCGGACAACCACGGCGTATTGCTGCGCGGCTTGCAGCGCGACGATGAAGGACTCGAGGAGCTATTCCATCGCGTGCTGTCGGAGAAGAAGTAGCAGCCTGTTGAAAAAGGTGTCTGGAACCTTCAAGGCATGCGAAAACCGAAGATTTGTTCTACCACAAGGTTCCAGACACCTTTTTCAACAGGCTGATGGGCGAGTCGGACGGACAGGTGAAGAGATGAGTTCAGCCGGCAAGAATAGCGGACCGGATTATCCTACCGTCACCGTTGCGGCCGGTGACAAGGGAACGCGGTCCGCGGATCACGTTTCCGCGCAGCACGCACCCCTGCTCCACTACCGTCCCTGGCGCGGTGAGTTTGGCGGCGCTGAACGTAGCATCTGGCCGATCGCGCGCATTTCGCTGCGCATGATGTTCCGGCGGAAGATGTTCTGGGGGCTTTACGGCTTGGGGCTGCTCATCTTCGCTATGTTTTTCTTTGGTCAGTACCTGCTGGCCTGGGCCGAGACGCAACTCGCCGAACAGACCATCAAGGTCGGGCCGGTGCCCTTCGAGCCGGCCCGGCTGATCATGATCTTGCGCGACCGGCTCAAATTCAACGGGGCCGGCGAAATGTACAGCAACTTCTTCTGGTACCAGGGCTACATGGTCATGATCGTCCTGGCCATGGCCGGCTCGATCCTGATCGGCAACGATTTTCAGTTCGGCAGCCTGCCCTTCTACCTCGCCAAGCCGCTCGGCCGCTGGCATTACTTGCTCGGGAAGTGTCTGGCCATCAGCTTCTTCGTCAACTTGATGACGACCGTGCCGGCGCTCGTTTTGTATGTGCAGTTCGGGCTGCTCGATTCGTGGACGTATTTTGTCGATCACTACAAGCTTTTGTTCGGCATCCTGGGTTACGGTCTCTTGCTGACGGTCTCCTTGAGTCTGATGGTGACCGCCGTGGCCGTATGGCTGCGCCGTACCGTGCCCCTGGTCATGACCTGGACGACCGTGTTCGTTTTTTGCCGGCTGCTGAGCAATGCCCTGGTGCTCGGCTTTCGTTACGATCCGCGCTGGCGGCTGATCGACTTGTGGAATGACAGTTACCTGGTGGGCTGCTTCTGCCTGGGCGTGCCCCGGGACGTCACGGTGCAGCCGGCGGTGTGGGAGGCGTTTCTGGTTCTGGGAGCGTTGTGCTTGCTATGCCTGATCTACTTGAACCTGCGGATCCGAGCCGTCGAAATCGTGAAGTAGCGGTCCACGACTCGTTGCCGATGGCAGCCGAGGTCGCAGCGCCGGCGCACGCTCCGGCTGCGCGACCTTTGTCCCCGGCCATACCGTTGCTGTTATTTGAGCAGGTATCCAAGTGGTATGGCCCGGTCATCGGCGTCAATCAAGTCACGCTCGAGCTGCGGCCTGGGATCACGGGACTGGTCGGCGCCAACGGCGCGGGCAAGACCACCTTGATGCGCCTGGCCACAGGGCAACTGCGGCCCGACCTTGGCCGGGTGCTCGTCGCCGGCCGGCCGGCCTGGGAAGCCCAGGCCAAGCGCCATGTAGGTTACAGCCCGGACGTCGATCGTTTCTATGAAGAGATGTCGGGCCGGCAGTTCCTGCACAGCATGGCGCGCCTTTGCGGCTTCGCCCGCCGCGACGCCGAACGCCGCGCCGGCGAGGCTCTGGAACTGGTCGGCATGAGCGCTGAATCCAGGCGGCGGCTCGGTGGTTACTCCAAGGGCATGCGGCAGCGCATCAAGGTGGCTCAGGCGCTCGTCCACGATCCCGACGTGCTCATCCTCGACGAACCGATGAGCGGCATCGATCCGATCGGCCGCCAGGATTTTCAGGCGCTGTTCCGTGAACTGGCGCGTCGCGGTAAGTGTCTGCTCGTCAGCAGTCACGAGCTGGATGAGCTGGAGAAGCTGACCGATCACGTCGCCGTCATGGCCAACGGCCGTATCGCGGCGGTTGGCACCCTGGTGCAGATTCGCGAACTGCTCGACAACCACCCGCTGGCGATTCGCATCGCCAGCGACCAGCCGCGTCAGCTTGCCGGCCATCTGCTGGCCATGCCGGATGTGGTCGGCGTGGAGCTGGGGGAACAAGATACCCTGGTCGTGCGCGCCCGCAATCCGCGCCGCTTTTTCAGCGATTTCGCCGGGCTGGTGCTGGAAGAGAGCTATGACATCCGCCATCTGGAAACGGTGGATGATTCGGCGCAGGCGATATTGGGCTATTTGCTGGGAGCGCGGCGCTAGGGCGGCTGAGTCAGTTTCGCAACGTCCCTCGGACTGGGCAAGTTGGAACCTTGCCCACACGAGAGAAGGGCCTTTCACAAATGGCGGATGTACTGCCACAGGACAGACCTCAGTACTCAGCACTCGGTACTCGGTATCCGCCATCTGCCGGAGCCCCCGGCCCTCTTACTCCAGTGCCTTCTCACGACATCGTCCCTTCCTCATTGCGAGCCTGGTGCTACCTCGTCTGGCTCTGCATCCAACGCCAGGCACGCTTACGGCAGATGGTAGGGATCGCCCTGGCGCTGCTGCTGCTCATGGCGACGGTGGTAACGCTCATTACCGTTGGCGGGCGCTGGGGAATGGAGAAATGGTGGTGGCGCTGGATTCCCCCGGAGCCGGCGTTTTATGTGTCCGCCGACGGCATGGCTGTGCCAAGAAAGTTCGACGACATCAAACCGCGCATGCTGATCTTTACCTACGGCGATACGCTCCGCGCCATGGAGAAAACACCGGTGGTCGGACATTGGTCGCCGGCAGTGACCGCAGCCGCGGGCATCGAAGAAAGTATTGCCCTTGCCTTTCGCTCGGCCATGGGACGCTCGCCGTTCTTTTTCTTTTCCAACCAGATGGTGTTTTTCGTATTTGTCGGTTTCCTGCTGCCGATCTGGAGTTTGAGCTTTGCCACCGATGCCCTGGGCGGCGAGCGCGAAGGAGGGAGTCTGATCTGGCTCCTGAGCCGGCCCATGTCGCGTCCGTCAATTTATTTAGCCAAATATGTCGCGCTCTTGCCCTGGAGCCTGGCGCTCAATGTCGGCGGCTTCGGCTTGCTGTGCCTTCTGGCAGGTAAACCGGGACACCTGGCCTTTCGTCTCTACTGGCCGGCGGTGTTCGCGGCGACCTTCGCCTTCACCGCGCTTTTCCATCTGATGGGCGCCTGTTTTCGCCGGGCGGCCGTCGTGGCCCTCGTCTATGCGTTCTTTCTCGAAACGATTTTCGGGCAAATGCCGGGCTTCATGAAGCGGATTAGCATAAGCTTTTATACACGCTGCCTGATGTTCGACGCGGCCCGCGACCTGGGCGTGCAACCCGAGAAGCCATCCATATACTTGCCGGTAGACGGCACGACTGCGTGGTGCGTGCTGCTGACCTTGACGGCGGTCCTGCTGGCGGCAGGAATGATGATCTTTGCCCGCTTGGAGTACCGAGAACAGACCTAAAGAGATCGGCCAATGTCCTCCCAACAACCGTTTGCCCAGGAGCTTTCTTCTCAGGCAGCCGCCATGCTGGAGGCACCGCGACACGGCTTTCAGGGGGACCGGGCCCCCGTGGCCGAGACGCCGCTTATGCCGGCCTCCTTGACCGTGGCCATCAGCCGCGAGGCCGGCTCGCGCGGCGGCAGCATCGCCCGCCGCGCCGGCCGCAAGCTCGACTGGCAGGTTTATAATCAGGAGCTGCTTGAATACATCGCTCAGGAAAGCGCCTTTCGTCAGTCCCTGCTGGACAACCTGCCCGCCGCCGCGACACGCTGGGCGGAAGAGCAGCTGCAGGCGCTGCGTCGCGATTACCAGCTCGGGCAATATCCTTCCATCCTGGAGATGGCACACATCATCCTTGCTCTTGGAGCCCAGGGCAACGTCGTCTTGCTCGGCCGCGGCGCCAACAGTGTGCTGCCGGCCGAATCGACGCTGAGCGTGCGCATCACAGCGCCGCGCGAAGATCGCATCGCCTACATGAGCCAGTGGCTACGCCTCACCATGGACGAGGCGGCCGAGCAGGTGGAGCTGCGCGACCGCCGCCGCGCCGATTTTCTGGAAACGCATTTCCGTCGCCAGCCTGCCGACATATACCAATATGACCTGATTCTGAATTCCAGCCTGCTTGGTGAGGAGCTCTGCGCCGAGCTGATCGTTCAGGCCGCTCGAACCAAAGCGGCGGCCAGGACGCCTGGGCGTAGGTCTTCTCCCGCCGGGTCGCCTGAATCGACCACGGTTTTCTGATGGTGCGGCATGAGCGACGACGACTCTTTCGCGCGGCTGGCCGCCGAAGCCACGGCCAGGCCTCCCGAGCTTGCGCTCGTGCTGGGGTCCGGCCTGGGCGGCCTGGCCTGCCGCTGCGAGACGGTTTGCCGCGTGCCGTTTGCCGCTGTGCCCGGGCTGGCGGCCACGTCGGTGCTGGGCCACAAGGGTTGTCTAACACTCGGGGACTGGCGCGGCCGGCGCGTGTTGCTCTTCGAGGGACGGCTGCATTTCTACGAGGGCCATGCCTGGAGTTCCGTCGAGGCGCTCGTGCCGCTGGCTCATGCTCTTGGGGCGCGCCGCCTACTGTTAACCAATGCCGCCGGTGGTATTCATGATGCACTTTTGCCCGGCAGCTTGATGATCATTGAGGACCACATTGAGCTGACCTGGCCGTATTGCTGGCGTCGCTGTCCGCGCAGCGGCCTGGGCCAGGCCAGGCCTTCTCCTTATACCGCGGGTCTTTCCGATGGCCTCGAGCGGGCCGCGGATAAGCGGGGGATCATGTGCCGCAAAGGTATTTATGGAGCGGTGACCGGTCCGTGCTATGAGACGCCGGCGGAGATTCGGGCCCTGTGGGTCTGGGGCGCGGATGCCGTCGGCATGTCCACCGCGCGGGAGGCGCAACGAGCATGCGACCTGGGCATGGAGTGTGCCGCCGTTTCCCTCATCACCAACCGCGCCGCCGGCCTGCATGGGGGACCGATTAGCCACGAGGAAGTGATGGCCATGGGCAAGGCGGGCGGAGCGCAACTGGCGGAGCTTCTGGACGGCTTCTTGCAGACACTCTGATAAGGAACTTAGCCCGACGCGCCAGCGAGGGCCTTGCTTGCGCAACGGTGCTGCAGATTCGCGCACGCTGATTTTGGTCTCTCCGGACCAACGATTACTTTTGAAAGAACTCGCCATATTCGTCCTGGAAGGCCTTGAGACCGCGCTGTACCACCCACACATCCATGCCGAGCGATAGCATCTTGCAACCCAGCTCCAGGCAGCGCCGCGCGTACGCCAGGTTGAGCGGCAGAATGGCCCAATCCACGCCGTGCGTGCGCGCCGCCCGCGCTACCCGCTCGATGGCCTGCCAGTGCCGTGGATGCTCCCAGTCGGCGGGAATGCCCATGGACTGACTGAGATCCGCCGGCCCCACGAATAGCAGGTCCACGTCCTTGACCGCGGCGATTTGCTCGACATCCTCGAGCGCTTCGACATTTTCGATTTGCACGGCGATGAAGGTGTTGGCGTTGGCGTTGCGCAGATATTCGCCCAGCGACACCATGCCGTAGCGGCCGTCGGGACCGCTGTTGTTGATCCCGCGTATGCCGCGCGGATGAAACTTGGCCCAGCGCACGATCTCCTCCGTCTGCCGCGCATTCCGAACCTGCGCGGCCATGATCCCGCCGGCGCCGGCCTCCAGCGGACGCATCACCGTGGCATAGTCGGTCGGCGCCAGCCGCACAAAGGTGTCCATGTCGCAGGCGCGGGCCGCGCGCGTGGCGTCCTCGAGCTGGGTCAGGGTAAGCGCACAATGCTCCTGGTCGAGCCAGACCGCATCGTAGCCGCCGTGCAAGGCTACCATTTCCAGCATCTTCGGGTTGCACATCTGGCCCAGACAGAAGACGCGGACGAACTTCCCGTCGCGCAGGCGCTCTTTCAGCCGCAGACTCATCGTCACTCCCGGGTTGGCAAATCGACTGGGTGCATGCAGCTATCTTGACGCATCGCTTGGCTTCTGACAAGGAAATGCTTTCGCGTTAATTTGCCGGCGTGCGCGGCGGCGTTCAGGCCGCTGCGGCGGGTCGAGCGCTGGCGGCAGCCGTCTTCTGGTCCATGATCTGCTTGAGCAGCCGGCGATAGTCGTTTTGCATGGCGATGTGCGTGCCCGGCCGCACCTTGGTCACGGCGCGGATCGTCATCTCCGTCGTGCTCAGGTTGACCAGGCCGGTGATGTGCGTGTCGGCCAGGACCTCGCGATGCGCTTGACGCAACTGCCGGCCGGCTTCCGCCATCGAACGGAACACGCTTTCCAGATCCGTGCCGGCCGGCACCGTGAGATCGACGACCGCGTTGACGAACGCCTTGGAGTAGCTGACCACGCCCTTGATCTGGCCGTTGGGAATGATATAGACCTTGCCCTGGCCGTCGCGGATGTGCGTCACGCGGATATCGACTGCCTCGACGACGCCGGTAGCATCGCCGATCTGCACAAAGTCCCCCACCAGGTACTGGCTCTCAAACAGAATGAAGAAGCCCGAAACCACATCATTGACCAGGCTCTGCGCTCCCAGGCCGATCGCCAGGCCGATGACGCTGACGCTGGCGAGGATGGGCGTGGTGTCTATTTGAAAGACGTGCAGCATCGTCAGGGCGGAGCCGAAGTAGAAAACGTATTGCGTGATGGAATTGATGAGCGGGGCGAGAGTCCTGCCCTTCTGGCTGTCAGTCGGATCGTCCCCGTAAAGACCGAACGCCCCGGCAACAAGCACCTGCACGAGCTCGATGAGCACGCGCGTCAGGAAGAAAACGCCAATGCAGCGAACGATTTTGGGTCCGATGAGAGGAATCGGTTCGCCCCAAACAAACCCGGCCACCGTTTCCAGAAAATAGAGCGCGCGCAAGCATCCTGACGCAGCCGCCACGTAGACCGCCGCCTCAAAGCAGCGCTCCCCGAATGGAAAGAGGCGTTTGACGCGCTCCCAGTACACTTCAAAGGGCGCTTGGTTGAGATAACGATCGCCCAGCTTCATGAGTGCCCCGGACAGCACCTCCGACGAGAGCGTCAGCAAGCGGGCCAGGGCCAGAAACGTCGACAGGTGCCACAGGACCCGGAAGGCCACGTCCACGCGGTGGCCGCTGCCGGCTACTCGACAAATCGCCCAAAGAGCCAGCAGCCGAATCATGGCGACGACATAGAACTGCAGGAGCCAGAACCAGCGACTTAAGGGCTGCTCGTTGCCGGGGCTGCCCAGGCGCGCCTTCGCCATTAGTTCCAGTGACAGCCGGGCGCGGCGAACGACGCGCACGCCAAACCATGCCGCGGCCATCAAGGCAAGGATCTCGCCGGCGCGTAAGCCCAGCCTGATCAATTCTTCCACGGTCAACTGCCGGTACCAGGATTGCAAATCGCTGCGGATGTCGCGTCCGGCGAGATGGTAAACCGTTCCCGCGACTACCGTGAGCACCACGACGAGGACGGTTGTCCAAAAGAGCAGAAAGCGGACCCGCCGCGCCGCCTCTTCACCTGCCTGCTCTAACCACTTGAGTCGCGTCAAGCGCGCCAGCCGGTTGCTGCCGTTCATCACCATCCGGCGCAACAGCAGCGAAATCAGCACCGTCAGGGTGATCAGACCATGAATGGCAATGAGATTGGCGCCCAGGCGGCCGTCCGCAAGAAAATTACCAACCCTCGAAAGGAACTCCACGGTGCCCTCCTGGCGAGAATGGACAGGGTGACATGCACGCCGCGAATAGCTCGGGCGGCGCAGGACGGAAAGTAATGGCCGGGCATGGAAGTGTCAACCGCGCTTGGCAAGCGCGTGATCGGTTCCCTGCGCAGTTTAGGCCGCATGAGAGGGGGCAGCTAACTTGGGAGACGGGGGGAAAGTCTCGCCGTGCGCAGGCGATAGAGCCAAACTGCAGCCAATTCCATGAACAGGAGAATCCCCGCCCAGCGGATGAAGCCCTGCTCGTAAACCACGGTCGCATTGAAAATGATGAAGCACATGAAGCCTTGCAAAATGCGGTCAATCCAGGGCGAGCGCGTTGCGTAGCGTCCCGGCATGCTCCACCAAGCGATGACATCCGCGCTCCAGGCAACGGTGAACAGATGGGACATCCAAATGCCGGCGCCGAAGCCGCTGACCTCCTGAGTGTGCGCCACCGCGTCAGCGTGCGACCAGTGATGATAATGGCCAAAAGCCATGTACAGGTGAACCAGGTAGCTGCCCCAGGCCAGCGTCCAACACCAACGCGCCAAACGCCCGGGAACCGTCCCCGCCGTCCAGTCTTCCTTGTTCAGGAGGAGCATTAACGTTGCCGCGCTTGCGTAGTAGACGAGGGCCAGTCGAACGGTATAGCGCGTCAAGTCATCCGCAAGCGCTTCAGATGCAGACAGGTACGGCAGGGCAATAACCGCGCTCAACAACAACAGCCAAACGCACGGCATGAGCCAGTCGAGATTGCGCAATTTACGAATGTGCTGCATGTTCAGAAAGCATCAGGCGGTCTTCGGCTTGGCCTCCGGCTGGGTATTTTCTCGCAACATGTTGCAGAAGAGCGCTCCCTGTTCCAGGGCATCATCGAGGGCGACATGATTGTGCGGCAGCTTATCAAACCAGCGCCGCGGCATGTTGCGCTTCGTGGAGTCGCGATATTCCGTCTTGAGCACGGCCATGGCGTAGCTCTTGATATCCAACGCCGAGAAGGAGAACGGACTTTCACCGGCAAAGCGGACCAGATACCAGTAGACAAACAAGAAATCAAACCCCGCAGGGTAGCCAACGAAAACCGGCCTTGCCGGCAACTGTTTGATCCACTGCACATAACGGGGCATCACCTCAGCCGGATCCTCCGCGTTTTGCCGGGCGGCGGCCCAGGCTTCCGGATGCTGCTGCCACCAGGCCATGGTGCCGGGATCGCCGCTGGCGCCGGGAAGCGTCTTCAGGTTAGCGCTAAAGGTGCTGACCACGGTCTTGTCCGGCAAATAGGCCGCCGATGCGAAGCTGAGCATGGAGTGCGGACCGGGAATCGGTCCGTCGGTCTCGACATCGGTGCTGACGTATACTTCCGCCATTCCAGCCTCAGCGTGCGCTCATCATCCGCAGCTCAGTCCTTCTCCCTGTACGGTTGAATCTTCTCGTACATCAGAGCAACAACCTTCTCCAGCACGTCCAGATACTCCGTACCCGCGACGGCCAGCACTTGGTGCAACAGCTTGCGCCGCCGCTCGATCAGCGCCACGAAGTGCTCGACACCTGTGCGCGTCAGCGGGCCGCCCGTGCCCTGCAAGGAGAGAAGCTCGTCCATTTCTGCCGGCGCGAGCTGCCGTGCACGCTCCGGGTTCCGCTCCAGCCAGCCGTGCAATTCGGGCTGCATGGCATGTTCGTAGAGCCGGCGGAGTGCGCCGTCCGCTTCGTTCCCTGACGGGCGCTGGATTCGTGCCAGGAGCTCATCCAGCGGCACATCGCGAAGGTCGTCAGCGGGCAAACCCAGCGCCCTGGCACAGCGATTCACGGTAACGTTGCGCAGCAGGCGGCTATCGCGCTGCAAGATGCGGCGCACCGTCTGCCGGTTGAGACCGGCGTGGCGGCAGAAGTCTTCCTGGTTCCAGCCGCGTTGCTCGACCAGCCGCGCGATCTTGGCGACCAGATCGGCATTCTTGGCGGATATCTGGCCGTTCATATCAAAAGATACTACTCTCTCCCTGCCGGAAATAACAGGTCTCGGGACAGTTTCAGCCATACGGATTGACCGGCATCAGGAAACGCGCGGATGCATCCGTTGCATGACAAGGTGGTGCTTATTACCGGGGGCTCGTCCGGCATCGGCCGGGCCACGGCCCTGCGCCTTGCCGGCTACGGCGCCAAGGTAGTGGTCGCGGCACGCAATGCTGCGGCGCTGGAAGAAGTCGTTCTGGCAGCCAGCAAGCTCGGCGCGGAGGCGCTGGCTGTGCCGACCGATGTTACCGACGCCGAGCAATGCCGGCGTGCGGTCGACCGTGCCGTGGAGCATTTTGGGCGACTGGACATTCTGATCTGCTCCTCAGGCCTTTCCATGCGCGCGTATTTTGCCGACTCCAACCTTGAGGCCATGCAGCGCGTGGTGCACGTTAACTTCCTGGGCACGTTGCATTGCACTTTCCATGCCTTGCCTCACATCAAGAAAACGCACGGTTCGCTGGTGGCCCTGAGCAGCTTGACGGGCATTCGCGGCGTACCCTCCTATGGACTGTACGGCGCCACCAAATTTGCCATCGAGGGCTTGTACGACAGCTTGCGGCTGGAATTGAAACCCGACAAGGTCCATGTGGGCGTGATTGCTCCCGGCTTTGTCGAGACCCCGCTGCGCGAAAATGTGCTGGGCCCGTCGGGTCAACCGTGGGACAACCCGCCGCCGCCCCCGTTCCGCATCTGGCCCGTGGAGAGGTGTGTCGACAAGATTATTCATCTTCTCGTCTGGCGCCGCCGGCACATTAATCTTCCGTGGTTCATGGGGCCGCTCTTTTGGCTCGACGAGATTGTGCTCCGTACGATTGGCAATGCGATTCTCCGCTACGCATTTCCCCGCGTGCTTCCCCGCGCTGACGAACCTGCGCAGCTACAAGGGCAGCCCCAGGTCCACGCCGATGGCAAGCCCTGAAACCAGGCCAAGGAATCGCAGGACGATCTGGCGCCCGGCACCGCTTATTCCGCGGCTGGCTCAAAAACCCGGCGGTGCGTGCATTTCGATTCTCATGTGGGTGAATAACGCGGAGCTGCTGTCAAGGATGTTCACCGAGAGACCTTTACACGGCGCCGCTTGCCCTTTGCCGGCGGTCTCGACTTCTCTTTCGGAGCCGCTTCTTCCTCGGCCTTCTTCTCGGCAATGTCGTCCAGGTACGCTTCCAGCACATCGCCGGCGTCGAAGGCGAGCTTATGTTCGTCGCAAAGCCGCTCACATTCCTGAAGCACGCTCACGGCCTTGTCCAGGTTGCCGGCCCGATGGTAAAGCATGGCCAGCAGCTCCAGGCGATCACACAGATCAGAGCAATCGTAGCGGCGCAGGATGGCCTGGCCGTTCGCTTTACCCCGCGCCAGCTCCTGCAGACGCTTGATCAAACGGATTTCGTTCTCGCGATACTTGATGGCCTGACGGTAATTGCCTTTTAGCTCATGGATCAGCGACCAGCATTCTTCACCCAGGATGGTCTCGTGGTGGGCCGACACTTTCTCGAGCAGGCGCTCGAGCTTTACGGCGAAGGGGCGTGCCTCGACAGGGCTTTCCTCTTCGTAGTACCAGTAAAGGACCTTGTCGTAGAGCGCCCGAATTTCATCCCACTGGCGCCCCTCTTTTTGCTGTTTCAGCGTGGCCTTCTTCTTCATGTGCAAACTCCTGGAAGCAGGCTGGAGAAGCCGGTCGCCGTAGCTTCAATTTGGCGACGGTTGTCCGCCAAGTCAAGCTTCTTCGGGAGCGCTCTGCTTCCCAGCCGGTCGGGCTCGCAGTAGAATCCAGGCGTTGCACGGTTAACGGCGAACGGTACTCATGCTCGACAGCTCAGCCAACTCTCCGCGTCTCTTCTCAGGCCAGGTGTTGCGCCGCTTTGTGCTGATTTTTCTGCCGGCGGCCTTGCTGCCCGGCTGCGTGGTGTTGGCGCTGTACTATCAGGACCTGGCCAACGAGCAATCGCTCCACGAACAGGCGGGCAAACACGTCGTCGATCTGCACGCCAACATCATCAGCCGCGAGCTCAACGCGGTCGAGTCGGACCTGCTCTACCTGGCCAACCAGGCGGTGCTGCGCGATTTCCTGTCGGGCGGCAAGGCAAGCAAGCAGATGCTGCAGGACGAGTACTTGCTCTTTAGCCGGCACAAGGCGATCTACGATCAGATTCGCTACCTGGACGCCGGCGGCCGGGAGATCATACGCATTAACTTCAACAACGGCAGCCCGGCCGTGGTGCCTGAGCCGGAGCTGCAATCGAAAGCCTCCCGTTACTATTTCGCGCGTACGATCTTGCTCGAGCGCGGGCAAATCTTTGTCTCTCCGTTCGACCTGAACGTAGAGCACGAGCAAATCGAACGGCCGCTCAAGCCTGTCATCCGCGTCGCCACGCCCGTGTTCGACAACGGCGGCGTCAAGCGCGGCGTACTGGTCCTGAACTACCTCGGCGCTGCCCTCCTCCAGAAATTGGCTCAGGTGACGGTCAGCTTTCCCGGTTCCGTTTTCCTGCTGAACAAGGACGGCTACTTCCTGAGGGGGCCCCAACCGCAAGATGAGTGGGGGTTCATGTTGGGCGAGGGCAGGACTTTCGCAACGTATTACCCGGAAGCATGGACGCGGCTCTCCGCTGCCGAGCGCGGTCAATTTCAAACAGACCAGGGTCTGTTCACTTTCCGGAATCTGCCGGTGCGGGGCGCTTTGCCCGCGCGACAGCTTCCCGCAATGACAATGGCCGAGCCTCCCGAGGCCGACTCGGGAAACGCGCGCATGATCGTTGCGGCGCGTACCTCCCCTGAAATTCTGAACGCCCGCGCGGATCAGGTGCTCGGCAGACTGCTCCTGCTTTACGGCGTGGTGCTCGCGCTGGTCGTGTTCCTGGCCGGGTACCTGGCGTATAGCTGGGCCGTGCGCCGCAACCACGAACGACAACTCGCGGCTTCGGAAACGCGGCTGCGGGCACTGTCCACCCAGCTCATCAGCGCCCAGGAGGATGAACGCCGCAGCCTGTCCCGCGATCTGCATGACGCCCTGGGACAACTGGTGACCGCGGTCAGCCTCGACCTGCAGCGCCTCGGGCAAACAGCCGATCCTGAGAAACGCGTCGAATTGTTAAGTCGAGCCCTGCACGGCACGGATTGCCTGCTCGACCGCATCCATGAAATCTCCGCGCGCGTACGCCCGACGCTCCTCGACGATCTCGGCCTCAAGGACGCGGTGCAGAGCTTTCTCAGCGACTTCGAGCACCGCACCGGCATCGTCACTCGCGCAGCCCTGAGCTTCGACCAGGCCCAACCGACCGCTATAGTGAGCGAGAACATCTACCGCATTCTTCAGGAAGCGCTCACGAACGTCGCCAAGCATGCCGGGGCCCGTGAAGTGTTTGTCGACTTGCACATCGACGCGAAGGCCGCGGCTCTGAGCGTTCGCGATGAAGGGGCAGGATTCGATCCCGCCTGCGTGGACAGCAAACGCCTGGGAATTCTCGGCATGCGCGAGCGCGCGGAGCTTCTGGGTGGAACGTTCGTCGTGCGCTCGACGCCAGGCAAGGGCACGTCCGTCGAGGTAAACTTGCCGATGGCGAGCGCGACGTAGGAGCATGGCATGGCGGGAAGTGGAGGCATACGCGTGGTCCTGGCCGACGACCATGCCATGGTGCGCGAAGCCCTGGCGCAGATCCTGGAAGAGAGCGGCTCGATCAAGGTAGTGGCTCAGGCGGCCGACGGCGGTCAGGTTCACGAGGTGGTTTCGAAAACGCATCCCGATCTTCTGGTCCTCGACTACAGCATGCCCAACTTCAACGCTCCCTCCGCGATCGAATCGCTGTTGCGGCGTTATCCGGAAATGAAAATTCTGCTCCTTACGGTTCATGAAAACATTCATTATGCCGTGAAGGTGCTCGAGAGCGGCGCCCATGGCTACGTGATCAAATCGGCTGCGGTGGGGGAACTGGTTGACGCCATCAAGGCGGTTGCTGAGGGCGAGATTTACATTTCACCGAAAGTGTCGCAGCGGGTGATTCATCACCTGCGCCGGCCCAAGAAAGACCGGGTCGGCCTGGAAGCGCTATCGCAACGGGAGTTCGATCTGCTCCGCGTGCTCGGCGCCGGCATGAGCCTCAAAGAAGCCGCCAGGCATTTGAACATCAGCACCAGCAGCGCCTCCACCTACCGAACCCGTTTGCTGGAGAAGCTGAACCTGCACAGCACTGCCGAGGTTATTCGCTTTGCGCTCGAAAACGACGTCGTTGGTTAGCAGCCACGTCGGATTTTTGCTACAAGGAAATCATCGGACTGATGACAGACAAGTCTTAGCAGGCGCGCCCACGATAGACACTCGATTCGCTGCCACTTTCTCATCATTTTGCTTGTCTGCTGGGAGTCTCTGGCCATGGCCGCGCGCAAAACGTCTGTCACATGCTCATTGTTGTTCGCCATGATCGCCGCTCTGCTGGGGTTCTGGGGCGGCAGCACCGTCAAACCCACGGCCGCACAGGAAAAGGTAGCCAGCACAGCCCCTGTACCGGCCAACCCGGCGCCTTCGCACAGTCCTGCAGATCAGTACTTGCGGCAAAGTCCGGCGGCCAAAGCCGTCAACCGCGAGCCCTGCGATTACGGCCTCGGCCCCAACTATGTTTCCAAGCTTCCGACCTATCCCGCGGGAATCTGCGGCGACCGCACGCCGCTCGATATCTATCGCTATGCCGGCCGGGATCGGAGTTCCTGGAGTTCGCCCACCTTGCCGATGTCGTGGGACGAGTGGACGAAGAAGTGCCGGACCATGAAACCGCAATTGATGGCCGACGTGAACGCCTATATGCAGAGCCGATACGGCTTTGACGGCGTTGCCATTCCGGGAGCGCGCATGTCCGGCGGCAAGGCGATCATGCGCGGGCCGGTGTCGCGCTTGCCCACGGGTGTAGCCTCCTTCGAGGAATTGGCCAAGTGCAGCCCGGACGAGATTCGCACGCGCGACCTTTTTCCGTACAAGCCGCTGGCCCACCCGGTGCAAACCACCGCGCACATGGTCTTTCCGCAGGCCTGGATCGCCGTCCATCCGGAGCACGAGCGCATGGACGTGGATCTCGATATCCCGGATGCGTATCTGCCCGAATTTCCGCCGCCGATGTTCCTGACCAACCACAAGGAGCTGGGCGATGTTTCCCGCGGACGGGAAGTGACGTTCGCGAACTATTACCAGATCTTCAACGGCCTGTTGACGCCGGAGCAGATGGAAGGGCTGAAAGAGCTGCTCCGTCCCTCCCCAACCACGTGGTTCAACCAGACCGAACACCGCGTCACTTACGAGCCGAGCGCCGGCGTGTCCTGCTTCTCCTGTCACGTCAACGGTCACACGAACGGGGCCATCGAATTGGCTCCGGACTCGAGGCCCAACCAGGCCCGGCTGCGCATGGATACGCCGAGCATGCGCGGCAACTACAACCTCATGCAGCTTTCCTCCAAGCGCTCCATCCGCAGCATGGACCACTTCGCGGAGGTCGAAGAGTATTTCGACGGCGATCCCGGGTTGATGCAAGCGCTCGGCCCGCGCGGCGTCCAGAAGCAGATCAACAATCGCATGGGCGATTTCAACGCCATCCTCGATTGCGCGCCCGCGCCGAAACTGGGTCCGCTGATGAAGCTGATCCCGGAAAAAGCCACTGCCGCCGAACTCCGCGGCGAACGGCTCTTTCATGGTAAAGCGCAGTGTGTCGCCTGCCATTCCGGCCCGGCCTTCGTGGATGATTACATGCACGATCTGCAAGTGGAGCGCTTCTATGTCGGTCGGCCGGAAGGTCCGATCAAGACGTTTCCCCTGCGCGGCATCAAGGATTCGCCGCCCTACTTGCACGATGGCCGCTGCCCGACCTTGCATGATGCCGTGGAATTCTTCAACCTCGTGCTGGAGTTGCGCCTGAGCAAGCAGGAGAAGGAAGACCTGGTGGCTTATCTGCTGTGCTTGTAGGTGCCTGAGCTCACGGGTACCTGGCATGCGCGCCCGGAGGCGTGTCCGGCGCTTTGTTCCGCCGGGCCGCGGCCTCCACCTCAATCAGCAGATGGCGCAAGTCGGCCTGGGTCAGCATCCGGCCGTTCGCGATCACGGCGTGAATCTTCGTCGTGTTGCGGATGTCGTCGAGCGGGTTGGCATCCAGCAGCACCAGGTCGGCCAACTTGCCCCGCTCAACCGTGCCCAGTTCAGCGAGTCGATTCAGACACCGGGCGGGGTTGCGGGTCGCACTTTGCAGGGCTTCCATCGGCGTCAGACCCGCCCTGACCAGGAGTTGCAGCTCGTCGTGCAAGGCAAAGCCGGCCACGCAATCCAGCGCTCCAGTATCCGTGCCCGCGAGCATGCCGACGCCGGCGCGGTGCATTTCTCTCACCAGCTCAAGCTGTTGGGGAAAGGAGCGTTTGAAATTCGCCAGGTCCTGCGCGCCCAGGTTCTTGTAAGTGGCGGCTCTGCGACCATCCCAGCGGCTTTTCAAGGACGACGGCACATACTCTGACCAGGCATTTGCCACGGTGCTGCGGTCGGCAAGCCGGGCATGAGCTTGCCGCACTGCCAGGGTCGGGACATCCCAGGTGCCATTGCGCACGAGACGCGCGAACAGAGCTTCTGCTTTGGCCGCGTCGTAGCTGTCGGCGGCCTGAACCTCTAGACGCAGCAGCGCGCCGGTGCTGCCCGGTTCGCCGTGCTCTTGAGACAGCTTGTTAAGCGCGCGCCGCAGTTCCTCTTCGCGAGAGGAGCAGGCCAGGGAGATGGCGCTCAGATGCTCGATCGTTTTCTGCCCGGCGTCGGAGGCCTCTGCCGCCGAGACGGCGAAGGGCACATGGCCGACGAGAGGGAATTGCAACTTCCTGGTTTCATCGGCAATCCCGAAGTAGGCGCTCCGAGGAAGAAGGTTGTAGACCTTCACACAATCGTAACCTTGGGTCTTGATCGCGCGCACGGCCCGGCGGCCCTGGTCGGCATCGTCTGCACGGAGCGAATCGGGCCACACCGGATCGGGCCCATCCACAATCGGGCCTGCAATAACCAGGCGTGGGCCGAGTAGCTTGCCGTCGGCGAATTTATTGCGCCAGGTTAGGTGTCGCGGGAAGCCGCACATGATGCGTATGCCGGTGACGCCGTTGGCCGTGAACAGGGGCAAGGAGGGCTCATCGTACCAGTGCACATGCACGTCCCAGAGGCCGGGGATCACGAACTTGCCCGCGGCGTTCACCACGAGCGCACCGTCGGGCACAGTGATGCCGGCCGTCCTGCCCATGGCGCGGATGCGACCGCCCTCGATCACTACACTCATGTCCGGTTGCGCAGCCGTGCCCGTGGCATCAATCACCGTAACGTTGGTTAACACGAGCGCCCTGGGCGGAGAGACTTGTTCTGAATGGGCTTGAATAGGATCGCTGAGCAGCGCGATCAAGAATGGGACAAACGAAAATCTCATGGCGACCTCCCCAAAGGCCGCTCGATTCTAAAGAGTCCGGTCAATAAGTCGAGGCTGAGTCGCCTTCCCGCGAAAGAATGTCCTTTCGCGGGAGCGAAAGGCGACACAAGCATCTCTCGCAGAGACCGTAGAGAAGTGCACCCTTCTCTGCGGCCTCTGCGTGCTCTGCGAGAGATTTCCGCTACTTCTTGTCCGCCGGCGGCTTTTGCGCGGCGTCGTCGGCTTTCTTGGGCGCTTCGTCCTGGAAGAAGCCGCCGCGGCCACGGCGTTCGCTGCCCGGAGGCTTATCGCGCGGCAACAGCTTGGGCAGATTGGCGACCCGCACCGCCGCCACAGCCATGACCTGCACGCCTTCCACAAGGTCGTCGACATGCACCTTGTCCAGCGTGTCGGACTGCGAATGGTGCGTGAAGCCGTACTCGCTCATGTCCTGCTGCACGGCGAAACCCGGCACGCCGGCGTTCTCAAAGGACTGATGGTCCGAGCCGCCCATGCCGCGCAGGTTAATATCCTGGAGCCCCAGTTCCTTCAGAGAGACCAGTTCAGACTCGAGGATCGGCTTGACCGACGCACGGCCCTGAAGGCCTAGGCCGATTACCTTGCCGGTGCCGGTGTCGTGGACCAGGCACAGGGAAATCTTCGGCAATTCATCCTTGTGCGCCTGGACATAGGCGCGCGAGCCGAAGAGCCCTTCTTCCTCACCGGTGAACAGGCAAAAGCGAATGGTGCGCTTCGGCTTGACGCCCGCGCGCATGAGCGTGCGCGCCGTCTCCAGGACGACGCAGGTGCCAGTGCCGTTGTCCGTGGTGCCCTGGCCCAGATCCCAGGAGTCCAGGTGGGCGCCGACAATGACGACCTCATCCGGTTTTTCGCTGCCGGGGATCTCGCCGACCGTGTTGTACACCGTGATCGGGCCGGGGGTCAGCTTGTTGGTAATCTCGATTTCCAGGCGCGTGCGCTCGGGCGCGGCGCGGCCGGCCAAGCGGTAGAGCAGCGCGTAATGCTCGTGGGCGATGAAGGCGGACGGGATCGGTTCGGCGGCGCTGACGCGATCGGCGCTGCCGCCGGTGCGCCAACTGCCGGTCATGTTGAGCAAGCCCTGCGGCTTGCCGGCATCCATGAGAATACAGGCCGCGCCTTCCGCGCGCAGGAAGTCGCTCAGCTCACGGCGAAAGGCCATGCGCTGTTGCCAATCCGCGAGATCGCGGCGCGAAGGACCGCCCTGTTGCCCGTCGCCCTGCTGGCCGCGGCCTTGCTGAGCGCCGTCTTTCTGAGCCTTTCCTTGCCCATCCGCGCCCGGTCCGCCAAAGCGACCGCGGCCGCCGCGTTCGCCCGGCGGCGGTGGCGTAAAGTTCGTGCGCACCGTCGCCGGCGCACCTTGCAGCACGATGGCATCCTTGAGCTTGCCCTTGTGCGCCGCCAGCTCCTGCGCATTCTTGGCCTTGATGATCACCACGTCCCCCACGACTTTTCCCTTGGTGCCGGGCGACCAACCCATGCTGGCAATGGCCAGCGACCGGCCGTTGTCCGGCTCGACGATCCGCGCGTAAGCCGTGCCGCGCTCCCAGCCTACGGGGATGGTCCAAGGCTCGAGGTGAACGTTGGACAGGCCGTAGCTTCTCATCTTCTCCGCGGTCCATTCATTGGCGCGCTTCAGAGCAGGCGAGCCGGTGAGGCGTGCCCCGATCATGTCGCTCAGGTAAGTGAGATTGGCCATGAGATCCGGCCCTTCCTTGACCTGGTTAATGAGTTTCTTGTCAAGCATCAGCGCCTCGGCTTTGCCCGTGTCGGGCGACACCGGCACTTCCGCGCGCGTCAGCAGAGCGAAGAGAAAGAGCAGCAACACGGCGGCGCCGAGCCGCCCCGCAGCGCGCACGAACAGCGCGCCCGGCAGCATGGGGGGTACGGAACGAGCCATCGGAAGGTTCTCCAAGAAGTCGAATCGGCTGGCTGGAATGAGAGCAGTCAGACTCTCCACCGCCCGTTGCGGGAAGAGTTCACCTCGACAATGTATCACGGCAGGAGCAGCTTGCGAAGCAGAAAAACGCCGGCGCGCGCGGATTTGCAGCCGGTCACATCTTATCGATATGTCTCGGAGGGCGCCAGGGCGGCCAGCGGCCGGCCGTCGGTCAGCAGCCGCTCCTTGTCGTCCGGACGAATTTGAAAAACGTCCGCCTCGGGTCGCTCGGGCTGCTCGGGATCGCAGAGCACGAGGATGGAGTCGCCCTGGTTCCAGTAGCAGCCGACATCCTCGGGCAGCCAGTGCGTCTTGCCGCGCCGCGGACGGCCGTGGGCATCGAGGAACTCAAAACGCAGACGACAGCGCGGCGGCGATACAAAGCGGGCCCAGAACGGCGAAGCGCGTTGCGTGACCTCTCCGAGCACCGGCGTGCCGCGGAGCAGGCGCCGGGCCTTGCGCGTCGCCCAGACCCAGCCGCCAAAGCCCCAAGCGCAGCCGACGGCATAGAGGATTCCTCCCAGCGTCAAGCTCATCATCATGATCCAGCGGCCCGTGATGGTCGGCACGGCGGCTAGCTGGCTCTCTTCCGGCCGCGCGCGCTCATAGTCAATCAGGATATCATCGTACTTCTCAAACTTGTTCCACTCGCGTTGTTCCAGGCTGACGCGGCCTTCGTGGCTGCGGCCGCTGGTATCCCGGTAACGGTAGCGCAGCCAGTAAGGCGATTTCGGCTCGTCCGCCGCCACCTTTTGCTTCTCGCTGCGCTGGCCCTTGTCGACAACCTGCGCCGACGTGGTGACGGTGGCCTGCCGAGCCTGTCGGGCCGAACTCCAAAACGAAAAACCAATGCGCAGCAGCACCAGCCCGATTAGAAAGCAGCTCCCGGCGATTAGCATGGTTCGCTTGCCGCCGAGATAGAGCCAGCGCACCTCAGAGACGGAGAGTTTCAGAGTTTCCTGGGTGTTCATAGAAAGCAACTCGCGCTCGATAGAACTTGCCTGATATGGTGGCGTCATTTCAACTATAGCCCGAAAAGCGCTGCAGGTATTGAGGCGTTGGACTCATTCATAGAAGGCCAACATGTGAGCCTAAAAGGGCCCACACTGGCCCTGTTGCTCGAATGTCATAACTACTTGGCATGCCATTGGTTACGAAGGCAAGAGGGGCGACAGGGTTGAGCCTTGTCAGGTCCGCTGTCCCCGGCCTCGTTCCGGTCGGACGGCGTCGCCGTAGCGGTTCGGCCACTGGAGTACGCGCTATTTCGGCGCCTCGATCCAGCGGCGCAGCCTCGGGAAGCAGACCCAGGCGATCAGGAAGCCCGCCATCAGCAGCGTGACAGCGAGCACGATCAGTTTACCGGCCGGCGTTTGAGGAGAATATGGGCAATGAACTTGCCGGGCACCGATGCGAACCTGGCGGGCCGTTCCTCGGGATGATCCGGATCGATGGCAACGCAAAGCTCCAAAGAGTCGCCTTCGAGCTTATAGATGCCCAGCAGCGCCCGCGGCGCCGGCGTGCCGAGCGGCGTCTTCGCTCCAGAGCCGAGCACCATCAGGTCGATGGTCCTGGGCGATTTTGCCGGATCGACGTGGAAAACCCCCTCGAGGCTGAAGCTGGCCAGCTTGCTGCCAAGAAGATCCTTGGCCTCGGGAGTCGGGTTGGCTTTCCAGGTAACCTTGCTGCCGGCGAACGTTATGGTCGGACCAATCGCTTTGATGATCGACTCCGGCATCTGCTGTCCTTGCACGCTGGCGGACACGGCCTTCCAGGTGCCCTGGATCAATTGTTGATCGGACTGCTGCTCGGCTATCGGCCGCAGTTCCTTGATCTCGATGTCGCGAAGCGCCATCGCATTGCCGTTGGCCAGAATGGAAAAGCGTATGTGGCCGTCCGGCGGCAAATGCTTAGGATCCTGAATAAACATGGCCCATTTACCATTGGCGAACGCTGTGACGCTCTTGTCTTTGGCCACGATCTCCAGAGGGAACCATTCATTGAGGTCCGCAAGTCCATCGTAGCCGCCGGTCAAGCCGGTGGAGTCCTTTGTCAATTGGCCACTGACCTGGTGGGACTCAGCCCCCCGATAGAGCCGCAGCGTCCAGTTGCAATTGTTGTCCGGCGAATGAAAGCGAATAAGGCCGAATCCGCGCGTGAGCTTGACCTGAAAGCGTATGTGAAAGTTCCCGGCAATCTTGCGTTCGAGTTCGATGTCGCCGGCGGCGTCGGCAAGGATGGCGCCGTCGCGAATCTTCCAAACGGCTTTGTAGGCTTTCCAGCCGGTGAGGTCGTTGCCGTTGAAGAGCTGGACCCAGCCGGGCTCCTGGCCCGGGACCGCTGCCGGCGCTGAGCTCGTTGCTTCTCTTCTTAGCGTGATATCCAGACCGACCCGGCCGCCGAACTCCGTGATGGGTCCATGCCTGGGATCGCTCATGCAGATTCGGAGGGTATCGCCATCCAAACTGTAAATGCCCTGCATCACGGCGAAATTCTCGGCGGCGTCCGCGGTCACCGTGATCTGCTTCGGCGTTTTGCTCGGGTCGAGGACGAAGTTGCCCTTGCCGCCCTGCTTGCCTTGCGGATCCTTCCACGGCTGCGTGACTTCCATCGTGTCGCCGGTGAACTTCACGACAACCTGTTTCACCTGTTCGTCCGCCATACGTTGGCCCATCGCCATGCCCGCGATCCCCTTCCACGTGCCCTGCAAGAAATCGTGGTCGGACTTTGACCCTTGTCCGGCAGTCGCCGAGGCGTCTTCGTAAGTGACAGCGACGATTTGTGTGCTCACTCTTTGGTCGCCGGGCAAGGCGGATTCGAATTCCACAACCGCCGGTCTCGTGGAGAAAAGCTGGGCCAGCAGCTTTCGGTCGTTGATCAGCACGACGACGCTGCTACCCTCAGCACGGATACGGAGGTCGCCCTCGATGACCGAACCGCCGGCCTTCGTCAATGACCAGAGGTTGACCTGCCCGGCGTTCAGCAACTGCGCGAGCGTCCCACGGGCCGGTTTCTGCCCGCCGCGCTTGTACAACGAAAACCCAAAACCATAGGATTTCCCATTGTTGGCGACCTTGACGGTCCAGCGGTATTCCTCCTGGTTCGCCGGAGTGTTTGGCAGATACCAGGACCAAACTTTCTTGTCCGGAACGGGAATGACGAACCTGGCCCGCGCTTGGCCGACAACCGCCGGGCCATTGGCCGGGGTGTTCTGGGGCGCGGACGGGGCGCCGACAGCGAGCCGCTGATAACCAACGGCGCGCCATTGGCCATCCTTCTCAAGCATCAATATCAGTTGTTCGACAGCAGGATCGAAGCGCTCGAAGCGAGAGTTGTAGCCGAACAGAACAAATTCGCCATCGGGCGCGCCTGGGAGCGCGCTGAGGTACTGGGGTTTGGCAGGCGTTCGTGACTCAAGCTTGCCGGATTGTTGCGTTAGCCACGCGTAGGTCCGGATGACGTCCTCCTTGCTACCGCCGTGCTGGCGGGCCCAACCCGCAATGTGTTCCCAGAGACCGCCATAATCGCCCGCATCCAGCTTTTTGAGGTAGGCCTCTGCCGCCCTGGACGCTTCGACAATCTTGGCGTCCTGGCTCGCCGCTGGTTCCCGCACGCGAGCCGTCACGAGCACACGGCCCCCACGGCTCACCACGAACTTCTCGCCGCGAATCTCGATGCCGTCAGGCAACTCGGAAACAATCTCGTATTCACCGGTTCGTACATTCTTGCTGCCCACTCTTAGCACATATTGCCGGCCGCTCTTGGCGTCGTGAATGGTCACGCCGTTCTCGTTCACGAGCGCTTCAATGTCCTTGTCGCTTGCCTTGATGACAAACTCGCCTTTGTCTGTTTGCACATAGATGATCCAGCTGCCCAGAATCATTGCCACCGCGCCGAGCAATACGGCCGCAACCAATTGCCGAATCGGCCGGCGCCCTTTCGGCCGCGCTGCGGCCGCGAAGGGCTGCAACGTTTCCGCCACCTCGGCCGGCGTGTGAAAGCGCTGCGCCGGGTCCTTGGCCATCATCCGTTCGACGACCCGCACCAGCTCCGGCGGCACGTCCTTGCGAAGCTCGCTCAGGGGCTTTGGCGGGCGCTCGATGTGCGCCATCACCTTGGCCACGACCGTGCCTTCCGGGAATGGAGCATGGCCGGCGAGCAGATCGTAGAGCGTGCAGCCCAGGCTGTAGATGTCGGCGCGGATATCGGCCGTATGAGCGTCTTGAGCTTGCTCCGGGGCGATGTAGTCCGGCGTGCCCATCACCGTGCCGATCTGTGTCAGCGATTCGCCGGCAGCCTTGCTTTCGGACGAAACGGGCGTCTTGGCCACAGGAGCGGTCAGCAGAGCGCCGCTCGGGGCACTTTCCATGGCGAACCGCGCCAGGCCGAAGTCGAGAATCTTCACCTGGCCGTCGGGCGTGACCATCAAGTTCTGCGGCTTGATGTCGCGATGCACCATGCCGCGCTCGTGAGCATGCTGCAAGCCAAACGCCGCCTGCCGGATGTAATCGCATGCCTCATGCACGGCTAAAGGTCCCTGTTCGCTCACGACGCGAGCAAGGCTTTTGCCTTCGACATATTCCATCACCAGGAAGTGGGAATCGCCGGCTTGCTCGGCATCATAGGCCATGACGATGTTGGCATGTTTCAACTTCGCAGCCGTTCTCACTTCGCGGCGGAAACGCTCGACCATGGCCGGGTTGCTCGTCAAACTGTGGCTGACGAGCTTGAGCGCCACCGGCCGTTCCATGAGCAGATGTTCCGCCTTGTACACCGCCCCCATGCCGCCGACGCCGAGCAGCTCCTGCACGCGATACCGGCCGTGCTGGACAAGTTCCGCCGGCAGGCAAGGAGGTCCCGAAAGCGGCACGGGCGCGGCCAGGGTGGCAACTTCCTGCCCGCTCTTCTTTTCGTCCGGGTCGTGCTCCGTGTCGGCGGCGCGCAGCAGGGCGATGAGGGTATCATCGCCGCTGGCTTCCACCTTTTCGCGGCACTCCGCGCAGCCGCCAAGGTGGGCAGAAAGTTCGACGAGCTCCGCCTCCCCAAGCCGTCCCTGGCCATACGCTGTCAATCGCTCGAGGCCTGGATGCGCGAGATTTACGTCGTTCATGGCAAATTCCCAAAAGGAGGAGATAAACAATCCAGAAGTGAGAGTGCCGACGGCGGTAAATCCTGTCAGCAGAATTCCTTTTCAGTCGGTCAGTCCCTCCATTTCTTGCCGTAACCTGCTCAGCACGCGCGACTTGGCGAGCAGGACGGCGTTCACGGAAAGTTTAAGCTCCGCAGCAACCAGGGCGGCTTTTTCGCCGTCCACAACGACACGGCGAAAAGCCTGCCACGTGCGCGCTTCGAACTGCGGCTCGACAAGTTCCATTAGCCGGCGGGCCACGTGCTGATCATGTTGCTGGTCCCACACACGGCTCAGGCCGCTCGTGGGGTCTTCCAGTTCATCCAACATCTTCAGGAAGTCTTCATGCCCGGTCGCTACCGGCCGCGCCTGACGCGCGCGCCATGACACGCGGAGCCGGTTGACGGTGATCGTCCGCAGCCAGTTGCGAAAAGCCCCGCGCTGCTGGTTATGCTTGAACTGCGGCAGCTCGCGTACGAGCACGGTCATGACTTCCTGGGTAAGGTCGTCGGCATCCGCCGGCGTAACGGCATAGCGACGCAGCCAGCCCTGGATGAGCGGCGTATACAGGTCGACCAGGCGCCTCCAGGAATCGGCATCCGGCTGCAAGCGCAGCCGATTCAACAAGCTGAGTGAGGTTTCCGACATGGAATGGAAACGAGAGCCGGCTTATCGAGTATGGATTATTGCCCCGGCCCGATTGTAACTGCCGGGGAATCGGCTGCAATGACTTTTCAAGCAAGTTCCGTGATCCGGTTGCGCCCGATGGGTCCGCTGGCTGTTGCTCGTCACAGAGGTTCCTGGATCAACGAACTTCAGGAATGAGAAGTCTCCCCGGCCCTTTGTTCCGGCCGGGCGGCGTCGGGGTAGCGCTTCGGCCACTGGAGTACGCGGTATTTTGGCTCCTCGATCCAGCGGCGCAGCCTCGGGAAACAGACCCAGACGATCAGGAAGCCCGCCATCAGCAGCGTGACAGCGAGCACGATCAGATTGACGGCCACGTTCCCTCCCTTCATTGCTCACGGTACAGCGTGCGCACGTAGGATGCCAGCAGCCGCCGGTCGGCGGTCGATAGTTTGCCTTTCCAGGGCGGCATGGCCGTACCCGGCACGCCCTCGCCCAGGACCTGTTCGGCGTACGCCTGCGTCGGGCGGATGTCACGGAAGCTGATCGGTGCCGGGGCCAGACTCGACGCGGACCGGCCATTGCCTTCCCCGTCGGCGCCGTGGCAGGCGGCGCAATTCGTCACAAACAGCGCCCGGGCCCGCTGCTGTTCCGCTTCGGTCGGAGCCGGCCCCTCATCGGGTCCGCCTTCCAGCGAGCGGACGAAGGCGACCAGCCCGCGGAGGTCGTTGCCCGACAGATCGTGCCAGCCTGGCATGGCCGAGCCCTTCACCCCGCTCCAGAGCACCTCGCTCAGGGCCCGGTCGGAGAAACGGGCGCGCGTCAAGTCGCTCGGCCTGGGCAGCAGGGCGGCGGCCGCAAGCCCGTCGCCTCGCGCCTCCTTGCCGTGGCAGCCGGCGCAGTTTCGGGCAAACACCTCGGCGCCGTGGCGGGCGAAACGCTGCCGCTCGCCGGCCTCCGTCGGCGTGCGGAATTGCACTGCCGGCCCCGGAGTCCGCGGGATGGCGCAGTCGCAGAACATGCCCAGGCGCTTCTCCTCCTCGGCGTCCCGGCCCGGGAGCGGCTTCGGCCCCGTGAGCCCAGCGAGCTGGGCGTCCCGGCCGAGCGACTCCAGATAGTCGATGAGGTCGCGCGCCTCCTGGGTTGGCCGGGTCGGAGAGCCGTCGAACAGCCAGCGGAAGGGCGGCATGTTGGAGTCGGCCACCACGAAGCGCGGGTTGTATAGGTGGACGAGTTGCCAGTCACGCGACTTCCGGCCGCGCTCACGGGCCAGGTCCGGCCCGATGCGACGCGTGCCCCATAGCTGGGGCAACTCGTCGCCGGTCTCCCACGCCTGGGTGGCCGGGCCGAAGCGGCGGACATCGTCTTCGGTCGAGCGGATCAGCTGCGAGTGACAGTTGAGGCAGCCTTCGCGCCCGTAGACTACCCGGCCGCGCAGCTCGCTCTCTGACAGGCCACCCGGCAGGTCTGCGGGGCGGGCTTCGGCCATCTCTCGGTCCAGCGCCCGGTTGGGCCAGACCGCCAGCACCAGGAACGACAGCACGAAGAAGCCGAGGCCCGCCACCGCCGTGATCACGTAGCCGTTGTGCAGCCAGCCCAGGCCGCGCGGCTCGACGGCCGGGGGCTCGTCCTCCTCGGGCCCGCCGGGGTATGCGCTGCTCAAGGTCGTGGCCGATTCCGCATTGGGAGCCGGCAGGCCTTTCGGGCCAGTGGTCAGGGCCAGTACCAGGGCGGCGAAGCCCAACAGGATCGGCACGCCGGACAACACCCGCACCAGCCAGTACGGCTGCGAGGCCCGCACCGAGTCCAGCCAGGGGGCATCGGATTGCCAGAGCTGCCCCTGGACCAAACCGGCGGCAGTGAGGTCCATGACCATGAGCACCATGCCGACCGTCAGCAGCCAGAAGGCCCAGTCGGCCGCCCGTGCGTTATAGCGCAGCCCCGGCAGGCGCTGCCAGACGTGCAGCAGCCCGCCCACAGCCGTGAACGACGCAAAGCCGATCATCGCCAGGTGCGAATGGCCGATCACCCAGTCGCTCCAGTGGATGAAGCGGTTGACCGGCATCAGCGCCTGCAGCGAGCCCTGGAGGCTCACGATGAGGTAGGAGAGCACGCCGACCCAAACAAAGCGCAGGGGGACGTCGCGGTACGCCAGGCCGCCTGAGCCGCGCAGCGACAAGAGCAGGTTCGCCACCACCAGGATCACGTCGATCCCCAGGTAGACCGAGGCAACAATAGCCCCCTTCTGAGCCTCCATGGGAATTGACGAGAAGAGGAAGTGGTGCGTGCCGTTGAGCGGGTAGACCAGGAACAACAGCCAGAAGCCGATCATGGACAGAAAATGGCTGAATATCGGCTTGCCGGTAGCAGCGGGGATGACGACGTAGGCCATGGCCAGCGCCAGGGGCGTGACGTACAGGCCGATGGCGTCGTGGATCCACAGTCCACTGTAGGCGGCCCCCTTCGCGCCGGGCTCCAGCACGGGGACGATGTTGCCCACCGGGTAGGCCAGCAGCGTGAACACCAGGCCGCCCAGGATGTACCACCCGGCCACGTAAAGGTCGGACAGCCGGCCGCGCAGAAAGGGCAGCACGAACTGGACGCAGGTCAGCAACAGGCCAGCGACGGCGACAGCGTCGATGATCAGAGGAAACTCGCCCCACTCCAGCGGCTGACTGAAGCCGGCCTGAACCAGGATCCAGCCGGGTATGACGAGCAGGAAGTTCCAGACGACGAACAACAACCAGCCCAGCCCGCGGCTGGTCACCGGCCGCTCCGCCAGCCTGGGGACCGCGTAGTAACAGAAGGCCAGGAAGGCGTTGCCGAGCCAGCCGAAGAAGACGCCCTGCGTATGGCTGTAGCGCAGCCGGCCCCAGGTCAGCCAGCCCGAACCGCCCAGCAGGTCGGGCAGGTTGAACTTGGTCGCGATCGTCAGCCCCAGTAACGCCACGTAGCCGACCATCGCCAGGGCAGCAAAGCTGTGGGCGCGAATCAGAGCTGTTTCCGTGTGCGCGATCGGAGACGAGCGGGTTGCTTCCAGCGGTTCTGTCAGGGTGGCCATCGTGCCGCGTCCTCTCTCGTAACGACGGGGGCGTGCGGGCGACGGGCACGCCCCCGGGAAATCACTTGCCGTGAACTGCCGTCAGGTAGGTGACGACCTCGCGCTCCTCCTCGGCGTCCATCGGCGCGCCGTAGGTGGCGACCATCTTGTGAACGACCTCCGCCCACTGCTTCTCGGCGAAGGGCGGCTGGGTGAGCGGCAGGCGCGGCGAGTGGCATAAGGTGCAGGAGACCTGGAAGCGGTCGCGGTTCGGGCCGGGCGGGAGTTCCAGGTCCGCGTGGGGCAGCTCGATGCTGACGACAGGACCCGCGGACTGCAGAGACGGCTCGGCAGGAGCCTCGTCCTCCCGGTCGGGCGCTCCCTGCCCGCGCGTGCCGACCCAGGACACCCAGGCCCCGGCGCCGAGCAGGAGCAGGACCACCGGGACCAGGAAGCGGCGCGTACCGCGCCGGGCCGCGTTCGGACGTTCGGTTGCCATCGCCGTCCTCCTCAGCCACTTGTGACGTCGAGCCGCTCGACCACGTTACGCATGAAGCCGCTGCGATTCCAGCCAGGGGTCAGCGGTTGCGTCTCGCCAGAGTTGCTGGTGGCCCTCACCGCGAGTGTGTAGGCGCCGGGCCTTGGCGGAGTCCACTCCAGCCGCCAGCGGCGGAAGGAATAGCGCCCCAGGTCGGGCCCAAGGCGGGCGTCCGCCCAGGTGGCGCCGCCGTCCGCGGAGACCTCGACGCGGCGGATGCCGTCGCCGCCATCGAAGGCGATACCGTTTAGCTCGACCGGCCGGCCGGCCGGGAGGCGCTCCCCCGCCTCCGGACGGGCGAAAAAGGAGCGAATGTTCATGCGGTTGATCGGCACGGTGTTCACGGCTAGCGCCTCGGGGGTCTCGTTGCCGTTCGGCGTGTTTGGGATGAGGTAGGCTTTGGCCATCCAGAAGCCGGTGAAAGCGTGGGGCAAAACGGTGATGGTGGTGAGGCCCTTGACCCAGTAGGTGGCGTACCAGCCGGGCACGATGAGCCGGATCGGAAAGCCATTGATCATGGGCAGGGGCGCGCCGTTCATCTCATAGGCGACCAGGACGTCGGGGCTCAAGGCGTGGCTCACGTCGAGGGCCTTGACGAAGTCGGATACCGAGGGGAGTGGGGCCTCGTCCAGGCCCTGGAAGCTCACCTGCAGCGCCTTCGCCTTGAGGCCGGCCCGCCGCAGCAGGTCGCGCAGGCGCACGCCGGTCCAGCGCGCGTTCCCCATGGCGCCGTTGTACCACTGCCCACCGGGGACGCGGGGAGTGAACTGGCTCCGGGAGTTGCCCGAGCACTGGTTGACCGCGACCACTGTGTCGGGCTCCATGCGGCGCAGCTCGTCCAGTGACAACTCCAGCGGCCGTTCGACGTGACCGGCCACCTTCAGCCGCCAGGACCGCAGATCCACGGTGGTCGGGATCAACTCCAGGTGCCAGCGGACGAAGAAAGCCTCGTTGGGCGTCACGTCGTGCCGGAAGTATTCCCAGGGCGTTTCCAGTTGGGGTGCGCGGTCATTGAGGGCCCGCATCGGCACCTTGCCGGGGAAGCGCAGCGGCGCGTCGGCGGGGGTCGCGTCGCTGACCGGCTCCGGCCGGCGCGAGCACCCCGACGGCAGGACTGTGGCTGCTGACGCCAGGGCCGCCCAGCGCAGCCAGCCGCGGCGGTCGAGAACCGGGAGGCTGCCGGATGCTTCGGGAGATCGGCTCATGACTTGAACTCCGTTTCGATGTTGCCGATTCGGCTCGTGTGCAGGATGTTTCGCTTCACGGCGGCACCCTCCACCCTGGAAAAGCGGGCACGGGACCAGATCTCCGGCCCCGTCACCCTTAACAGCAAATGGTTACGATCCTGAGCACCTCAATGAATTGACCCCCGCCAGCGACTAACCCAGCGATTACCTCTGCCGCCATCGAGAGGGACGACGGCGGAGGAAGGAGCGTAATGCCAGGACCGCTGGGTTAGCGCAACCTCCCCGGAGTCTGCGGAGCCCGGGTCGGAATCGGAATACTGCGCTTGAACGCGGTCCGGCATGAAATCGAGCTCGAGGTGGTCGCCGGCGTAAAACGTGACGCGGCGGGTGCGGTCAACCTCGCGCCCCCCGTCCTTCCAGCGCGCCCGGACATCGTAGGAATAAGAGTGGCCAGGGCGGAGCGGCGGGGAGATGAACTCACGATCGGGGCCGGCCTGGGTGGTCTTGGCGCCGTCGAACCATACCTCGGCGTCCGCGGGCACCATGACAGCAAAGTGCACCACCTGGCCCGGCGCGCGAGGTCCCGGCTGGCTCTGGTCTGCCGCCGCGGGCTTCCCCGTTACTAATAGCGCCGCCAGGGCAAGCGCCGCTAACCTGCTGTTCGCCAAACTGTAGAGAGACATCTTTACCTCCAAAAGCCGGTTGTTCGTGCCTCGTTAAAACGCCGCGCAACTCCCTGAGCGTCGCGCACGGGTACCGGGAAAGCTGCAGATCGCCGCGACGGTCTGTCGCGGCGAGCGACAGGACTTGGCGCGGCCGGCCTGCCATACGCTTCCACGTCGCCAGCACGCGGTACACGATTTTCAGATGCGTGACAAAGCAACAACCATGCCGTGGAGGTCAGGACGAAGCTTTCCGCCGTCCGCGTGGAACGAACGAGAACCAGAAGGTGCTCCTTGCATTGTCCAAGCCGGCAGGGTGTTCATCTCCAGTGGCTGGCAAGAGTTTTCCGAGCAAGGAACAGGTGAGTTGGCCACTCATCGCGTGGCAACTTTTGAAGCGCTCGTTCTAGAATTGACCCACGGAAGCGCCTGGCGAGCCGCTCGCGTGAAGGGGGCAGCGCCCTTCGTGGATGTAGACGGCCATTGAGTTTGCCAGTTTGCCAGGTGAGTTTGCCACAGTTGGCAAACTCATTCCTTGTCGTAATCGCATGCATCTGTGCAAGTTGCGTCCGAAAATAATTGAGTTTGCGAGACTGTCTCAACTGAGCTTTCTCCCCAATAAGACCGCCCGCCGATGACTTGGCGGCCTTAGGCGGTCTTAGAAAAAGTTGGCAAATTCTTACTGGAAGCTCCGGAATGCTCTTGACGGTTAGCGCGGCTTTCTGCATCGACCGCATGCGTTGGGGTACACACGACTGGCCATGTTGGCTGCCTTTCCTACTTCAATTGTTCGCGCAGCTTCTTCATGGCTTTGTCGAGCGCCTCGGCAGCACGGCGCTGTCCCGGCTTGTCCTTGGCCGCCCGCAGCGCCTTGACCGCCTCTTCGGCTTCCTTCGCTATGTCCGACAAAGAATCATTACGCACTAGGTTTGCTAGAGCGAAGTCGAGAGAGCGGTCCAGGTCGAGGTCGACCACTGCCCTTCCCAGGCCAGTCCCTTTACTTGCAGCCGCCTGCCCCCGCAGGGTGCGCAACTCCTTTTCCTGGGCACCTACCTTCTCCAGCACGACCTGGAGATTGAGCTTAAGCAACTCATTCTCCTTGCGCAGGGTTTCCAGTTCGGTCAGAGGCCTCTCTGGCGGAGCCGCCTGGGCTGCTCCGGAGTTCCCTCTCTGGTAGCCGACGCCGACCGTGCCTAGAGCTACCATCACCGTCAGGACACCAACCGTAAGCCGCAGTTTCGTGAACAACATGGCTTTCATTACCCCTTTCATGAGAACAACGGCAGGCGTCGAGATCGCCGTCAGCTGACCGGCCGCGACCAGCGCCGCGGCCTTCGCCGTGGAACTCGCCAACGTCATCGGCACCTGGGCCGATGCCGCTCCCTGCAACAATGCCACCGCCAGCGCACCTCCCGAGAGGCTGACTCCGCAGCGTGTCAGCCGCCTGGCGAGCATCTGCCGGCCGGTGGCCAGGCGGCTCGACAACGTCCCCTCGGCGGTGTTTGCCAGGCGCGCGGCCTCCCTTCGCGTTCGCCCTTCCAGGTCACAGAGGACGATGGCGGAGCGGTACTTTTCCGGCAGGCGGTTCAACTCCCGGTCCAGAATCGGCAACCAGTCTTGTGCTTCGGGCGGCGCGACCTCTGGGTGCGGCATATGGTCCACCTGCCTCTCCCTCGTCCGCCGCCGGGCGATGGCGGCGCCGGCCCGCAGTGCCGTGTGATAGGCGACCCCATGCAAATAGCAACTAACCGAGTCCCGTCGCAAGACCGATGCGGCCTTGCGGGCAAGGACAAGGAAGGTCGCCTGGAAGGCGTCCTCGGCATCGTGGAAGTGGCCCAACACCCGGCGACAGACGCCGAGGACCATCGGGCCGTGGCGACGCACCAGGGACGCAAAGGCCGCTTCATCGCGGCTGGCGACGAAGCGGGCCAGCAGTTGTGCGTCGGTCTGGCCGCCGCCCGCGTGCTGCATGTACTCGAGAACCTGTTTCAAGCCGGTCGCCATGTGTGTGTCCCCGGACCCTACTTGTTAGTCCCTCCGCATGGGGCTGCGCGTCGGTAAGTTTAAGAGCGTTCGGAAAAAAAGGGGACAGGACCTCTCAAGTTCCGCTGAAAGCCTCGATTCTTGGGCGCCTCAAAGGTCCTGTCCCCTTTTTTTCCGAACGCTCTAAGAGAATTCTTGCCTGGCGGTCGAACATGTGGCTGGAAGTATCTTTACGGCAAATCGGTAACGACTGGCCGTGTTATACTGACCGGCGGCGGTCAAGCAAACAACGAGTTCGGCGGCAGAAGGGGTTGCTGCTCCCCATGGCGGAAGCGCTGCGGTTGTCATCATTGGCCTTGTTCGCCATCGGCCCTGTGGTCGCGGCGCTGGCGCTGCTACGCCGCGGGATTGCGCCGTCGCCGTTGCGCTCTCGGATCAGGAGTTGGCGCTGGTACGTCCCGGCGGTCTTGCTGCCGGCCGAATGGCTGCTGCCGCCGATGCTGATTGCCCTGCGCGTCGGCGCGATCGAGGCGGGTTGGCTGCCGGTGCGCGTTGTCGGGTTGGCAGTAGGTCTGGCGGGGGCCGTGCTGCTCACCTGGTCTGCCGTTCTGCTGGGCCGGTTCATGATGCATGAGGCGGCCGTCCGCGCGGACCACGCCCTCATCCGCAACGGCCCTTACCGGTTCATCCGCCACCCCGTGTACGCCGGCTATCTCGCCCTGTTACTCGGCAGCGGAGTTGCCTCGCTGAATATCTGCCTTTGGCTCCTCTGGCCCGTCGCGCTCATGGGGATACTCATCCAGGCGGCCGCGGAGGAGCAACTCCTCGGGGAACGGTTCGGCCGGGACCATGATTGCTACGTTCGGCGGACTGGTCGGCTGCTTCCCCGCCTCTGGGGGCAGGCCGCCGACCTACACGTTACACCGAACCGCGGCGGCGGCTAGATCAAGGATGGTCGGGCGAGGCTAAAGCCAATCCTCAACGCGGAGACCAGGCACTTTCTTGAAATCTCGAAGATTGTTCGACAGGAGAGTGGCATCATGGACTAGAACGATCGACGCGATTTTCAGATCCATCGACCCGATGCGCACGCTCTGGGCGCGAAGAGACCGGAACATGTCGGCGGCCAGGTTGTCGAACGGGAGAATCCGCCAGTCGGCAAAAAAACGGAATAGCCCCACAAGCCGCTCGTAATAGGGTACTTGCCGTCGCACATCGTGCCGGCCGTGAATAGCGCTTAGCCAGCCGCGCATTTGCTCCTCGGGCGTTATCGCAGTGGTTACGATGTCGCGGTCCGGCGACTCAACCAGCCGCTCGCGCAACGACTTCGCAGGGGCGCCCTCAGGATACTCAAACAAGGAGACGTAACTGGTATCGAGGACCAGCATGGTCATCCTGGCTCTCGCCGGTCTTCCTCGCGAATGCGTTGCCCAGCCTCAATGATCTCCTTCATCACCGGGTCACCCGCGAACATACCGAACGTCCTTTGCCAGTCGTCTCGGCCAGGCGCCCCCGCAGGCTTGGGCCGCAGCAGCTGATCTACCAATTGCTCAAGTCGGGTGATGCGTTCTTCAATCGTGGCTTGCGACATATTCGCTCTCCGCGCAGTAGGCTTACGAATCATCATCATAACCTCACGCCAGGCCCGGAGCAACGGATTCAGCTTCCGCGGAGCAAGCCTTGCCTATCGTCCGGTGGGGCGCCGAAGCCGCCTACGGCGATCTCGACGATTTTCGCATCACCATCGCCCGGCAAGCCAACGGCTGGCGCATTCCCTCTGGCACAAACGGAGTGAACAGCGGCACATGTGGGGATTATGGGACAAGGGTTCGGGATGGCTGAATCGTTCGGAATTTCCTTGCAGACGCTCCGTGCCCATGTTACAAGCCCTAGTCGACTCGTTGGTTTTGGGCGGCTGGCACAGCAGCTAGCCAAGACATTTCTGGACCAAGCCGCCGTGACGCTGGCGGCAGTCGCGAACGGGAAGCGGATCGGCGGCTAACGATTGCCTTGAGCGACCTTCTTCCAAGGAGAACCCCATGAGACCGTCTCGTTTCGCGTCCTACCGTCCCCACCTGGAAGCGCTGGAGTGCCGTCTGACGATGAGCGGCCCCGGCAGTAGTAATCCCGGCATCCTTCCGCCTCAGTCCCATCCCTTCGGCGCATCGTACGGCGAATGGTCGGCGCGGTGGTGGCAGTGGGCTTACTCCTTGCCGGTAGACCACCATCCCTTGTACGACACGGCCGGCGTCAGCACGGGACAATCCGGAAAGGTCTGGTACCTGGGCGCCTCCTTTGCCCCTTCCGTGAGCAGCGGGGGTCAAATCATTGCCACCGCCAATCGCAGCGCTACTGTGCCAAGCGGCGTGGCGTTGTTTTTCCCCGTCGCCAATGCCGAGGCCTCCACCCTCGAAGGCAACGGCACAACCGATGCGGAACTGCGCGCCGCCGCCAGGTCGTTCCAGGACTTGACCACGAATATGTCGGCCGAGATCGACGGGACACCTGTCCGGGACCTGGGAGCCTACCGCGTGCAATCGCCGCTCTATACGTTCGGGCCGCTGCCGGATAACAACGTGCTTCAGAGTTTCGGCATAGCCGCGCCGGCCGGCAGCACCAGCCTGTCCGTGGCCGACGGCGTCTATCTCATGCTTGCGCCTCTATCCACGGGCCAGCACACCATCCATTTCCACGCCGAAACCCCCGCCTTCAATTTCCTGCTGGACATCACCTATAACCTCACCGTCGCACCCGGCAATTCCCCCCGTTCGTCGGTAACCAAGAGTCTTCCGGGCAGCAGCCCGATCGTGGTCGGCGTGTTGATGAGCCTGCCCGCTGCGGGTCAGCCGCACATGGTTTCGGCCGGCGCAAACGCCAGCCCGGTGAAACCCGGGCTACCGGCACTTCCCGTCACCGCTCCAGGGTTGCCGGCCTCCAGCGGCTTGACGGCCGACAATCCGACCCAGAGTTCCGTCCACCCCCGGCTAGGAGACGCCGTGGTCCTGGATCATCTCTTCGCCGGTCCATGGGAGGGCTCGCTGTCTGTGTTATGAGCTTGGTTCGTGCAGCTTCGTGTGATGAAAAAAGGGAGGAAAAACGTACCGGCGCTTGAGCAGCTTCGCCATCTCTCCCTTCCGCTGGTAGCGCGGTGGGGCGAGCGTAACCGGTCGCATGGATTCAAGGAGGAGCTCGGCGCCACTGTATACAAATCGCACCCGCGAACTACATGCGATTCTGATTGCCTTGCGCGTCGGCGCGATCGAGGTGGGTTGGCTGCCGGTGCGCGTTGTCGGGTTGGCAGTAGGTCTGGCGGGGGCCGTGCTGCTCACCTGGTCTGCCGTTGTGCTGGGCCGGTTCATGATGCATGAGGCGGCGATCCGCGCGGACCACGCCCTCATCCGCAACGGCCCTTACCGGTTCATCCGCCACCCCGTGTACGCCGGGTATCTCGCCCTGTTACTCGGCAGCGGAGTTGCCTCGCTGAATATCTGCCTTTGGCTGCTCTGGCCCGTCGCGCTCATGGGGATACTCATCCAGGCGGCCTCGGAGGAGCAACTCCTCCGGGAAAGGTTCGGCCAGGACCATGATGGCTACGTTCGGCGGACTGGTCGGCTGGTTCCCCGCCTGTGGGGGCAGGCCGCCGACCTACACGCTACACCGAACCGCGGCGGCGGCTAGAGATCTTACGGTTCCAGCTCTCCGGCGGCCGTGGCGAGGAACAGCAAGACCATCCGAGCGGGATAGGCTGGAGACGCTAATCAAATACCGTGAAGTATTATGTCCGGCTAGCTGAGATGATTGCTGATTCGTCGAAAAGCATATTCTTCCACTGCGAGGCTTCCTTTTCCTGCTGGACCAGCGACGGCAGCATGCGGCATCCGGTTTCCAGGGGGGTGCGAGAAGACGTGCCTGCTTCTGACGTCTAGCGGGAAGACCCGGACGAATGCCAGACTCCAGATGAAGTGTAACTTGCACCTAGTAAACGATATAAGGTTCTTCGAACGTCAATCCAGCCAATTCGATTGGTTCGTATTCGAATCGACCAGAACGAATCTCGGCTTGCCAACTGCGGTCTACCATTGCGCGCCACAAGCTTGATGGAGACCGCCGGTCAGCAGACGAAAGGCGTTGACGAAGGGTCGCGAAGGAGCAGGCGGGGTATTTCAAATGATCGAAATCCAGACCCGCCTCACCCTCGGGCGTGACGACGATTCCGTACCAGGAAGCAACCCTCAACCAATCCACGAACGGAAATCGAGCCTTCCTTGCCTCGGACGGCATTTGTTTCAGCAATTGCACGATCCGGGCAATTTGCTCTTGGGCGCGTTTCATTTCCTTAGTCGCAGAGCGCACCTCGTTGGAGTCATCAGCTTGCAGCAGAGCCTTTGCCTCGACAATCAGGATCTCAGAAGGATAGCACCAGTTCCAACCGATCAGATCTATTTCGGCCTTGTCAAGTCCAGGTAACTCTTGGTTTACACGGACAGACCATCCTTTCGTTTCCAGCCACGATTTTAGGGAGGCAAGCAAGGTGGGTTCGCGACTGGCGATAATTTGGTCAGCTAAGGCTTTCTGCGATGGTGTCCTCGCCATCAATTTCATGAGATTTCGCTGCCACACGGAAAGCTGCACCGATCGAACACTCCATGCAACCAACCGCTGCCCGCAAAGGAATGGCTGCAAATATACATCTAGCTTTGATGTTCGATGATCGACTTTAAGTCTTGCCAGTATCCTTTCAACAACGCCCGGAAAGAGGCCGGATAGCGTGGCGACCCCTTTGATGAACGTGTCGCGCGCAACGACTTGCGTCGGCATAAAGGTTTCCTGCGGCAGATTTCGTCGGTCGCAACAATGCAAATAGATGTCGGTTACGCAGACACTCCATGCATAAATTGCTTGCCAAAACGCTGTAAAATCACGAATCGTGAATCCGCCCAAATCAAGCTCGGGAGAGAAGAGTCGCTGCCTTGCCGTTGCCCACTCGACGTACTGACGAACGCTCTTGCTGGAAAGCGGCGCCACGTCCTCTAAAACGATTCGCCCACTCTCAAGGTGGTAAGGAATGCGCCGAAAGACCTCTGACGCACCTTCTTGCATTCGCTCGTGTTGCTCTTCCCATTGCGGCGTCTTAAGAAGCATTTCGTTAGAAGCTTCGTCGGCAAATCCCCAGCTAGGACGTTTATCGACAAAAGCTGCCTTGTGGGCAAAGCGCACCAACTTCCTGGCGGGATCAACGGTCGCCTCCATCTTGCCTTGGCTGTAGCTGGAATAGAGCATCGATACTCGAAAGTACTTCGCGCCGTATTGGATTAGGTCGTTGGCGACCTCGACCAGGTTTTTGCTGGGGGCAGGCTCAACATCTACGGAGTCACGCGAGCCGAGAAGCCACCGCATGGCGAGAATAAAGCCTTCGCCCAAGCACTTGAGAATCTGGACTTGTGCCAGCGAAAGCGACGAGTTGTTTGAGCGCTCCTTTATCATTTGTTCCGTTAAAACATGACAGTCGAAGCCTGCAAGCACGCCGTAGGCTGCGGTTGGAAGAGCGTACTTAAAAATCGGCAAAGCGCGATAGCCATTATCGATTATGCGCTCATATTCTCGAACAATTGCATCCAGCATTGATCACCGAACAGAACACAACGCGCGTCTTTTAGTAGACGTCGCCTGGATCAGTGAGGTTCGGTCTAGTCTAGTCTGTCGGAATCGACTCGCGAGCTTTTCGCACCGGCCTCGCTGCTTCGACAAGATGTACCCGCTTCTGGCGTGCGGGGAGCCGCGATAATCCGTAAAGGCGCTGACTTAAAAGATTTGAGCCCGCGCCAGAAGCTATTCCGTCGCGGACTCAAAGTACGCCTCACGTCCTGATTTTAGCAGCTCACGCGCAGCTGACAATGTTCCGTTCCTTGCACTTGCGCCGGGTTACGCGGGTCTGAGTGAGTCCCACGTTCCATCCCATCGGATCAGCACTTGGATAGGTGCGGGCGGCACAGTATCTTCGGCCGACACTTGTACCCTGAATCGGTACAGCCCCGGCATAGGAAGCCCGTATAGCGGGATGCAGTTGACCTGCAAAGCTTGCAAGAGTTCAGCCGTACTTAGGAGATCAACCCAGTGCATAACGCCGGGGAGCAGGTCACGCGCCGACTCCGCCGGGCTGCCATGCGTCCACTGTAGGGGCCGCACGTCGTTCGGGAAGACGTCCTTTTCCACTGTGCCGTCTGGTCCTATCTTTTCAATGCCGACTAAATACGCTCGGCGACTCTTGGCCAAACGTCGTCCGTTCTCGTTCTGAATACAGATCCGTAGCCACCGGGAGATCGCCGGAGGCGGTAGGCCCGGAGTGTTAGTCTGGTTCTTTATGTCCCTAGTTTTGTCGAAAGTGGCAATGAGCTTCGGTCGCTTCCAGTAGTCCCTGAAAACGAGATAGAGAACAGTGGCCAGAGTAGCCAGACCGGCGAACCAGGTTCCAACAGCCTCAATCGCTGTCCAGTTCATTTTCGTGTCCTTTCACTGTTATTCGGTGCAGCCGGCACTGGATTTAGCCCGCTATTGCCAGCTGACGCCCCAGGTCCGCGTTGCTTGTCCCGACCTGCCTGGTTACCGTACAATTCAGCGGGCTTCCATAACAAGAGGAGGAGCAATTCCATGATTCAATGTTGCACAACGACGACCTTGCGCAGAGTTACCGTTGCGGGCGTTCTCTCGCTCGGTATGGGCCTGAAGATAGCCGCCGGGGAATGCGAGGACGACGCTCACCCCGATGTATTCGTCCCTCGGCCCTTTGAGGTCCGGTTGCCGGTCACGGTGGCCGCCACGGTAGCTCCGGGGGCCGGTACCCTGATTGCATTCCTCTAGGCAACGGTCACGATTCCCGCATTAAAAGGGGGGAAAAAGTGGGGAAAAAAGTATCAGGAACCTTTCTCAGGGGCTTTGCGCGGCCAGCCCGTAGAGATCACCCCTGCTACCCCGTCAAGAGTATAGGGGCCTGAAACACCTTTTCTCCCCGCCGTTTGTCCCGCGCCTGTCAGGCGGTGGAGGCGCCCTTTGACAGCTCCGCACGTCGGGCATTGGAAGGGAATGGGCATGGGGACAAAGTGGCCAGCTTTTCGTGCAGGGCTCAACTGCCGGCAGCCCAACGTCCCAAGGACCAACCACGATGGACGATCTCAGATGCACCGGTCCGCGCCTGCTCCAAAACCGGCTGCGAATGCCACAGCGATCCCCAAGACCCCACCGGTAAAGATGGCGGCCACGGTACCGAAGCCGTACAGCGCACATCGAGCAGTTGAACTCATGTCTCCTTCCGTACCTCCAATAGCTCGGAGTGCCCGCATTTGCTTTTCCAGTTCCCGTACCGCAGCTTTCGCTTCGTCGGGCACCCGTTCTACAAATTGTGTAAACCGACGAAGATCAACTTGCCGCATGCGGTCATGCACTTCGGAAATGAAGACGCGAAGCTCGGGCGCGTGATTAGCACCCTCAACTATGCTAGGGTGCTCCGCCGCGATACGCATGATCCAATCCGAGGTGTGCGCGCAATCGAAGAGCAACCCCTTTATTTCATCAGTTATAGCCTCAAGTTGCTCAACGTCACGACTACTCTTAGAAATCTCGGCTGTGCGAACTTGATCAAGCAGGAGTAACCGAAACGATTGCTCATACATTGAAGCAGCTCGATAGCGGTCCTGGAGACTGAGGGAGCTGTCGGTGCCGGTTAATTGGTGCTGCATGGATCCTCCCACCTATGTGCAATCAGTCAGTATCTTTACAAGAATGCCAATGCCTGCTCCGGCGGCCGCCGGCACAAACAGGCAGGCTGCGCATGCGCCGCCCATTAGCAAGCACTTCGTTTCTTGGCTCATGTCGCCTCGCGCGGGCCTCCCGAGTTCAACCTCAGTGATCTCCCGAGACAAGTGTTCAACCTCTTTACTCGCAAGCCCAGGCAGTTCTTGGGCGGCGCGGCGAACAAGAGCGATTAGACCACGCTGCGTCGCGAATTTTTCTCGAGCCGCATTCTTCGCGTCATTAGTGAGTGGACTATTATCAATCACTGCTCGAAGCGTTTCTTGAAAGGTTAGCTCTTGACTCGAAATGATTTGCTCAACCCAAGCAATCTGACGAACGCAAAAGTCGTAGAGATGCTCCATCTCGGAAGCGATAATCCGCAATGTCTGGAGATCTTTTTCTTGAGGTGACTTCAAGACTGAGGTGACAATGTCATCTAGCGTGATAAGCTTTTGAATTCGAGTAAAGAGCCGCGCTGCCCTCGCCTGCGCGCCCACGTCAATTTCATCGATGAGCTTTGGAGGCGGCGCCGTCGATGGTGTTTTTTCTTCGCGTCCTTCAGACGGTCTCATTGCTGCCTCCTTCCTGGGCGCAAGGGTCGTCCTATCGGCCTGGGGAGGTTGAGGTGGCCGCAAGATGACGCCCACAGTGATTGTCGGTAAGCTCGGCTTGAGATTGGGGTCCGCCGAGCGCCGGGCATCGAGGGCCCTGAGCACTGCATTTGATACGGCTTCCACAAAATCTTCAAACCCCAAGCGATCTGGCCGAGTGGCAGACTCTTGCACGACGCTCCTCCTGTCAACCGCAGGCTTGGCTCTTCCGCATCCCCCAGGGCGATCGGTCCCGGGAGCTAATCATTCATTCAGCATGTTCCTGGTAACCCTAGTGCAGTTTCACTATGTGTCATAACCAATCTATCCCAGATGAACGCCCCCAGGGTCTCGGCTTCGCCGAAATGATGGCCCGCCTTGGCTAATCTAACTTCCACGGTTCCGCCGCCCGGCGCAGCTCTGGCGGCATGTGGTACGACTCGGTAGCGACCTGGGGGCAACGCCGGCAGGCTTCCTTGCCCTCCTCCTGCCACCAGCGGCACTCGCGCCGGATGGGACACGGAGGCAGCACGTCGGCCACTACCGGCAACGCGCGGACGGTCTGCCTCGCCAGCCGACAGCGCGAGCCGTCGAAATGCTGGCAGGCCCCCCCGGCGCATGGGGCTGCCAGCCGAAACACTTCGGTCAGTTTGACCGGCGCGGCCAGCGCCAGCAGCTGGTCCGTCACTGGCTGGGACTCCTCGAGATAGGCCACGCGCGGCGCGGTAACCGTCCCCAGCACGATCCCAAAGACCACGCTGCCCACCATCTCCGGTTGGGCGCTAGGGCAAAGTGACCTCTGGTTTGGATTGCTCACGTCAGCCATCGAATTCCCCACTGCGATTGGTCGCAGCCCCGTTGAGGTCACGCTTAACCCGCACCGGCCGCACCGGCTCCCTTGCCAGCGATGGGGGGTTGGGCAAGCTCCCCCGGCGCGAGCTGGGGTTGATAGATGATGCCCCAAATGATGGGGCCGTGGGGGAACTTCTGAGCTTCGATCGCGCGCATGACTGACTTGAAGGCAGTCTCGGCGAATTCGGCCACGGTGATGCGGGAAAGCGGGGTGGAGGCAGCACTCTCAGTCGAGGCGCCACCGGAATTCTTCGCCATGACTATTCTCCTCTTCTTCGCAGCGAGGACACGGGAAGGAAACCAAAGTGCCAGCGCCGAGGCGAGCCGGCACCTGCAGATCGGGCTTTCCCAGAAAGACGCTTCCTGGGGGCCACGGTTTTGCCTTTTGCGACTCATGTTACCCCGGCGAAGGATCGCCGGCAACGATTTTTCTACCCGGATGAGCTGCTTCTGCTGCTTGCACCGCCGTGGGTGGGGCATCTTCTGCCTGGACGCCACCCAGCTGCCGCGGCGATATCACTGGTGTCGTCTTTGCCGAAACCTTGGCCACGGCGAAGCAAGAAAGGGCCGCAGTAAATCGCCACTTCTTCGCGGGGAAAGCGTCGCTCGGAAAACAAAAGTGTCAGGGGCTAACAAAGGTGTCAGGATGTCAGGACCCTTTGTTCCCGTTCGAAAAGGGTCCTGACAGTCCTGACATCTTTGTCTGCCCCTTTGTCTGCCGGCGCTTTTCGGTCCCGGGTCTGCCAAGTGCATCTACAGCTCGTTCAGTTTATTCAGTGCACCCGCAGCTCCTTTCGGCTGGGACTTTGTTTCAGCTATTTCCCAAGGTGTCAACCCCAGCGCCCGTACGGCAACAAATTCGCGTCCCTGCTCTGCCATATTCTTCTGAACAAAGGCCGTCGTCACGGCTAGGTACGCGAAGACTGTCGGCTCGGCAGACTTTATCGTAAAGTTTCCGCTCCCGTCGTTCTCGACTCCGCCCTTCAACTCGAATTTCGGCAGTTTCGCTTCCAGATCTCCTTTCCTCGCATTCTTTACCCTAACGTTGAACGTGATCAGCCCTTCATAAGCTCGGAAGATAGCCAGCGGATAAACGTTTTTTGCCTCTAGTTCCTTTACCTTGGGCAACTTTAGAACTCTGTCTTTGAAGTCTTGGGTATTCTTGATGTCGATGACCTGGGCCTTGGTGATGATCACTTCTACCTCGGCCTCGGCCTTGTCACCAAGGTCGCCTCGAACCATGGTGGCCACGAGCCCAGATCCTTCGAGCGAGCTGACTACCTTTGAATGGAGTTCCTCCTCGAATGCCGAACCTCTCGCTAGGTTCGGCTCCTTCTCGCTGACTGCGGCGAGAAACGGAAGATTGCGCTCCAGCGCCATGACCGTGCCCGGGTAACAATTCGGGCGCGGCGGCAAGTTCAAAAACAGCCAGTCGGCTTGATCTTTGGGGAGGTTGAGAAGCGCCGCTAGATGCCCACGAAAATCGTCTGGTAAAGGCTGTGTGTTCTTGGAATTGTTTGTAATAGTCTGGCGAATCTGGTCCTCTGGGGGTGGGGTCTTCTTAACGAACCAGATCACGAGCCCGCCGATAACTAAACACGCGAGGCCAATGCAGAGTCCCGTGATAACTTCTTGCGACCGGTTGCTTGAATTGGTCATAGCAGGTACTCCCTCAGCGCGGTGCCAGCTGCGTAACTCCGACAGGAAAGAAGTCAGTGCGTCAGGGAAAACGTGGCCCAGTAGTACGGATGGTGCCTTTCTGTTCCCCGGTGCTTCTCCAGGTAATCTTCCTGTGCTTTCTGCAAGGCAGTTACATTATCTGCGCCACCCCGGCGCTCCTTGAAGAATGTTCGCGCCACCTCAGCGGCAGAATTCGGTTCGACTGTCCAGCTTGCGGCCAGCACGAGACGGGCACCGGCCCGGGTAAAGGCGTAGCGCAATGAGGCAAGACTGTCTCCATCCCTGTCAGCCCGGCCGCCGAGACAGCTAATCAGCGCCACCAAATCGGTGCGCCCCGTACCGCCCGGTCCGTCCCAGGCAAAACGGCATTCCTCTGCCACCTCGTGGGCGGTGAGAATCCCATCATTCTTTCCCGGCAGGATTAACTCAGGTACTTTGCCTCGCGACGCCCGCTTGTTGTAGCCGCTCAGCACGATCCCGCAGCGCATGAGGGGATCAGGAGGTGTATATACAAAGCTCGCAGTATTCTCATTCGTTGGGAGTGGGAGGAAAAAGCCGTGCGTTATCAGCACCACAATGTCATAGTGTTCCTTGGCACCTGGGCTGAAAGATGTGATGAACAAGTCCTCGCGCGCGTTCTCATCCAGCCAGGGTATTGTTTTGGGATCGGGAATGTTTGGCGCCTCAACGGCTTCCGCAATGTGTCTGGGCAACAACTCGATATCTCCCTGGAGGGGCTCGTAGGAGTATTCCAGTTCGCCTCCAAGGAGACTGGCGCGCTCTTTGTCGTTAGGCGGCTCAGGCGGCGGCAAGAACCGGTGGGGTTGCGGCAGACAGGGAGGCCAGTACATCGGCGGACACCATCTCCTCTGCCTGCACGCGCGCTTAAAACCGGCGGATACTCCGTCCGCATCTACCAAGCTGAGTGCTCGTAACTGCTCAAGTCTACCTAACGAACTAGTGTCTGGACCTGTCTCCTCCCAGGCCACTCCGTCCACACCGACATCACCACCGCGGCGCACCGTCGGAAAGTCCTTGACCGGGGGTGCACGCCAGATAGCGGCTTTGGACCGTCGATTCTCGGGGACTTGCAGGAGCGCGTCAAAATCCGGGCGCCCCATGATAAGGGTCCGGTTGCCAGGTCGTGGTTTGAAATCGTCAGTGATTATGTCTCGGCCGGAGATCTCGTAGCTGATCGCGTGCTCTTGGATGGCGTACCGATCCTTCCCGATAGGCAGGGCGGGAAAAGGGACGAGCCAGATATCCGCTGTCGGCGAAAGCAGCCAGCGACGTTTCGCGCTGTGTAGCCCCGCCGCTTGAGGGAAGCCGCCCAGCAATTTCCTACCGAGTTCTTCCATCTGCTCATCGAACTTGGAAAGGTTTGTTTTCTTCCGTTCAAACGTGTTTAAGGTCCCGTAGATCTTCGCGACCAGATCATCGATTTCCTTGTCAGTACCGACCGGAGCGAAGTAGACGCCGTTTGATGGCAGAACGAGGGATCCCGCGTACAGCTCGGTTCCGTCCCCTTTCGGAAATGCTTCTAGGTTCGCGAAATTCTCGTATCTCACAAATACGGCTAGTGCGCTGTTTTCGGAAAGTTTGGCCTGCACATCGGCTGGCTTCGCCAGAGGAGGTGGCACCAACTTGCGGTTGCTCAGGTATTTTCCAACGATGTCTCGTGCCACGGACTTTACATTCAGAGCCCAATAGGTAGCGTGTTTGGCACGCGCGCGCTGAAAACTCTCGTCTCCTTGCGGTGCTCGCAAAGCCAGCGAAATACCGTAGAAGAAGACCGGGGAGTAGTGTTCGGCCAGGTACTTCACGACCTCGTGCTCGAGAGCGTCGACTTTCTGAGTCTGCATGCCCTCCAGATGAACGCCCAAATCCTTGTGGGCCTTATCGACAGCTGCATCGACCTGTCCGAATGCCTCCTTCCACCGACCATCTTTGGCAAGACGTTCGGCCTCCTTCAGGAATTCAAGTGGGCTCTCCGAGACAAGCGTCTGGCTGAGAGCGAGCTGGGGCACTAACAACAGCACCAGAGGAACCATGAGTCTCATAGCACCACCTTTAGAAGGGCAACGAGCAAGCATGCAAGAGTTCAAGGCACACTTTACGAAGGTCATTCCATAAGCATGGCATGTGCTTCTATCGGCGTTGGAAAAGGTTAACAAACGCAACGCATATTGCAAGGGGTAGCTTTGGGGTAGCTCGACCTTGGCGCTCTTGAGTCTCCACTTGATGAAACGTAGAATGCCCGAGCAAGCCCGACAGGTCTGGCGGAAATATTTCTCTTTTCCGTCACTACCGAAAGTGCCGGCTTCGCGGTACAGTGCTTTACTAGCCCCTTTTGTGAGGGGCTAAAGAGCCTGAATAAGGCCGGCTGGTGCGCCGACGGGGTCGCCGTAACCGCCCGGTCCAGAGGGGTGGTTTTTCCGCAACCCTGATATGCAGCAAAAGATCCGTAAACTGTCCCTTGAATCCCCTTGAATCCCTTGAATCCCCTCGAGTTTACCGGCGTCTCGGTTTCGTGTTGCGTGCAATCCTGCGATCAATCCGACTGTCTTGCAGATTGCCCTTGGCTGCTGCGCTTCGGCGCGGGAGAATTCAGTAAGAGATTTTGAGCAGGGTGTGGTCCCAAGCGCCAGCGCACGGAGCACGAAATGGCATTTCGTTTTCTTGCCGGATGGCTCACTTCAGCGTTTATCGTTTGCTGCGTTTTCCACGCGAACGCTGGGCAAGATGCCGAAAAGTACACCGTTGAGTATGCCGAAATCAAGCGAGTTGATGACGGGCATTACACACTGCAATTCAAGACGTAAAAAGGAACGCTCGACGAACTCCTAAAAGACTTAAAAGCAAAGGAACGGGGCACCCGCGGAGATGCTTTGCGGTCGATCCAATGGCCTAAGAATTGGCCGAAGAGCGATAGAAAGACGTTGATCAAAGCGCTTGGTGAACGGCTCAAAGACGAAGATCCCGGTATTAGATTTCTGGCTGCCGAAGCTCTCTGCTTCGTCGGCACAGACGCTGTGACAGTTTTGCCGGCGCTCATAGAAGCAGCCCAGGATGTGGAACCGCTAATATCCAGTCGCGCAATTGGCGCGATATCGAGAATTGGTCCTAAAGCTAAAAAAGCCATTCCCGGGCTGGTCAAGATCCTGAATAGTGAAAGCAAGTTGTTGCCAGGTCATGCAGCGACTGCCCTCGGGAATATTGGTGCCGACGCTTTACCGGAATTGATCAAAGCACTCAAGAGCCCGAAGTCGAATGTCCGGTTTGAGGCGGCTGAGGCGCTCGCAATGATGGGACCAGAAGCAAAGAAAGCTGTGCCAACTTTGAAGGGACTCCTGTCAGATAACGACCGGGGTGTCGCTTTTCAAGCACGGGTCGCAATTGAAGAAATTGAAGAAACTCCAGGCCGCGCAGAAAGGTTTTTCCCAGGCAAACTGGAGCGCCCCGCCCCCAAGAAATGAGGCCTATTTCTTCATCAGTCCGCGGCAGTTTAGTCGCCGCGGGGCATGCGCGCCAAATCCGGGATGCTGCGTCAAGCTCGCTATGTAAGTCCCGCCCTCGATCTAGGCCCAGTCGTGGGCGCTCACGGAACCAAGGGCAAAATCCCAAAAGGAGAAGCAATGTCTTGGAATGAGGCGCAGTGCAGATACATGGTGGACGAGTACTGGCGCACTGGGCAGGTGCGTTGCCTGAATTGCGAAGCGATCCTGGAACTGCGTAGGCAGGACAATGGGTACTTCTTTGCGGTCTGTCCGGGCGGATGCGGGGAGGGAACGCTGGAGTGTGATCCAACGACCCATCAAGCACCGGGTCCGATGAGAAAAATTGCCTACGCGACAATGATGGGGCTGGGCCTGCACGCCGGCCATGAAATAACTCTCCCGCCGCACCGACGCCACGAACACGGCCCTGAACAGGAGCCGGTGCTGGCGACAGATATGGGCGCCACGTTCAGCCTCCGCGCCGCGACAACGAACAACGATGCCCCGATTTTTGTTCAGACCCAAATCAGCCAGCCAATGCAGGCTCCTCGCCGCGCCCCGGCCGCGGCATACTTCGCTCCTGTTGGGCCGCCACCCGAAGAGAAAACGCCTTTGAGCTGGCTACAGTGAACGGGGTCCGGCAGGCATGTAAGAGTCGGTACAGTTGCGACATGGCAGGGTTCACCGTCTTGCGAAGTTGCGGCCGGGCTAAGTGTCATCTCACTGGCACTCAGGGGGGCGGTAAACGTTGCAGCCAGGTCGTCTCGACCTTGTGCCAAGGAAGCGTGCGACGAAATTGGCCTTAACGTGGTTCTGGCCTCACTGAGTATGAAGCCGCGTCGAGCGGGGAGCTAATGTACGATGTCCCCTTTCCGTCTCCGCTGCGGAACGTGAAAGAAAGCGGCAAGGTATGACGCAATGTTGTTCTCGACCGGATAACGATCGCATCAACGTTCCTTGACGCGGTCATTCTCTCCGGCGAACCACCAGTCGATGTCGCGGACATACAAGACATCGCGCGCCTGGTCAACGAAGACCGTAGGGTCGGGACCGTCGCTGGTGAGGAAGTAGTTGCCGTTGAGCCGGCTGTCGAAGTCGGGCCCCGTGCCGGTGCCGCTGAGGTTGGCGATCCGCGTGTCGCGATCGTGGTCGGAGGTCCACTCGGCCATGATGGCCGCCAGGGCGGTTTCGTCGTGGTCGAAGGCGGTGCTGCCGCCGATCAGGATGTCCTGGTCGCCGTGGGCATGGAGCCTGGCAGTGCCGTTGCCGCCGATGAGCAGATCGCGGCCTTTGCCGGCAATCAGGACGGCAGCGCCGTTGCCGCCGACGAGCACGTCGTTGCCGCCGCCCCCGTGAAGCCAATCGTTGCCGTCGCCGCCGAACAACCAGGCGGACAGGTGGATTCTCGAAGAGACACTGATGCAATCGTCACCCCCCTGGGCGTAGGCCACGATGCGGCTCGTCGGCGCAAAAGTGCCGAGGTTGCAGCCGTCGAAGATGACGCGCACTTTGCCGTGTCGCGCGGATTGGAACTCGACGTCATCATCGCAGAAGGCAGTGGTGCCGACCACGAGCATCGTCTCTCCGGGGTAGAGGGGATCCGCCTGAAGCTCGACAGCCTTGATCTTGATGGACGTGTCGGCCGTGGCGGTGGCGCCGGTGGCCAGTTCCGTGGCGGTGACCTGGACGTCGTAGCTGCCTGAATGCTTAAAGACATGGCTTACGGTTTCCGCCGGCGAACCGGTGATGGTCTGATCCACATCCTGATCGTTGTTCCAGTCGATTTGATATTGAATCGGGTCGCCGGGCGCGGCGCCGGTGACGCTCAGGCTGAAGAGCCGCTCCTGGCCGCGCACCCCGGTCGGGGGTCCGGAGATGCCGGCGGCGAACTCAGTGTTGCCCACCACCTGCAAGACGGCACTGCTGCTGGTAGAAGCCTGGTCGTTATCGGAGACGGTGACTGCGATGGTGAAGCTGCCGGCCGTCACGTAGGCATGGCTGAGGCCGCTAAAGCCGACGACGCCAGCCGGCAGATTGACGGTGCTGCTGGTCTGGTCACCCCAGTCAACGAGCACCGTGTGCGTGTCAAAAACGCCTGGATCGCCGAAGCTACCGCTCAACGTGACGGAATCGTTCACATTGATCTGCGTCGCGCTGAGCGAAAGTTGGAGGTTAGAGGGCGTAACCTCATTCACGTTTACAGCGAGGTTTGCCGACGTGCTGGCGGTCGCGCCGTCCGAAATGGCGGTGCTCGTGGCCGTCACTGTTAATGAGAGGGAGACTCCATCCACACTGGTAATCGTCAGACCGGCTAACTGACCCGGGGTCAATGACCAGCTCCCGTTGCCGTTGTCGGTCCCGGCCGACAGCGTGTCACCCGCGGGCACGCCGCTGATCGTGATGGCCACCGTCTCTGAGCCGTCGGCATCATCGGGAGCCGCGGAGATCGACAGGGGAATGGCCGTTCCCTCGTCCCCCGTGGCGCTGGCAACCGTGAGCTGCGGAATGTCGGCCACCTGGTTCACGATCAGCGTCACGGTTGCCACGTTGGAATCGTGGCTGTCGTTGGCCTTGTACGTGAAGCTGTCGGTGCCGAAGAACTCGGGAGATGGGGTGTACGTGAACGAGCCATCGCTGTTCAGCGTTAGCGTACCGTGGCTGACCGTGCTGACCAGGATGGCGGTGAGCGGCTGGCCGGGTAAGGAGCTCTGTGCATTGGCGAGCACGCCCGGCGCGGGCACGCTGAGCGTCGCATTCTCGCTCGCCGTGCAGCTGGCGTTGCCGGCGGTCGGCGGGCTGAAGGCGCCGAAGTCGAGACCGGTCACGGTTTGCCGGAAAGTAACCGCCACGCCGTAGGTGCCTGGCGCCGCTGTGCTGAGCAGGACCGCGGTGCCGCTGCCGATGAGCGGGTTCGAGTCGTTCTTGTAGGAAACCAGCAGCCGCTCTGCGGCCGGATTATTCTCGATGCCGACCGTCGCCGTGCCGCCATTATCGATGCTGGGGACGCCGGTGCTCAGATCGACGTAATTAAGGGTAATGTTGGACGGGCTGTTTCCGGTATTAAGCTGCAGGATCGCCTGCCACTCGATGGGGGTAACAATGGTGGGGTGAGCCTGAACGGCGTGCCACTCGATGATGAGTTCGTTGGGCGTGCCGCTGCCGGTGGTGTCAACAAACTTGCCCAGGATCATGGGCGTGGTGCTGCTGCTGAGCCAATCGTACCAGAGCGTCGCAATCGCCGGCTCCGCCGGGTTGCTGGACAGGTCCGTGTTGGTGAAGGCAATGTCAGCAGTGCCGAAGGTAATCAGCCCGTTGGTATTGACGAACAACTGATTGTTGCCGGTATAGGTGGTGCCGTAGAAATTGAACGAGTTGCTGCCCAGATCGACGGGAAGCGAGACGTCATCGCCATGGTCAATGATGGTGAAGACGCTTGGATCGTTCTGGCCGAAAAGCTCGACGTTCTGGAATGGAGCCGCATAGGCGCCGTAGCCGAACGTATCCGGACCAACCGCCGGCGCGGTGAACGTGCCGGCGGGCCTGGATTGAGTCCAGCCCGGCTGGGTAACCAGGCCGACCTGGTAGCTGCCGGCAGGTACGTTGCTGAACGTGTAGTTGCCGGCGGCATCGGTGACGGCCTGCGGATCGCCGGGGTCGTCGTGGCCGTCCCGCTTGAGGTCAAGATAGACGGTCCAGCCGGCGACGCCCGGTTCGCCGGGGTCGTGCAGGCCGTTGCGGTTGAAGTCGTTGAAGACGTTGCCGCTCAGGTTGCTGCCGAAGGGCGGCGCGGTGAACTGGAGCGCCTGCTGGCTTCCGACCAGCGGGTTGGTCGATTTATAGGAAACCAGCAACGGATCCGAATTCGGATTCGCAGCCTTGATGCCGATGGTAGCGTCGGCGCCGTTGTCTGAGGAGGAAACGCCCGTGATCGTGCTCACATAGTTGAACGTGATCGCGGACGTGTCGGCGCCGGCATTGAGCTGCAAGATCACCTGGAACGTAAACGGAGTGGGCGCGGCGAAGCGAAAGACCTGGTTCCATTCAAGGATCAGCTCGTTGGGCGTGCCGTTGCCCGTCGTGTCCACGAACTTGCCCAGCACCATGTCCGTGCCGCTGGTCTTGATCAGGTCGGTCCAGAAGGCAGCGATAAAAGGCACCGCCGGGGCCGAGCTCAGGTCGGTGTTGCGAAAATCAAAATAGTTACCACCGAGCGAGATGGTGCCGTTGCTGCCGACGAAGAGCTGGTTGGCTCCCGTATAGTTCACACCGTAGAAATTGAAGGTATTGCTCCCCAGATCGACGGGCACGCCGGCTTCATCGGCGTACTGGATAACCCGAAAGGCGTTTGGATCACCCTGCAATTCGATGTTCTGAAAGGGCACCGCATTGGCCACGTAGCCGAAGCTGTTCGGGCCCGTGAGCACCTCGCGTTTTTCCAGCAACTCAAGGAACAAGCGTGACCGACGCGTGACGTTCCGCCGCGCGGAACGCCCTGATAGGAAGGTGAAGCGGCCCACGACGACCTCCGGGCAAAGAGCTGGTGAAAGACGAGACGTGGCGCACGCCCGTCCGGTACGGGAATCCACCAAAACCGCAGGCACTGCGTTCCGGTGCAAGGCTGCGGTTGCTCCAAACCGCTGTCGTTGACGGGATTCCCTCCGTGCTCCGTGCTCGAAGAGAAAGCTGGCAAGGGGCCAGGCTCACGCGCTCCTGTTTTAACGGCAATAAGAGTTGCCGCCCAGCGGCAGTGCGGCTCCTTCATGAGCCGCTCAGGTCGCGCGTTTTTGGGGAAAGGATCCCTGCTTCCTCGAGGTCCTGAGGGGTGTTAAAGTGGTGCATAATTTAAGTAGCACAACCCGCTTATGCTGGCAAGAAAATCGGGACGATACTGGCGTTTTCCCGAAAAATATTTTCCTCATCACGGTCGAAATTTCGTGCCTGGTCATCATGCCCAGATGGCCAAAGGGGACATTCTTCCGATGTTCAAATCACGTGAGCCGGGCCGTCATCTCTCCGTGCGGGCGAGAACGGCGGCCACGTCGGCCCAAAGCGCGAGGTATTCGTTTCGTTCGTCCGCAGGCAACTTGTTCAACTCGCCCGGCTCGCGCAGACCCGCCAGGTCGGGCTCATTCCGCCAGCGGCTCAGTGCCAGCCGCTTGGCCCCGCGGTTCGCCCTGGAGCCGGTGTCGAAGGCGCGGGCTCGGGCGGCCAGCTCCGCCCGCAGCCACTGCCGCGCCTGCCGGCGCAAGCGCACCCGCTCCTCCTCCCCAAGACCTATCGCATCCGTACCGCGGCCGCAGCCGGCCAGGGCGGCCGCGCGGGCGGCGTTGTAGCGGTGGCCGGCGCCAAAGTCCTCCGCCAGGGACGGCGCGGCCGCAAAGGCCCCGGCGTAGAGGCGCGCCATCGCGCGGGTTCGGTTCAGGAACTGGCAGGCCCCGAGAAAGGCGAGCCGCTCGTTGTTGTCCTGAGGCTGGTAGTTGCCGTCCATGAAGGCCGGCAGGTTCGGCAGGATCAAGCTCTCGGCCTCGCGCCGAAGAATTTGGTAAACCCAGCCGCTCGGATCGAACACGGGGAACTGAATTGCCCGCCAGTCATGCGCTAGCATGGCCTTGGCGAGCGCTTGCCGCCCCTCCGCTACCCGCCCGCTCCGGTGCAACGCCATGGCAAGGATCAGTCCGGGAGCCGGTCCCAGTACGGTGGCTGCAGCGCCGCGCATCCTGGTGATTGCCCGCTCGAATTGTTCCTGACGGTACTCGGCCAGGCCGTGGACGAACTCAAAATAGGGATGACCCCATTTGTCACTCGATCGTTGGACCACGGCGCGCCTGGCGAGATCCACAGCCTGACGCAGCTCGTCTGGCGTTGCGGGCAAGAGCAGACAGGCGCGGGCGGTCCGCTCCGCGTCGAAAGGGTTTGCGGTCGTGCCGAACCGTTCGAGCAGCGCCCGCCGGGCACGGCGGTATTCGTCCGCCTTGCCGAGAAACAGGCACAGTTCGGCGTAGCCGTACCAGGGTTCATGGTCCGGCGGCTCCCGCTCCAGGAATTTCTGCCAAGCGGCGCGGGCTTCCTCCAGCTTTCCTGTCTGGACCAAGGCGACAATCAAATCCTTGGCGGCCGCGAAGTTCGGATCAAGTTCGAGCACCTGACGGAAGGCGGCAATCGCCCCGTCCGTGTCCTGGGAATCGCGTAATGCGCGCGCCAGCATCACGTAGGCCTCAGCATTCGTGGGGCGGATGGCCACCGCCACGCGGAAAAAGCCGACGGCCTCGCGCGGGCGTTCTTTATTCCAGTACAGGCCGAGCAGATAGTTGATCCAGAAATCTGCGGGATGAAGCTGCTGGGCTTTTTGTAATAGCGCCATCGCTGCGTGGGTGTGCTTGTCGATCAGCAAGGCCCCGCCGAGCACGGAGAGGATGACGGGGGGTTGGTCCTTCGTTTCCGGTGCGTCGGCCAGCACTTTTAGTCGATCCGCGTCCCTTTTCAGCAGCGCTTCCCGAAAGGCACGCCTCCAGTCATCATTGTCTGCCTCGTCCAGCACTTCCAGGAAATGGACGCGTTTTTCATCGGGCACGAGGCGGAGCCATTGATGCAGGTCCGCCAGCAGGGTCTCCTGGATGGCTGAGGCCCGGAGCCGCGCCGCCGCGTCCGCCGGCGCGAGCGTCAACAGAGGAATTCCGTAGTTGCGAAACGCGTCCGCATACAGTTTCTGAAACGCTGGAGAATCTGGGTCATCGACTCTGGGCAGGGCCGAGACGCGCTGCCTGATCGTCTCCAACTCGGCAACCATGTCCGCGTCCGCACGCGCCTGGCGCAGACGTTCGCGCAGGTGTTCGGCGGCCGAGGCGCCGAGGAAGTTCTGTACGTCGTCGAACACCCCCCGCGCCTCCGGCCAACGACCTTCGTGCTGCAGGGTCGCGGCCTTTTCAAGAGCGGCCTTCACCGCCTGCGACTCCCTCTCCTGCCGTCGCGCGGCCTCCTCGCGATGCTCGGCCCGCTGCTGCACAAGCCAGAGCCCGCCACCGATAGCCAGCCCGACCAGAGCCAGCGCCGTCGCTACCAGCGCTGCCCCTGTCGGATGGCGCCGTATCGACCGCAGCACGTGTTCCAGCAACCCCACGGGGCGCGCCACGATCGGCTCGTTGTGCTGGAAGCGATGAAGATCTTCCGCAAGGGCCGCGGCGCTGGCGTAACGCCGCTGCGGGTCCTTGTCGAGGCACTTCAGGCAAATGGTTTCTGGGTCGCGCGGCACGGCAGCGTTCAGCCGTGACGGCGGCACCGGGTCCTCGGAAACCACCTGCCGCAACGTCTCCGCCGCCGTCTCCGCACGGAAGGGCGGCCGGCCCGTCAGCAACTCATACAGGATCGCCCCAAGCGCGTAGGTGTCCGCGGCCGGCCCCACGGCGCTCGCTCTCCCCTCGGCTTGCTCGGGGGCCATGTAGCTGGGTGTCCCCACGAGAGCGCCGCTCTGCGTGAGGCCCGCCGTGCCTTCGAGGCGCCTGGCCAGGCCGAAATCAGTAAGCTTGGGGGTGCCATCAGCGGTTAGCAGGATGTTGCCCGGTTTGAGATCGCGGTGAACGATGCCACGCTGGTGGGCCGCGTGGGCGGCCTCGGCCACCTTTGCCACCAGGGCGGCAGCCTCACGAGCCGGTTGCGGCGTACCCGCTAGTTTTTGAGCCAGGCTGCCTCCCTCGACGAATTCCATCGTGAAATACGGCCGGCCGTCAGCGTCGCCGGCCTCGTGGACCTGCACGATGTTCGCGTGGCGCAGACCGGCCACGGTCTCTGCCTCGCGCAAGAACCGCTCCAGTTCCTCTGGCTGGGCGTAGGCGCCGGCCAGCAACATTTTCACGGCGACCGGTCGCTGCAGGCGCACGTGCCAGGCCTTGTAGACGATACCCACGCCGCCGCGGCCGAGGATCTCCTGCATCTCGTAGCCGCGAACGTGGGGCAAATTTGGAGTGGGCTGTGCGTGTGGCCTGACACCGCTCGCGTCGGCGCCGTCCACGGAAGCGGTTTCGGGAAACAACGCGCTTACTTCGGCCTCGAGCACGCGCAAGTCTTGCCAGCCGGCGCGGACCGCAGCTAACAGTTCCGGGCAGGGCCGGCACACTTCCTCGGGCGTGCCGCCTGATTCGAGAAGTTGCTCAAGCAGCTCATCCACGCGCGGGTCATCGGGCATGGGCATGGTCTCCAGAGGTGAGTGGTGAGTGGTGAGTGGGCAGCATACAACAATTACCACTCACCCACTCACCCACTCACCACTCACCACTAACCACTAACCACTCACCACTAACCCGGGCGCATCCCTTTCAGCTCCTTGGCCAGCAGCAACAACGACTGGTTCAAGCGCCGCTGCACCGTCTTGGAGGACGTACCAAGCACCTTGGCGACCTCGACCTGCTTTAGGGCCTGGATGCGCACCAGCTCGAAAACTTCCCGCTCGTCTTCCGGCAACTGCTCGATCGCCTGCAACATGCGGCGGCCGTTCGGTGTCAGGACGGAATCGCTACTGGACGGGGCCGCCACCTTTTCGTTATCCAGCGAAACCAAGGTCGGCTGCTCGTCTAGGCGGCGGGCCAGGTCATTGAGTTCCCAGCGCATGTGCTGGTTGACCAGGGCGAAGAACTGGCGAACCGTCTGCGGACGGACCGAACGCATGGCTTTCAGCAAGCGTTCCACGACAGCGCCGAGCAGTTCGTCGGGCTGCAAGTTCAACGGCGGCAACGTCAAGCGCCGATAGCTGCGGTACAGGAGACTCGCACACAGGAGATGCAAACGGCGGACCGCCCGGTCGAGAAGCGCACGCACAATCGGCTCAGCGGGTTGATCGCCGGCCAGGGCATTCAGGTAACGTTGCACAGCGGCCGTGGTGGGCTCTTCGCTCATGGTGAATCGGCAGAAGGTCTGTGCGAATCGGCGACGGAGCTGCGCGGCGTGCTGTCCAGCCCTCGCGCTTATTATAGTAGTGGGATTTGCACTGAATTCCTCCAGATCCGTTGTCCGCATGACGCGCTCAGGAAGGTTAGAGGGCGAAATATGTGCGTCAGTTGCTTGGGGAAAAACAGCGTGCTCGAGTTTGCAGTACCTTAGCCCGCCGCGCAAGCAAGGCCCTCGCTGGCGCGTCGGGCTAAGGTGCAACCGAATCGCGCGCGGCGAAGGCCTCGGTTCGGACAATCGTCCGCCATGGGAGGAACCTATGTTGCAGGCTACCAGCACTCGTGAAACCAGCCATTCGATCATCCGCCCCTTTCAGCGCGCGACTGCGAATCGAGCGGAGATGCCGCGGCAAAAATCGGCAGACTGGGCCGAAGCATCTTTCATTCTTCCGCCTTCTTCGATCCAGCCGGCTCACTTGCTTGTCATTGGCGATAACCTGAGGTTGATGGCGCAGCAGTTGCGCGAAGTGTTCCCCGGACCAACGCGCCGGGTGCATTTCGCCGGCACAGGAAGGGACGGGCTCGAGCATGTCCGCACCCATTCAGCGGATGTCATTCTCCTCGACATGTGCCTGGCCGATCAATCCAGCCTGGATATCCATCAGGAGATCCGCGGTATCGACGCGCGCATTCCGGTCCTCTTTGTCTCAAACACCACGTTAGCCAAGGCGGTGATCGAGGCGATGAAACAAGGCGCCTACGACTGCCTGGTGCAGCCCCTCGATTTGTCCGAGCTGCGCCGGATCGTCAGCGAGGCGCTGGACGTGGCCCGCCACATGCGCCGGTCGGCCGCAGTTGAGGAAACCATCCTGGAGCCGCATGCCGAGTGCGACATGGTCGGCTTCTGCTCGGCCATGCAGGAGGTGTACAAAGCCGTTGGCCGTGTCGCAGCCCAGGATGTCCCCGTACTCATTACCGGTGAGAGCGGCACCGGCAAGGAACTGGTCGCCCGCGCCATCCATCAACACGGCCCGCGAGTCCAGAAGCCGTTCCTGGCATTGAATTGCGCCGCCATCCCCGAGAACTTGCTGGAAAGCGAGTTGTTCGGTCACGAGAAGGGCGCCTTCACCGGGGCCGACCGGCGCCGCATCGGCAAGTCCGAGCAATGCGACGGCGGAACCATTTTTCTCGACGAGATCGGCGACATGCCGCTGTCGCTCCAGGCCAAGATCCTCCGGCTGCTCCAGGACCAGGCGTTCGAGCGCGTCGGCGGCAATGAGACCATCCGCACCGATGTGCGCGTGATCGCGGCCACGCACCGCGACTTGAAGTCGTGGTGCACTGACGAGGCCGCCACCAACTGCGATCGCAAGGCCCGGGCGGGCGCGGGCAAGTTCCGGCCGGACCTGTACTACCGGCTGGGGGTGTTCGCCATCCACCTGCCGCCGCTGCGCGAGCGCGGCGAGGACCTGGCGCTGCTGGCCCAGTTCTACGTGCGGCGGGTCAGCCGGGAGCTGGGCCGGGCGGTGTGCAAGGTCGCTCCGGAGGCGCTGGAACGGCTGCGCGGCTATTCCTGGCCGGGGAACGTGCGCGAGCTGCAGAGCGTGCTGAAGCAGGCGATCCTGCGGGCCCATGGCCCGGTCCTGCTGCCGGACTTCCTCCCCGAACTCCCCGAGACAACCGCCGCGTCCATCGCGCCGGTCGCGGCCCCACGCGGATGCCTCGACCCGGAGGCGTTCATCGGCCAGCGGCTCGGCCCCGACTCCCGCGACCTCTACGCGGAGACGCGCCGGGAAATGGATCGGGTCCTGCTCCCCCGTGTCCTGGAGTACACCGGCGGGAACCAGCACCAGGCCGCCCTCCTGCTCGGCATCGCCCGGCAAACCCTACGCGCCAAGATGAGCGAGCTGGGCCTGCACTTCACCCGCTCCACCGAGGCCGACAGTCAGTGAGGCAGTAAAAGTGACGTTCCGTTGCCGCAGATTGCCGGCGCTGGCTCACTAAACGCAAGGATTGTGCCCAGCGAGCGTTGATCACCTCGATAAGATGCTTCTCTTGACCAAAAATGTTTCACAGATAATACGCGCCAGGCATTTTGCTCGATTCGCAGCAGACGCCCAAGTATTGAGACGGCGGGGGTGCCGCGGCAACTGGTAGCGGATTTGCCATTGACCAGAAATGTTCCACTTCTGCGGCGGCACCACGGGGCTTGTCCGGCTTGTCTTCGTGAAGCGGCGATTGTTGGCCGGGCCGTCAATCGTGGCTGCACGGGGACAAGCCCCGTGGCGGCCGTCCTAATGTATGGATTTGTTTCTGGCCAACAATCATTCATCCACCGGGACAAGCCCTGTGGAGTCCTTGCTGCAAAATAGCGCACGGCGATTTGGTGAAGGGCCGGAGCGCGACTTTCCCCTCAACCGACATTTGGTATAGCTTTTGCCTTCAGGCAAATCACGCAACGACTTGACACCCGGCCGAGCCGGGGGGCCGATGCGCACTCTCCATAACACGCCGGAGGAGGTCTATCATGTTTCGACGAATTTGTGCCATCACAGGACTACCTGCACTGACCATGCTCGTTGCGGCGCTGGTATCCAGCCCCGCGGCCGCCCAGAATCAAGGGTATTCCGTTTGGGCGCACCGGAACGACGGGGGCGGCGGCGGCGGCGGCGGTTACTTTCGCTCGCGAAGCTATGAACCGGCGTACGCTCCGCCTGTCGTAGCCTATGGACGCACTTACTATAGCTCGCCAACTTATGGACCGGCTTACCAGGACACGGAAAGTTATTACACATCAAGCCCGGTCAGCGACCAGACTGTGACGATCAGTATCAGTCTGCCGTCGAACGCCAAAATCTGGTTCAACGATGCGCCAACAACTCAGGCAGGGCCGGTTCGCAGTTTCGTGTCGCCGACCATAACGCCTGGCAAGGATTACGTGTACACGATTCGCGCTTCGTGGACAGAAGGAGGCCGCAAGGTAGAGCGGACCAAGAACATTGCCGTGCATGCCGGCGACCGAATCAATCTGGACCTCACAAAGGGCTCTTAACAATAGGGATGAGGGAGGAGGGTGAGGGATGAGGGATGAGCCCTCATCCCTCACCCTTCATCCCTCATCCCTTACTCACGGGAGCGTCATCATGACCATCGAGCATTTTCAAAACCTGGTGATTGGCAGCGGCGTCGCGGGCAAGATCCTTACCTGGACCCTGGCGAAACAGGGCCAGAAAACCGTGGTCGTCGAACGATCGATGGTCGGCGGCTCCTGCCCGAACGTGGCCTGCCTGCCTAGCAAGAATGTCATTTATAGCGCCAAGGCCGTTTCGCTCGTCCACCCAACCACTGGGCTGGGCGTGGTGACCGGGTCGATGCGCGTCGACATGGCCGGCGTCGCCCGTCGCAAACGCCAGATGGTCGAAGGGCTGGTCGAGCTCCACCTCGGCAACTTCAAGGCCAGCGGCGCGGAACTGATCATGGGCGAAGCGCAGTTCACGGAACCGAAAACGGTGCGGGTGACGTTGAACGCCGGCGGCACGCGGCTGCTACGGGGGGAGCGCGTTTTCATCAACGTTGGTACACGGGCCAGCATCCCCGACGTGCCCGGGCTCGCCATCGCCGGGCCAATGACGCACGTCGAGGCCCTGAACCTGGAACGCCTGCCCGGCCACCTCGTCATCCTCGGCGGCGGCTACGTCGGCCTGGAATTCGCCCAGGCGATGCGGCGGTTCGGCAGCCGCGTCACAATCATCCAGCACGGTCCGCGACTCCTCGAACGAGAAGATCCAGACGTGGCGGACGCGCTTCGGGAGTTGATGACGGATGAGGGCGTCGAGGTCTTACTGCAAACCAATGTGCTCAATGTCACGGGCCGTTCGGGCATGGGCGTAGTGCTCCGGGTGCGCTCGGGGGCAGCGGAAAGAACACTCGAAGCCTCCGACATCCTGGTAGCGACCGGCCGAACACCCAACACCGACCGGCTGGACGTGGCCCGGGCCGGCGTGGAGCTGGATTCGCGGGGATACATTCGCGTCAACGACAAGCTCCAAACCAGCGCCCCGGACGTCTGGGCGACGGGCGAATGCGCCGGCAGCCCGCAGTTCACGCACGTCGGCGAAGACGATTGTCGCGTCGTCCTGGACAACCTGGCCGGCGGCCGCCGCACCACCCGCGGCCGCCTGATTCCGTATTGTCTGTTCACCGACCCGGAGCTGGCCCACGTCGGCATGACCGAATCCGAAGTCAGGGCCAGGAACGTGCCCTACCGCATCGCCCGGATGCCCATGGCAATGGTGCTGCGGACGCGCACGCTGTCGCAGACGCGCGGCTTCATGAAGGCCTTGATCGGCGCCGACGACCGCATCCTGGGCTTCACCGTTTTCGGCGCCGAAGCGAGCGAGCCCATGGCCATCGTCCAGACGGCGATGCTCGGCGGTATGCCGTACACGGCGCTGCGCGACGCGATCTTCACCCACCCCACCATGGCCGAAGGATTGGTCGGTTTGTTCGCAAGTCCTCCGTCGGCGCCCGGGCCGATGCGGTCTGTTTGAAGCGGTAGCGTAAATGGTCCCCGTGAATTGGGGGCGGTCCCAGCAGCAGCAAAGGAGTAAACAATGGGCTCTCTGATCAAGAAACTGGATTCTGTCATCCAGAAACTGGCGAACTCCCGTCTCTTCAAGAGCGACTGCGACTACCACCTGGCTCGCGGATCGATGGTCTTCGTCTTCCTGATGTTTGGATATCAGAAATGGTTTGCGTACGAGGCCGAGACGTTGAAGCCTTTTATCAAGAACGGCCCTCTGATTTTCTGGATGTACTCGGTTTTCGGGATTCGGGAAGCCAGCTGGTTTCTCGGGGCCTCGGAATGGCTGTTTGCCGCGCTCTTGTTCTGGGGATTCTGGAATAAGAAAGCGGGAATTCTCGGGGCCCTCGGTTGCTGCTTTGCAATGATAGGAACCGTCACCATCATCCCGTTCATGCCGGACGGCTGGGACGCGGCCGCCGGCTTCCCGGCGATGAAAGGCAACGTGGCGTTCCTGATGAAGGATGTGGTTCTTCTCGCTGCCTCCTTCTATTTGCTGAAGCAGGACCTGGTGAGAGCTGCACGTCCCACGGACGAGCGGCGCCAGAGGCGGCAGGTTGGCGAGTCCCGCGACCGGGCCGCGGCAGAGGTCGCAGCCACGTAGAGAGGACACTGGAGAGGAGGAGGCGGCTATGCCCCGCACGCGTCATCATCGTCACGAGACCGGCGTTCGAGACGAGAAGAAGGAGCAAGCGATGGCGACCCTAATGCAAGAGACCGCCCACGAGCCAAGGGCGATGAGTTCCCGGGTGGAGGCCGTCGGCCGCGAGCTGGCTCGCTATGGTCTGGCGGTCGTCGTGGCCTGGATCGGCCTCATGAAGTTCACGGCGTACGAGGCCGAAGGGATTCGCCCGTTCGTCGCCAACAGCCCGCTGATGAGTGGGGTCTACGGATTCATGAGCGTCCGAGGCTTCTCGGCCGTGCTTGGCGTTGTCGAGGTCGCCATCGCGCTCCTCATTGCCGTGCGCCCGTTCGCGCCTCGGGCTTCCCTCGTCGGGAGCGCCCTGGCGGTCGGGATGTTCCTCACGACCCTGAGCTTCCTGGGCACCACGCCGGGTGTTTGGCAGACGAGTCTCGGCGGCTTCCCCGCCCTGTCGGCGCTCCCGGGGCAGTTCCTCATCAAGGACCTGGCCCTGCTCGGGATTTCGCTCTGGTCGCTCGGCGAGGCCTGGCAGGCGAGCCAGCGAGGGGGCCGCTCCGCTGAGCTTTAAGGAGTCCTGTCATGTCGAAGAAGCTGGCGTGCGGAGAGACGCTGCGTCGCGTGCACTCCGTTTAAGCCGGAACGCACCCGGCCGCGCGTGAGATTTACGGCCGCCAGCCCAACACATTGGGACTGATATTGAGCCGTTCGGCGAGGTGGGCGAAGGCCTGTTTGAGCGGCTCGTTCAACTTATCGGCGGCCAGCTTGGCATAAATGCTCAACAGGTGATTTTGCGTTTGCCACAGGTCCAGCGACGTCTCCAGCAGCTTCGCCGCGTCCAGAAGCTTGTCGGCATAGGCGGTCGCCTTGGGCAGGTCGGCGGCGGCATGGATGGAGTTCAACAAGGATTCCATCTGCTCCGTGAGTTTCTGGCGCAGGGCAGCGCGATCGCCGGGCTGATAGCCCCAGGCCTTGCCGGATTGAAGCACCTCGTCAATGCGCTTGACTTCGCCCTCGCCCTTCAGCTCATCGATGGCATGGCCGAGCCGTTCATCAAGCGTGGTGGCGGCGGCGACCTTCAAGGTCTGCGGGATCGGATAAGAAAGCCGGCCCAGGGTGCTCAGGATGCTTTCATCGAGCCCGGCCATGCGCTCGAAGGTGTGCCGGTACTCTGCAAAGCGATCCTGCAAGATTATGTTGACGATGCGTCGCCGTTCCTCTTCGAAGAGGTCGTCCAGGCGATGCGTTTCACCCTGGAATTCGTGCATCACCAGCTCGGTCGCGTCGGCCATCGATCCGGAGGTGAAGAGTTCCAGCAAGCGCTTCTTGAAGGCCTCGTATTCCTCCGGGGATTTGGATTGCCGCAGGACGGCATGGAAATCGAGCCCGCCATAATGCAGGACCACGAAAGACGTTTCCGCCTCGTTCCAGGTCAAGCGCGAACGGACCTTCAAGCGGCCGATGGCGACGTGGCTTTCGCCGCGGGTGCGGACTTCCTGATCGATGGCCTCGATGTCGTAGCTGTAGACGCGCGTTTGCGTTTCCGGCGTGCGGTAGATCAAGCTGATCGCGTAGTGCACCAGGACACGGTCGAAGTCGATCTTGGTCGGGCGAATGAGCTGCTCCCAGACGGCGCGGCCGTTTTTGTAGCGGCTGATGTTGCTGGGCGCTTTCTCCAGGATCTTGACAAACTCCTCCTCATAATCCTGATCAAAGTGGCGGGCGAGCTGCATGGCGCGGGCCGCGTAGCGGAGGCACTGCGTGGTCTCGAGGCCGCTGATCTCGTCAAAGAACCAGCCGCAACTGGTGTACATGAGCAGGCCATGGCGCTGCATCTCGAGCAGCCAGCCGGCCTCGCGAATCTCCTGTTCGCTGAGGGCAGGCTGTTGCCGGCCGTAGTCCTTCAAGAACTTGCGCACCGACTCATCGCTGCGGTCGAGAATGACCTGGACGTAGCCGTCGCGCGCTTTCCAGGGATCGGCCAGAAGTTCCTTGCCGCGTCTCTCGAAGAGCAGATCGAGCCGATTCTTGAGCGCGTCGAAAGCCTGGCGCAGCGGCCCGCGCCATTCCTGCTGCCAGCCGCGGCCGGAATTGCAGCCGCAATTGGACCGCCAGCGCTCGACGCCGTGTACGCAGCTCCACGAGCTGTTCTCGACGATCTCCACCTCCCACTCGGGCGGATGCAGCTCGAGGAACTCGCCGTAATTGGTGAGCTTGATGTCGCCGTTCTTGCTGAGCTGACTGAGGACATAGGCCAGGGCCATGTCGCCGAACGGGTGATGATGGCCGTAGGACTCGCCGTCGGTGGCGATATGCATGAGCTGGGCGTGTTGCCGGCGGTCGTCAAAGCCCTGCGTAAGGCGGCCGAGAAACTTCTCGCCGCTGGCGAGCAGCCGTTCAAAGGCGACCTGACGGGAAATCATGCCGTCGTAGAAGAACAAGGAGATCGCTTTGCCGGACGGCAGCCGGCACAGGTAAGCGCGCGAAGGGTCGACCCCTTCGGGGATTTCCGTCCAGCGCTCCTCGCCGAGCTTGCGCCAGCGCCGAGCTTGCCGCGGCGCCAACACAGTGAAGCGGATGCCGGCGGCGGCGAGCGCTTCGAGCGCGGAGATGTTGACGGCGGTCTCGGCCAGCCACATGCCCTCGGGCTCGCGGCCGAAACGCTTGCGGAAGTCGGCGATGCCCCAGAGCACCTGGGTGCGCTGGTCGTGCGGGCTGGCCAGAGGCATGATGATGTGGTTGTAGACCTGGGCCAGGGCGTTGCCATGCCCGTGGCGGCGCTCGCGGCTGACGCGATCTCCCTCGACAATCCCTTGCAGCACCTCCGGCGCTCCTTGCTCCAGCCAGGCCAGCAGCGTCGGCCCGAAATTGTAACTCATCCAGGCGTAGTTATTGATCAGATCGATGATCTTGCCGCTTTGATCGACCAGCCGCGCCCGGCTATTGGGCCCGTAACACTCGCGGGTGATACGCTCGTTCCAGTCGTGAAAGGGGCTGGCGGAATCCTGGACCTCGACGGCTTCGAGCCACGGATTCTCGCGCGGCGGCTGGTAGAAATGACCGTGAACGCAGATATAGCGCGGCTGTGCCATTATTTGAACCTCTGTCAACGTGGTGAGTGGTGAGTAGTGAGTGGTGAGTAGTCAGAATGTTCTTTCCCACTCACCAGTCACGACTCACCACTCACCACTCACCACTCACCACTCACCACTCACCACTCACCAGCAGGGCGACCGGGAAATTCGCGAAGATGTCCGCGACAGGCAAAGCACTCGTGCCATTGCTTGCCTGAGCCTCAAGGGTCTCACCGGTAAATAGATTTTGAAAACGACGCGCGGCCAGCCCCGCGGGCAGCGGCAAGCTGGTGTCCGCCCAAACGTCCATCCCCAGTGGCGGGATCGGTTGCGGTCCGAGCAACCCGGCAATCAGACGCGGCACGCATACCAGCACACCACTATCCTCGTTCTGGCGGGCAAAGGCGACCACATGTTGTCGCGCCTTTCCTTCCGCGACGGCGGGGAGGTATTCTCCTTCCGAAAGCAGATGCGCGTGAGCGCGGCGGAAATGCAGCGCTCTCCATAATAGATACATCTTGATCCGCCCGTCCGCCTTCTCTTCGACCAGCTGCCGGACTGCCTGAGGCAACTGCTCTCCTTGTTTGTCCAAAGACTGCAGGCCTTCGAGCAGGCGGCGCCGCAACGGGTAATCCACCGGCCGCCGATTATCGGGGTCTACCAGACTGAAGTCCCAAAGTTCCGTGCCCTGGTAAACGTCGGAGACGCCCGGCGAAGCAATCTTGAGCAAGGTCTGGGACAGCGAATTGAAAAGTCCGACATGGCTGATCCGGCGTTGGAATGCGCGGAAATCATTGAGGAACGCTTTGTTGCCGTGCTCATCCAGGGCGCGGCTGACGAATTCGTGCACCGCCTTGTCGTAGGCGGCATTGGGATTGATCCAGCTCGTGTGCACCTTGGCTTCGTGCGTCGCTTTCTGCATGTAGCCCAGCATGCGCTGGGTAAATTCCGCGTAGACCTCCGGGCTATACGGTTCGACCGGCCAGGCGCCGATCAGGGCCTGATAAAACAGATACTCGTCGTTGCGGTCCGGGGCCGGTAGACCATCGCGGCGCGTCCGATGGCGCTTGTTGAGCCGGGCCCAGCGCGACAGGCAGTGCCGCCATTCCTGGGGCAGCTCGGAAAGGACGTTGATACGGGCACGGGCATCCTCGCCGCGCTTGGTGTCGTGCGTGGCCGTGGCGGAAAGGGCGTAAGGACGGCGGCGCCGCGCCTGGTTATGGCGGTGGAAGGCGTCCGGCGCCACGCCGAACTGGCCCGGATCGCCGCCAACCTCATTGAGCGAAACCAGCCGGTTGTAAACGTAGAAGGCTGTATCCTCCAGACCCTTGGCCATGACCGGCGCGGTGAACTGCTGAAACTTGCCCACAAAACGACACTGTTCCTCCTGCTCCGCCTCGCTGGCGCCCCCCTGGTACTGCAGCAGGATCATGTTGCGCACAAAATCAAAGAGCGACGGCGTCAGCACCGGGTTGCGCCTCCGGGCCAGGGCCACGGCCGTCTCCACATAGTAGCGGTCGCGCTCGAGAATCTCTCGGCCGCAGCGGATGTAGGGGCGATACACGGGAAAGCAGGCAGTGATCTCCCGCAAGGCGTGGCGGTGGCTGTTCAGCGTAAAGTCGCGCGACCAGCGATTCCTTTCGGAGAGCTGGTTCAATTGATGGGCCAGCATGTGCAATTCGCTCGACATGGCGACTTGCATGATGAGGAACTTCTTGTTGTAGACGATATCGGGAAACGGTGCCGTGTTGTGGCTGAAGCGCTGGTACAGCCGCGTTAAGGCGCTGGCATTCTCCGGCGCCACGAACAGGCCATTCACCCAGTTGAGGAATTCGTAGCCGGTCGTGCCATGGGTCGCCCACTCCTCGGGAAGGGGCTCTTCGCGCCCCAGGATCTTCTCAATGAGCACGTAAAGTGCGCCACGCAAGAGCGGCGCCTGGTCGGCACTGGCGAAGGCGGCCTTCACTTCTGCTTTGCTATCCGCCCAGTTCAATCCCTGGAACTCCGGCTCGGTCTCCGCAATGCGGCGGGCCAGCTCCAGCACGTAGTATTCCTGGAGCCGCTCCAGGTACTCGCGGGGATCGAACAGGCCGTCTACATGATCGATGCGCAGACCGTTAATCTTGCCTTCGGCGATGAGCCGCAGTACGAACTGATGGGTCGCCTCGAAGACCTCGATCTTTTCCATGCTCAGGGCGGCGAGCTCGTTAATGTCGAAGAAGCGGCGATAATTGATTTCGTCCGACGCCACGCGCCAGAAGCACAGGCGATAAGCCTGGTGGTTGAGCAGGTCGTCGAGCAAGTCAAAACTGCGCGCGTCGCCGTTGCCGCCGTTGAACAGGTTGACATTCGCCTCGACAAACGCGCGCACGGCGGCGTTGGCGGCGGTGAGCGTGGCCAGCCGTTTTTTGATGACTGCCTTTTCGCGCTGCCGCTCGGCGGATTTTTGCGGCTCGGTGCTGGTGAATGGCGGCAGGTGGCCGAGCGCGGTCAGGATACTCTGGTATTCGACGAAAGCCTCGGACGTGGCGCCCTGCTCTTGCTCCAGTTCTCCCAGGCGGTGCCCGAGCACGCGGGCGTAACTGGTCGGCTCGAGCGGAAAGCGATGATCGAAATAGGCGACCGAGAAGGCGCCGCCGTCGTAGGCAAGCAGAAGCTGTCTGGACTCCAGCACCTTGCCATAGGGATCGCCCAGGACGGGGAGCAAAACCTTGTGGTGCAATTCCGGCTTGAGCGACGAGTACCAATCGATGTCGAAAAACCCGGCATAGGGCGAGGACGGCCCGTTTTCCAGGATGTCGTTCCACCAGGCGTTGCGGTTGCCCACGATGCCCATGTGGTTCGGCACCATGTCAAAGATTTGGCCCATGCCGCGCTCGTGCAGGGCATCGATCCAGGCGTCGTACTCCTCTTCCGTGCCGATTTCAGGATTGAGCTGGTTGTGATCGGAGATGTCGTAGCCGTGCGCGCTGCCCGGCCGCGCCGTCAAGTAGGGCGAAGCATAGCAGTCCGAGATGCCCAGCTCCCACAAATAGGGGACGATGTTGTGGGCGTCGCGAAACGTAAAGCCGGGGTTGAACTGCAGCCGATAGGTGGAACTGGGAAAGCGTTGTCGAGCAGGTAAGAGCTGCGCGGTCCGGGCGACCAGGGCCTGAACTAGGTCATTGGCAGACACGGAATGCGCCCTCTGGTTTTGCCAGTAGCTCGCCGCATGGGAGGCTGCCTGTTTGGACCCGGGAAAGACCTTGAGGCGTTGTGGGATACGATTCCGATCGTGTCCGGCTCCAGCGACACGATTGGAATCGTATCCCACGTAGCAGCATTAAAATGGGCTGCCAGTCCCCTCATGCAGTGCTGCCAACGGTGTTAATCCGGAACTGACAGCCCACCTTCTCGATGCATGGCTCACGAGCCGGTCACGTCAACCTTAAAGCTTACAGAAGCCGGTGCGCCCTTTGACGGCGATGCCGTCACGGTGATCGTGTGTTCGCCGACAGCTGCTTCCTTGGTCGCCGTCACGGTAAACTTCGCATCCGTATTGGCATCGCTGGCCTTGACCGTTTCTGTGCTGGGAGCAATGCTCAGTCCCTTGTCACTGGTCATGGCTTTGAGAGTCACGTCTTCCTTGAAGTCCTTGCTGCGTTCCACAGTGATGGTGACTTGCTTCGATTCCCCCTGCTTGATTTTTGTCGCGAGGCTCGGGGCCTTGAGGTCAAACGTGTCATTCTTCGGATTGCCGAGGATATCCCGGTTGTTGGCGGCCGTGCCTTCGCGCTGCGTCGTTGAGGTAGTGCTGGTCGTATGCGTGGTGCTGCCGGTGGTCGTCGGAGGATAACTGCTCGTCCGCGACGTGGCCGTGTTGCTCGCGCCGGGTCCGCCCAGATCACTCTTATTGCCGCAGCCAAAAGAGAAGAACAGAAGCGTCATGACACCTAACGAAAGGAGCATTTTCATGAGACAGTTTCCTCCATTTTGAGTGAATGTTCTGCTGCTGCTCGACCGGAGCCGGGATTGGCCAAGGCAGCGCTAAACGTGGCATTACTTGATGCGCATTTACTCGGGATAAAACGAAGCAAATGCAGTGCCAACTAACGAAAGTGCCGTACACCAAGATATCTTGCTGCCTAAGGACTTGGTTCCTGCGGCGACGCAGTGCCGGCAGTTTCCCGTGATTGCGAAAGGTTTTTCCCATTTTGGCTCCGGACACTTCGATTCAATAGATGCCTAAATAGTCCAAGTCCTGCAGAGTCAGTCGGGCAACAGGGGCATGAAAGTTGCTCCATTCCTTGCCCTACGTAGGCACGTCAAGGCGGTTTCCTCTCCCGCACCGGAACGTAGTTCTATATAAAGTAAGGAGCCGAAATGGAAAATCGGCAAGGCAGTCCGTCCCGTGGTCTGGCACGCGAACTGCGCTTCATCGTGAAGCGGGGCCGCAAGGTATGGCGCCTCGTGCCGCGACGCCACAAGCTGGCGCTGGCGGGAGCGGCCGTGCTCATGGCCCTGGTGAGCACCTGTAACACGGCGATCCCGGTCGTCCTCGGCAAGCTCGTGGACGGGATGCAGACGCAGACCCATCAAGGTCTGGATGCGGAGCACATCCTGCGCTCGGCGGCTCTTTTCCTCGGCATCATCGCCGCCGCTTATGTCATTCGCGAAGGCCTTCAGGTGGCACGCCGCAATCTCGTCGAGAGCACGTGCACGCGCATCGAGAAGTTAATGACCGTGAAATTGGTGTCGCATCTGCTCAAACTGGAAATTGCCACGCTCACGCAGGAGCGCGTCGGTTCGCTGCACGGACGCATTCAGCGCAGCATCGTCGGCTTCGTGCGCTTTTTGCGCCTGTCATTTCTCGACTTCTTCCCGGCGCTCTTCATCGGCGGGTTTGCCCTGCTGACAGCTGCCTTCAAGCAGCCCTATGTCGGCCTCGTCATGACGGGTGTCATTCCCCTGTCCATCTTCCTCACGGTCCGGCAATTAATTTCCCAGAAGGGCGTGCGGCTGTCTCTGCTGCGCAGCCGGGAGGTCATGGACGGCACGGTCGTCGAACAGCTGAGCGGCATCGAATATGTGCGCGCCGCCAACACGCACGACCACGAGGTCGAACGCATCGCCCGGGCCGCCGAGAAACGCCGGGCCAAGGAGACGCGCCATCATTTTGAGATGTCATTATTCGGTTGTGCCAAGGCGCTAAATGAAGGTTTCTGGCATATTGCGGTCATAGGGCTGGCGCTCTACCTGGCCTCCCGCAGCATCATAAGCTTTGGCGACATCCTGACGTTTTCCATGCTCTATCTAAGCGTTATGGCGCCGCTCAACGAAGTGCACCGCGTCATCGACGAAGCACATGAAAGCGGCATTCACGCCGCGGATCTGCTGGATATGTTGACCCAACCCGTTGATGCCTCGTTTTCTGGGCATGAGGTGCGGGAGCCGGTTCTCCACGACGGCCGGCCCATTCTCGAAGTAAAAGACTTGCGTGTGGAATACCAACCGGCCAATGGGCAGTCACGGCCGGCTCTCGATGGAATTTCCGTGTCCATCCACCATGGCGAAACCATCGGCATTGCCGGGCGTTCCGGTTGCGGCAAAACCACGTTGCTGCGCGTCCTCATGCGCCTGATACATCCTTCCGCCGGCACGGTCCTCGTCGGCGGCGTCCCGATCGAGCGGCTCTCGCGCGCGAGCATCGCCCGACTGATCGGCTATGTCGGCCAGTATCCGTTTATCTTCGCCGGCACCATCGCCGACAACATCGCCTACGGGTCCGATAACGTGACGGATGAACAGATCCGCCGCGCCGCCAGCATGGCCTGCATTCACGACGAGATCGTTGCCATGCCGGGAGGTTATCAGGCGCCCGTCACGGAGCGCGGGCAAAATCTTTCCGGCGGACAGAGACAACGCCTGGCCCTGGCACGCGTCTTTCTCAAGAACCCGCCCGTCCTCGTTCTCGACGAGGGCACCTCGGCCCTGGACAACATCAGCGAACGCCGCGTGCAGCAAGCCGTGGCCCGCGCCCGCGGCGACCGCACCGTGATCCTGGTGGCGCACCGGCTATCCACGCTTATGGATGCCGACCGCATTCTGGTTTTCGACAACGGCCGGATCGCGGAGGACGGCAGCTACGATGCGCTGGTCCAGGCGGGCCGCGTTTTCAGTCAGTTAGTGCGCTGCGCCAGCAGCATGCCGGAAGAGCCAGCTGAAGAAATGACGCAGGTGGAACGCCCGCGGCATGTTCACCACCGGGCGCACGAGGAAGCGCCGACTCCGGAGCCTGCTCCGGAACCCGCGCCCGTTAGCGCCTGACCACGCGGGGGGGCCTCCTCGCTTATTGGCTTTCAGATGGTCATTTGTCATTTGTCATTCGCGAATGACCAATGACTAATTCGACTGTATGGCTTATTCCTGTTGATTAACCCTTTTTGGCGGCAGCAGGTTACGTTTCTTCCAATGATAGAAACGCGCCTGCTCAAGGCGCTGGAGGCGGCGGGTCATGGTGCGGCGAAGACGAGCTGAGCGGTCGCATCCCAGAGCCTTATGCAAGAGCCAGGCAATGGCCCAACGAATCTGCGGAACCG
>Ga0185299_10000808_pt1 | contig 74500 bp, 73 predicted proteins | sample PaiPotPPA55metaG_FD_128002 | JGI IMG/M metagenome (GOLD analysis project Ga0185299, IMG submission 128002) | Iron sulfur acid spring bacterial and archeal communities from Banff, Canada, to study Microbial Dark Matter (Phase II) - Paint Pots PPA... ...
GCCGCCACCGCCGCCACCGCCACCACCGCCGCCTCCGGCTGCGCGTCCGGCACCACCGCCACCGCCACCACCGCGGGCTCCGGCTGCGCGTCCGGCACTACCGCCACCGCCGCCACCGCCGCCTCCGGCTCCGCGTCCGGCACCACCGCCACCGCCACCACCTCCGGCTGCGCGTCCGGCTCCGCCGCCGCCCCCACCACCGCCGCCTCCCGCTGTTGCGCGCCCAGCTCCGCCGCCTGCGGCGGCAGCAAAGCCGTGCAAGCTTCCAAACGGTCAACCTTGCCCTCCGCCGAAATGAGGCAGATGGCGCCGGATCGCAGAAGCAACAGGTCAGGCGCGCGGTTGGGATCGGATGCTACGGAGCACGGCATCAGCGCTCAAGAAATCAGCGAGCGCGCGCCAAATCGCGCGCGTTCGTCGCGCGCTTGGCCCATTCGAAACAGGGCCGCAAACAGCGTCGGATCGCATTAATTTTGCTGCGGTTCCAAAAATAATCTGCCCGCGCGCAGGCAGACTTAAAGAAAGCATTAATCGCGCAATGTATGATAGGCCAATGGCGGTCGTGGGTTGGGACTTGGGGAAAATCTGATGGGCAAAATCGCCTCAGTGATCGTGGCTGTTACGCTGGCCGCCGGTCCGCTTCTGCTGCCGGCGCCGGCAGCAGCGGAAAATGGCCAGATCGCCGCCGGCGTCGTCGGCGGACTGATCGGCGGGGCGTTGATCGGCGGCGCGCTGGCGTCGCCGCCACCGCCGCCGGTCTATTATGCGCCGCCGCCGGCCTATTATGCGCCGGCGCCGGTCTACGTCGAAGAGCCTGCCTGCCGTGTCGTCGGCGAGCGCTACTGGGACGGATATGGCTGGACGTATCGCCGGATCCGGGTTTGCGATTGATCGCAGCCCTTTTTCTGCGCCCTCGGCTTCCAAATTCCAAAAGAATCAAAAATTCGGCCGCCACAGGGCGGCCTTTTTGTTTAGCCCGAAAACCTATTCCCCACCGTCGCGCTTGCGCAGCAAATCCTTTGCCAGATCGGTGAGCACCGGTCGCGGCAGCGAAGTAAACGGCAGCGGTCGCGTGACGTCGATGGCAGCTAAGCCCAACCGCGCCGTCAAAAGTCCGTTGAGCACGCCTTCGCCGAGCCGCTGCGAGAGTTTGGCGGCGAGGCCATGGCCGAGCACCTGTTGCACCAGGCTGTCGCTTGCCGCCATGCCGCCGGTGATCGCGACATGGGCGATGACGTGGCGCATCAGGGCGATCATGCCGAGCGCGCCGGGCCGCCCGCCGTAGAGCCGGGCCAACTGCCGGATCAGGCGTAATGACGCGGCGAACACGAAGAGAATGTCGATCAGGGCGCGCGGACTGACGGCGGTAACGATCGAGACGCGTTGCGCGGCAGAAGACACCAGCCGCCGCGCCTCCTGATCGAGCGGCGTCATCAATTCGCGCTCCGCCAGCCGGATCATGTCGGCGCCGTCGATGATGTCGTCGGCATGGTTTTGCAGCGTGGCGCGCGCCCGCGCCAGATGAGGGTTCTGATGCGCGAGTTTCAGGAGATCCCCGACGATGACGCGGCTTTCCGCGCGATCGTCATTCGCCAGCACGGCGCTCGCGCGCGCGTGCAGCTTTTCGATGGTGGCGAGCCGCGCCAGTCCCAACGCTTCGCGCGCGACGATGACGATAAACGCCAGTGCGGCGGCACAGGCAAAACCCAGACCGACAAATCCGAGGCCCTCGCTGCGCGCAAAGAGATCCTCGATCAGACGGGTCACGCCGAGGCCGAGACCGAGCAGGATCAGGCCGCCGGCAGCCGCCCAGAACAGCGTGCCCCAGCGAAAACTTCGCCGCGCCGGGATCATCGGCGCCTCGAGCGGGACCGGCAGCAGCGCGGGATCGGCTTCCGGCGTGATCTGGATGGTGCCGCGCGCCGGGCGGCTCGCATCCTCCGGATCGATCACGACCACGCCGGGATCGTCGAGCTTGAAGGTCGCAGGCTTTCGGTGCGGCGTGCGCTCGCTCATTGCAGTCGGTCTCCGATCAGGAACTGGAGGGCGCGGTCAAGGCGGATGTGAGGCAGGTCAGGCCCATCCGGCCCGTTGCCGTCCAGTTGCGGCGGCCGGAAGCGCAGGAAGCGAAAATCGGATTTTTCGGCAGGCGTGCTGGAGAGGCCGCGGAACGCGGCCTCTCCAGCGAACAGCGCTTCGGTATCGGTTGGCAGATCGCCCGGAAAGGTCGCAACCTCGGTGTTGCCGTCAAACGCCTCGCCATTGGCACGCTCGCCGGGGGCGGGCGTCCCGAGGATCGAGGGCAATTTTTCGCGGCCGCGCGCGACCATCGCCTCGCGGGTGGCGCGAACCGCGGCCAGCGCCACGACGTCGATCTCGGCGCCGGTGTCCTGCGCGCGTGCGACGGCTTTTGCGACGGTTCGCCGCAACACTGCCTCGAGCCGATCGTGGCTTAAATGGTGCAGATGATCGGCCTTGGTCGCCGCAAACAGAATGCGGTCGATCTTGGGGCGGAACAGGCTGCTAAAGAACGTGCTGCGGCCGATCCTGAAGCAGTCCAGGATTCCCGCCAGCGCCGCTTCGAGATCGACCAGTGCGTCCGGTCCCGAGTTGAAGGCGGAAAGCGCGTCGACCAGCACCATCTGGCGATCGAGCCGCGAGAAATGATCGCGGAAGAACGGCCGGACCACGACGTCCTTATAGGCGTCATAGCGTCGCACCATCATCGCCCAAAGTGAGCCTTCCGGCGCGGCGCCGTTGTCCGGCAGATCGAGCGGCGCGAAGGTCAGCGCCGGCGAGCCCGCGAGATTGCCCGGCATCAGGAAGCGGCCGGGCGGCAGCAGGCTCATCGCGAACCGTTCGTCGCGGCAGGCGCGCAGATAATCGGTGAACAACCGCGCCGCCGTCAGCGCCGCCTGCTCGTCCGCGGGCGCTTGCGCTTCTAGCGTCGCCAGATGTTGATGCCACTCTGCCGCCAGCGGCGCGCGCGGCCGCTCGCGCGACAGCGCGAGGCTCTCTCTCGACCATTGCTCAAAACTCTTGTTGAGCAGCGGCAGGTCGAGCAGCCACTCGCCGGGATAGTCGACGATATCGAGCGTCAGCGTGCGGTCGGCGCCGTTCTGGCGCTGGTAGTCGATCACGAGCCGTAGCTCGCTGATATCGACGGTGGAGTTCGGCCAGCGGCGCGCCTCGATCAGGGTGCGGAGATGGTTCTCATAGTCGAAGCGCGGCACCGCGTCGTCGGGCTGCGGCGCGAGCCGGGCACGCGCGATCCGGCCCGTCGCGAACGGCTCGAACACCGGAAAGCGGCCGCCGCGGGTCAGGCCGTGAACGAGCGCGGTAATGAAGACGGTCTTGCCGGCGCGTGACAGGCCGGTGACGCCGAGCCGGATGGTCGGGTTGAAAAAATGCTCGCCATAGTCCCGCAAGGCCCGCGCCGACAGCCGCGCTTCCTCGATCATTTCGGAAAAACTGAGGGCCATGCGGGTGGGGGGAGCTCGATATGGATGTTGCAATACATAGGACATAGGCAAACTACCCGGAAAGTGGCGATTAAACAGGCAAAATCAAGTTTCATATTTAGGACGCGATTTGAAGCGAGGAGTCTTAGGGGTTCGTTGACCTCACGGGCGGTATGTTTTATCGCTTCGCTCTCCATGTTCGCCGGGCCGCCATGACCGTCTTCAGATTGAAACAGCTGGCCTCGACCTCCGTCCATGCGGCGGCTGGCGCCATCCGCTGGAATTACGATCGTGCCGAACTGATCGCCGACGGCATCGTGCATGGCATTGGCGTGTTCGGCGGATTGATCGCGGCGACCGTGCTGGTCGTGCTCACCGCGGTTTATGCCACCGCGTTTGAAGTCACGGTGGTGTCGGTTTATGTCGCGGGATTACTGGCGATGCTCGTGCTGTCGGCGACCTACAATCTCTGGCCGATCTCGCGCGCCAAATGGGTGCTGCGCCGGTTCGATCATTCGGCGATCTATGTGCTGATCGCAGCCACCTACACGCCCTTCATCACCGAGATGAAGAACAGCATCTTCGCGATCGCGCTGCTCGTCGGCGTGTGGTGCGTGGCGATTGTCGGGATCGTGATCAAGCTGGTGTTCCCGGGCCGTTTCGACCGGGTCGCGGTCGGGCTTTATCTGGCGATGGGCTGGAGCGGCTTCATGGTCTACCACCAGGGCATGGCGTCGCTACCGGCGCTGACCATCTGGTTCATCGTGGCCGGCGGCGTGCTCTATAGTCTCGGAATCATCTTTCATGCCTGGCAGCGGTTGCGGTTTCAAAACGCGATCTGGCATTCCTTTGTGCTGTTGGGCGCGGCTTGCCATTACACTGCGGTGCTCGATCTGGTATTGACCTGAGATTGCTTTCAAACGGCTTGAGGGTGCGATGCAGGTGACCGGCAAGATCGTGGTTGTCACCGGCGGTGCTAACGGCATCGGGCGGGCGCTGTGCGAGACCTTCCATCGCGCCGGTGCCGCCAAGGTGATCGTCGCCGATATCGACAGCACGGCTGCGAGAGTTGTCGCAGCCGCGGTCGACGGCGCGGCGTTCAAATGCGATGTCGGCAAGGAGAAAGACATCAGCCACGTCATCGAGGAAACCGAACGCCAGTTCGGCCCGATTGAACTGTTCTGTTCCAACGCCGGCGTCGGCGGCGGTTTCGATCCGTTGTCGGAGAATGCCGGCGGCGATTCGGACGAGCCCTGGTCGCGAAGCTGGGCTGTTCATGTCATGGCCCATGTCTATGCCGCGCGGCATCTGGTCCCCCGCATGAAGGCACGCGGAAGCGGATATTTCCTCAACACGATCTCCGCCGCCGGACTGTTGTCGCAGGTCGGCAGCCCCGCTTATTCGACGACAAAGCATGCCGCGGTGGGATTTGCCGAAAATCTTGCGATCTCGCACAAGGCCCATGGCATCAAGGTTTCGATCCTGTGCCCGCAGGGCGTCGATACCAACATGCTGCGCTCGATTCCAAAAGGCCCGCAATCCGGCGACGGCGATCTGACGCCGGAGCAGGTGGCTAGGGATGCGCTGGCGGGGATCGAGCAGGAGACATTTGTCATTTTGCCGCACCCGCAGGTGCTGGGCTATATGCGCAGGAAGACGGAAAATTACGATCGCTGGATCGCCGGCATGGCGAAGATCCAGGCCAAGATGCGGGAGAGTTACGGGAAGTGAGTTCGAAACGGCGGCGCAACGTAGAAACTCGTCATTCCCGGGCTTGTCCCCGGGCATCCACGTCTTTGGTGCTGCGAGCGTGTCAAGACGTGGATGGCCGGGCCAAGCCCGGCCATGACGGATGGAATTGAATGAGCGCTAACTCCTCGGCGCATAAAGCAGCGGCACCGCAAAATCCACCATCACCTCGATCAGGCTTGCACCGTCATGCGCAAGGCCGCGCTGCAGTGCTGCCGCAAGCTCCGATGATTTTGTCACCCGCACGGCGTCGCATCCCATTCCTTCCGCGATCTTCACAAAATCGATGCCGGGCAGCTCTAAGCCGGGCACGTTGCGCACCTGCATCACCTGGCTGAACGAGCGCATCGCGCCGTAGCCGCCATTGTTGATGACCACGACCGTGAGCGGCAGCTTGCGCTGTGCCGCGGTCCACAGCGCCTGGATCGAATACATCGCCGAGCCATCGCCGATCAGGCAAACCGTCCGCCGGTCGGGACGGCCGAGCGCCATGCCGACCGAAGCCGGCAGGCTGTAACCCAGCCCGCCGCTTGCCATGGTGTAAAAACTGTCCTGGCCACGCATCGGCATGAATTTATGCATCACCGGACGATGCGACGGGGCTTCCTCCACCACCGCCGCGTCCTTGGGCATGGCTTCCGAGAGTGTGTGCAGCATGAAATCAACAGGAAGCGGATCGGCCGCCTGCGGCGCGGGCGGCAATTTGCGGCCTGCCGGCATCGCGCGGTTTGCCTCGGGCAACAATTCCAGCAGCATCGACAGCGCCGGTTTCATCGTCGCGACGATGCTGGTGCCGACCGGTGTGACAGCAGCGGCGGTCGGATCGTCGGTGATCTGAAAAATCGTGGTGCCGCCATCGAAGATCGAGGCATGGCCCTCGACGTGGAACGTAAAGACCGGCGCGCCGATCACGACCACGAGATCATGCGCGCGAAGCGCCTCCGAAAGCTGCCCCGGCGAGGCGTGCAGAAAGCCTGCAAATTGCGGATGCCGCTCCGGAAAGCTGCAGCGCGCCGAAAACGGGCTGACCCAGACCAACGCCTTTGCCTTTTCCGCAAGCCGCACCATCAGCTCGACGGCTTGCGCGCGGTCGACGCCGGGGCCGACCACGAGCGCCGGGCTTTTGCTCGCCGCGAGCGCCGCGGCGAGCGCCTGCATCGCGCTCGCGTCGGGGCCGAGCTCGCGGCTGACGCGGCGCGCCTCGAGCGGTTGCGTTGGGTGGGTCCAGTCATCGATCGGCACCGAGACAAAGGTCGGCCCGCACGGCGGCTGCATCGCGACGTAATAGGCGCGCGCAATCGCCGCCGGGACGTCTTCGGCGCGCGCGGGCTCGACCGAATATTTGACATAGGGCCGCGGAAATTCCGCCGCGCGCTCGGCATACAGAAACGCCTGCAGCGGCAAAATGCTGCGCGCCTGCTGGCCCGCGGTGATCACCAGCGGCGTCTGGTTGCGGTGCGCGGTGTAGATATTGCCGAGCGCATTGCCGACCCCGGCAGCCGAATGCAGATTGACAAAACCGGCATTGCCTGTGGCCTGGGCGTAGCCGTCGGCCATGCCGATCACGGAGGCTTCCTGCAGGCCCAGCACGTAATCGATATCGTCGGGCCAGTCGGAGAGGAACGGCAATTCGGTCGAGCCGGGATTGCCGAACATTTTTTTCACGCCGAACGAGCGCAACAAATCGAGCGTTGCCTGTTTTACCGTGACCAACGCACCGGCATTCTTATCAGATTTGCGGGACATGTGAGTTTTCCACGCGCTGGCGGCGACGGGCGAGCTTCACCTCTCCCAAAGGGAGAGGTCGGCGCGAAGCGCCGGGTGAGGGGATCAGGTCTAACGATAGACCGTAACCCCTCACCCCCCTCTCCCTATGGGAGAGGGAGCGGACTGCCGGTGACGCAAGTTGGGTGAATTTCACCATGTCGCGGTGCCCTTCATGGTCGGCTGGCCGGCCGAATTCGCGGTCCACAATTCCATGCCGGCGCCGCTATCGTTGGCGTTGACGGAAAATTCGCTGCCCTCGAACAGCGGTTGCAATCCGCGATAGCTGAATTTCTTCGGCGCCGCGCCGCCATGCAGTTTTGCGGCGAGTTCGATGATGAAGGCGGCCTGCAGGGGTCCGTGAAAAATCAGGCCGGGATAGCCCTCGACCTTGGTGACGTAGTCGCGGTCGTAATGAATGCGGTGGCCGTTGAACGTCAGCGCCGAATAACGAAACAGCAGAACGGGGTCGGCCATGTGGGTCTCGCGGTGCTGCGCCGATGGCGGCGGCGCCGGAGTTTTTGCGGGCGCAGCCGACTGCGCGCTCGACATGTCGCGATAGACGATATCCTGCCGCTCGCGCAAGGCGGTGCCGCGCGGCGTGGTCACCAGATGGTCGACCGAGACAAAACACAACGTGCCGGTACTGCCGGTTTTCATCGTCACATCGGCAATGCGCGAGGTTCGCGTCACCTCATCGCCGACCCGCACCGCATCGAAAAATTCCAGTTCGCCGCCGGCCCACATCCGGCGCGGCAGCGGCACCGGCGGCAGGAAGCCGCCGCGGGTGGGGTGGCCGTCCTGGCTCAGCGCCGACATCGGAAACACCGGCTGCGCCAGGCACCAATGCACCGTCCACGGCGCGGCGTCGCCCACTTTGGGTTCGCCGATCTCCTGGAACAGCGTGGCGCGCAAGCCTTTTGCAAGCTGCGCGGTGACGATGTCGGTGGCCTGGCTGCTGCGGCCGATCCATTGCCGCAAATGATCGAGATCTATCGTGTCGGTCATGACGATTTGGTCCGGACATGAGAAGCTTTTGCGATATCGATGCGCTCACCGATGGCGGGCACCGCCCCATAGTGACGCGGCTGATCGACCACGATCGCTGCCGGCGCCGGATAGCCGACCGCGCCCTTGGGCGTATCGACCTCGATGCGGCGCAGATGCGGATGCTGCGCGAGGTCGGCCATGGTGTTGACCTCGGCAAAGGCGATGTCGGCGTCGGACAAACGTTTTAACAGCTCGACGCGGGTCATGGTGGCAAAGCGATCGCCGACGGCCTTGTCGGTCAGCGCGCGGTTGCGTACCCGCTCGACCATGTTGGCGAATCTCGCATCGTTGGGCAAATCAGGCTGGCCGAGCACGTCAGCGCATAACTTCTTCCATTCGCGCTCGCTCTGGATCGAGATCAGGATGTCCCTGCCATCCCCAGATCGAAACACGCCGTAGGGCGCAATCGATGGATGGGCGAGGCCCATGCGTTGCGGCGGATTGCCGGCCTCCGCATTGAGCAGCGGCACCGTCAGCCAGTCGGCCATCACGTCGAACATCGAAATCCGGATATCGGCGCCCTTGCCGCTGCGCCCGCGCGCGATCAGCGCCTCGAGGATCGCCGCATGCGCGGTGGCGCCGGTGGCGATATCGACGATGGAGAGTCCGACGCGGGAAGGGCCATCCGGGCCGCCGGTGATGGATGCGAGCCCGCTCTCGGCCTGGATCAGCAGGTCGTAGGCCTTGCGATCGGCGTAGGGGCCGTCGTCGCCATAGCCCGAGATGGTGCAGCAGATCAGCTTTGGGTAATCCTTCTTCAGCCGCTCCAGCGAGAAGCCAAGCTTGTCCATCGAGCCCGGTTTTAGATTCTGCAACAACACATCCGCGCCGGCGATCAGCTCCTCGAGGGTCGCACGCCCTTCCTTCGTGGCGAGGTCGATGACCACCGAATCCTTGCCGCGGTTGAGCCAGACAAAATAGCTGCTCTGTCCCTTCGCCGCGGCATCATAGCCGCGTGCGAAATCGCCCTCGGGCCGCTCGACCTTGATGACATGGGCGCCGGCATCCGCCAGCCGCGAGCTGCAGAAGGGCGCGGCGACCGCCTGTTCGACGGCGATGACGGTTAGTCCTTCAAGCGGCAGCATATTGGTTTCTCAGTAGGAGCGGGGCATGCCCAGCACATGCTCGGCGAGGAATGACAGAATGAGATTGGTCGAGATCGGCGCCACCTGGTAGAGCCGGGTCTCGCGGAACTTGCGTTCGACGTCATATTCTTCCGCAAAGCCGAAGCCGCCATGGGTCTGCACGCAGGCGTTTGCGGCTTCCCAGGAGGCATCGGCCGCCAGCATTTTGGCCATGTTGGCCTCGGCGCCGCAATCGAGCCCGGCCTCGTATTTGCGGGTGGCCTCCTTCACCATCAGCTCAGCCGCGCGCATCGCTGCGTAGGCCTTTGCAATTGGAAACTGGACGCCTTGATTCTGGCCGATCGGGCGGCCGAACACCGTGCGCTCCTTGGCATAGCTCGATGCCTTGGCGATGAACCATTTGGCGTCGCCGACGCATTCGGCGGCAATCAGGATACGTTCGGCATTCATGCCGGAAAGAATGTAGCGAAAACCTTTTCCCTCTTCGCCGACCAGATTTTCCGCGGGCACTTTGAGATCCGTGAAGAACACTTCGGTGGTCGAGTGGTTCATCATGGTGCGGATCGGCGAGATCGACAGCCCGTTACCCTTCGCCGCCTTCATGTCGACGATGAAGACCGAGAGGCCGTCGGTGCGCTTGTGCGACTGCTCCTTCGGCGTGGTGCGCGCCAGCAAAATCATCAGGTCGGAATATTCGGCGCGGCTGGTCCAGATCTTCTGGCCGTTGACGATATAGCTGCCGTCGCCCTGGCGTTTTGCGAATGTCTTCAGCGAGGAGGTGTCGGTGCCGCTGGTGGGCTCAGTGACGCCGAACGCCTGCAATCGCAATTCGCCGCTCGCGACCTTCGGCAGCCATTTTGCCTTCTGCCCGTCGCTGCCGTGCCGCAGCAGCGTGCCCATGGTGTACATCTGGGCATGACAGCCGCCGCCATTGCAGCCCGCGCGCTGAATCTCTTCCAGGATCGCGGCGGCCGCGGACAGCTTTAGGCCAGCGCCGCCATATTCCTCGGGGATCAGCACCGAGAGATAGCCGGCCTCGGTCAGCGCATCGACGAAGGCTTTCGGATAGGCCATCTCGCGATCGAGCTTGCGCCAATATTCGCCGGGGAATTGCGCGCAGAGTTTTGCGACGGCTTCGCGGATGTCGGAATGTTCGTCTTGTTGTTCTTGTGCGGTCATTTGAATTGCTGGCGGTGGCGTTGCGTTGATTGCTGATGGACCTGCAATTGCGAAACCACCGCAAACCCCCTATGCTGTTATAAGCGTATTAACCGGCATTCCAAGATTGGCAAGCATGGATTTCCGTGCTCAAGGCCGCTTACGCAATGCCGATGTCGGTCGATCGAAAATCGTTGCCTTTGCACAGCAGCGGCGCCTCCATTGCCTTGGCCAGCGCATAGGCAAAGCAATCACCGTAATTTAGCGCCGCGCTATGCCCGGTTCCTTTGCCGAATTGCAGATGTGCCGAGCGTGCCGCGTTTGCCTGATCCGGCGTCACCGGTTCGATCCGAATGCCTGCGGCCTCGATGAAATCGTCAAGCCACTGCTCGGCTCTCTGAGGCGCGATTTCCTTCAATCCGCGCAGAACAATGGAGGTCTCCACCAGGTTGGCGGCTGACATCACCGGATCATCGTCGGTGGCAATGCGGCGAGCATAATCTTCGGCATCATGCTCCTGGCGGAAGATGGCAATGATCGCCGAGCTATCGACCACGATCATTTCGGGAGTCCGTGCTCGTCGTACCCGAGGATTTCGTCGGGGTTGCGTCCTGTGTCGGCCAGAGCCGAGTACCGGCTTCCGATCTTCATCAATTGCGCCGCAATGCGGTCTGGGCGCCGGCGTCGACGCTCGCGCGCCAGGCGCTCGCGCAAGGCCAGGGTCACGGCCGAGGTCAAGCTTTCGCCGGTAAGGTCGGCAAGCTCAGTCGCAAGCTTATGAGCCTCGTCGTTCTTGATGTTGAGATGCATCGCTTTTCTCATGGTAGAAATGTATATAATTTCTACCATGGATGCAAGGCGAGTCGAAGGGGCGTGCCGGAGACAGCAAGCGTGCCCACCCTTACGCTGGTATGCGCACGGGCAAGGACTCGATGCCCCGGACAAAACTCGAATACACCCGCTTCGGCTCGCCGACCACCTCGATCCGATCGAACCGCTTCAGGATTTCCTGCCAGACGATCTTGAGCTGCAATTCGGCGAGCCGCATGCCGACGCAGCGGTGAATCCCGAAGCCGAACGACAAATGGGTGCGGGGGCGGGCGCGGTCGATGATGAACTCGTTCGGCTTTTCGATCGCCTCTTCGTCGCGGTTGCCGGAGACGTACCACATCACGACGCGGTCGCCCTTGCGGATTTTCTTGTCCCCGATCTCGGTATCGACCAGCGCGGTGCGCCGCATATGCGCGAGCGGGGTCTGCCAGCGAATGACCTCCGGCACCATGGAGTCGATCAGATCAGGATTGTCGCGCAGCTTCTGATACTGATCGGGGTTTTCGTTCAGCGCCAGCACCGAACCGCTCATGGTGTTGCGGGTGGTATCGTTGCCGCCGACGATCAGCAGGATGATGTTGCCCATCAGATTGTCGGGGTCCATGTGGCGGGTGGCTTCGCTGTGCGCCATCATCGAGACCAGATCGTTGCGCGGCTCGGCATTGACGCGCTCGTTCCACATTTTGGCGAAATAGGCCGCGCATTCGTCCATCTCGGTCCGGCGCTGTTCGGCCGATTCGACGACCCCGCCTTTCGGCAGCGCGGTCGAGACGTCGGACCAGCGCGTCAGTTTGCGGCGTTCCTCGAACGGGAAGTCGAACAGCGTCGCCAGCATCTGGGTGGTCAGTTCGATCGATACCAGGTCGACGAAGTTGAAGGTCTCATTGCGCGGCAGGCTGTCGAGCACCTTGGCGGTGCGGGCGCGGATCAGAATCGCGAGCTCGTCGAGATGCGTCGGCGTGAACATCGGGGACACGGTCTTGCGCTGCGCCGAGTGCCGCGGCTGGTCCATCGCGATAAAACTCGGCCAGTCGTAGCCCGGCGGCACGTCGCGGATCGAGATACCGCCGAGCGATACGTCGGAGGAGAAGATGCCGTGATTGGTGTCGACATGCATGATGTCGTTGTATTTGGTGACCGACCAATAGGACTCGATCGGCGCGTTGGTGCAGTAATGCACCGGCTCTTCCTTGCGCAGCCGCTCGAAGAACGGCCACAGCATGTCGTTCTGGAACAGCCGTGGCGCGCCGGGATGAAAATCCTTCAGTGGCGTGGAATAGGCCTCTTCACGCGCCAGCCGCGCAAGCTCGGCCTTGTCGGCGCGGACTGATGTCTGGATATTCATCGCTGATCCGTCCTTTGGCGTGAGCTTGCGCTTCAGCCGGCGATTCGCACGGGAAGCGTCTCATAGCCCTTAACAAAACTGGAATACACCCGCTTGGGCTCCTCGACCACGTCGATCGTGTCAAAACGCTTCAGGATTTCTTCCCAGATGATCTTCAACTGCAGTTCCGCGAGCCGGATCCCGACGCAACGGTGAATGCCGAAGCCGAAGGAGAGATGGGTGCGCGGCCGCGCCCGGTCAATGATGAACTCGTAGGGACGCTCGATCACGTCTTCATCGCGGTTGCCCGAGACATACCACATCACGACCTTGTCACCCTTTTTGAACTGCTTGCCGCGGAACTCGATATCCTCGAGCGCGGTCCGGCGCATATGCGCGAGCGGCGTCTGCCAGCGGATCACCTCCGGCACGAAACTGTCGATCAATGCCGGATTGTCGCGGAGCTTGCGGTACTGGTCCGTATTCTTGTTCAGCGCATAGATGCTGCCCGACAGGGTGTTGCGGGTGGTATCGTTGCCGCCGACGATCAAGAGGATGAGGTTGCCCAGAAAATTCTTCGGGTCCATGTCGCGCGTCGCTTCGCTGTGCGCCATCATCGAGAGCAGGTCGCTCTTCGGCGGCTGATTGATGCGCTCTTTCCAGAGTCTTGCGAAATAGGTCGCGCATTCCAGAAGTTCGGCCTGCCGCTCGTCTTCGGTCGCGACGACGCCGTCGGGCCCGGGTATCGTTGTTGCGACGTCGGACCAGCGCGTCAATTTGCGGCGGTCCTCCCAGGGAAAGTCGAACAGCACGGCGAGCATCTGCGTGGTCAGTTCGATCGAGACCCGGTCGACCCAGTCGAACACGTCGCCCCTGGGCAGATTGTCGAGGCATTCGGCCGAGCGCTTGCGGATATTGATCGCAAGCTGGTCGAGATGGGTGGGCGTGAACATCGGCGCCACGGTCTTGCGCTGCGCGCTGTGCCGCGGCTGATCCATGGCAATGAAACTTTCGCGGCGCAGGTCCGGCGAGATGTCGCGGATGGTGATGCCGCCGAGCGAGGCGGCCGAGGAGAACACCGCGTGGTTGGTCTCGATGTCCATGATGTCGTTGTATTTGGTCACCGACCAATACGGCCCGAAGATGCTGTCCGTGCAGTAATGCACCGGATCTTCCTTGCGCAGCCGGTCGAAATAGGGCCAGAACGTATCGGAGCGAAACAATTCGGGATCGCCGGGATCGAATTGCGCGAGCGGTAGCGCATAGGCCTGCTTCCGCGCGGCATTCTGGTCGGTCGTCTCTGCCGTATCGATCGTCCCGTGCATCGGGCAGCTCCCTGATTGGCCGCTTGCTGGTTCCGCAAAGCGCCTCGTTTGGACGAATTACAACCCGTCGCGCCCGCCAGAGCAAGGGCGAGTTTGCCGCATTCGGCTGGCTCCGGACGGGCCCGCTGGTATACGGCCAAAACCCCTTCTCAGCCTGCGCCGACCGTGACAAGCTTATTTGCGAAGAATAAGGCTCAAGCCTTGAGAAAAGCCGCATGATCTGCCGGAGGCAGCCCGACCATGATTCCCAACGCGCAACGGATGTTCAACTTCGATCTCGGCGAAACAGCGGATGCAATCCGCGAAACCGTACAGGATTTCGCCGGCAACGAGATCGCGCCGCGCGCCGACGCGATCGACAGGAGCAATCAGTTTCCGCGGGATCTGTGGCCGAAAATCGGCGCGCTCGGCCTGCATGGCATTACCGTCGAGGAGGAATATGGCGGCTCCGGCCTCGGCTATCTCGAGCATTGCATCGCGGTCGAGGAGATTTCCCGGGCCTCCGCCGCGGTCGGGCTGTCCTACGGCGCGCACTCCAACCTTTGCGTCAACCAGATCCGCCGCAACGGTAACGAGGCCCAGAAGCGGAAGTACCTGCCGAAATTGATCTCCGGCGAGCATGTCGGCTCACTGGCGATGTCGGAGCCCAATGCCGGCTCCGACGTGGTGTCGATGGCGACACGCGCCGAGAAGAAGGGCGACCGTTTCGTCATCAACGGCAGCAAGATGTGGATCACCAACGGCCCCGTTGCCGATACGCTCGTGGTCTATGCCAAGACCGATGCATCGGCCGGCCCGCGCGGCATCACCGCCTTCATCATTGAAAAGGGCATGAAGGGATTTTCCACCGCGCAAAAACTCGACAAGCTCGGCATGCGCGGTTCCGATACCTGCGAACTGGTGTTCGACAATTGCGAGGTGCCGGAAGAGAACGTGCTGAACGAGGTCGGCCGCGGCGTCAACGTGTTGATGTCGGGCCTCGATTACGAGCGCGCGGTATTGGCCGCAGGGCCACTCGGCATCATGCAGGCCTGCATGGACGTGGTGATGCCCTATGTGCATGAACGAAAACAGTTCGGCCAGCCGATCGGCACGTTTCAACTGGTGCAAGGCAAGATCGCCGACATGTACACGACCATGAATGCCTCGCGCGCCTATGTCTACGCGGTGGCAAAGGCCTGCGACCGCGGCGAGACCACGCGCGAGGACGCCGCCGGCGCCATTCTCTACGCCTCGGAAAAGGCAACCCAATGCGCGCTCGACGCGATCCAGCTGCTCGGCGGCAACGGCTATATCAACGATTATCCCACGGGACGGCTATTGCGCGACGCCAAGCTCTACGAGATCGGCGCCGGCACCAGCGAAATCCGGCGCATGCTGATCGGTCGGGAGTTGTTCGAGAAAACGGCATAAACGCCGGTCGGGCTGCCGCGCGGCTTGTTCGGAAGCATCGGATTGATAGCAGCCCACTCAGCATCGCTCCGCCGACGCCATCAACAACGAACCGGCACTTCCGAGATTCCCCTAACCGGACACGCAGCGGAGATGCCAAATCGACGCGAATGACTCAGCTGCGGCATGGAACCCGATAAATGGTGCGGAAGGTTGTTGATCGCCCGGCAACTGAACCGGTTTGAACATCAACCATCTGGGTCGTGCGATTGACCGTGTTTGAACGGACAAGCTTTTGCCGCGATTGCTTTGCACTGTCCGCTGGCTTTGTTGCCGGGGCGGCGGCGAGGTTTTTACCATGTATCGATCCGCTTTCCTTGCCGCTGCTCTGCTTTCCATCGCCCAGGCGGCCAAGGCTGAAAGCGGCTTTGCCTCTTACTATGGCGGACACGGCCACCGCGGCGAGATGACTTGTGCTCATCGCACCCGACCCTTGGGAAGCATCGTCACGGTGACGAGCGCCAGTCATTCAGTACAGTGCCGCGTCAATGATCGCGGTCCATTCGTTAGGGGTCGGGTTATCGATGTGTCGATCGGCGCGGCACGTGCGCTCGGCATGACGAGAGCTGGCGTGGTCCGCGTTTCGATCCAATGATCGCCAGTGTTCGCCTGGCTTTCGATCGCTCGCGTCTAGCGGCGCTGCTTAAGCTCGCAAGGGCACTGCAATAGGCCGACGGTTGGACGTACCCGGCAGTGAATTTCTGACGATCGGGTGGGGGGCGTTCGGATTTTGGCGCATGATAAGGCGAGTTTTACTTGCGGCGCTGGTCTTTGCCGCTCCGGCCTGTCTGGTCTTGGCGCAGGATGCCAAGATCTCCGTCGACATGATCGGAATAGGCGGCATGAGTTGCGCTCACTGGCGGTCAACGCAAGAGCATCGACTGGAGGGGACCATCTGGATCTACGGTTTCTGGACCGGACTCAATTACGTTGCTGCAGCGAGCGATCAAGCACAGGCGAAAATTGACGTGGAGGCGATAGTGAACGAAGTCGAAAAGACATGCGATCATCAGGCGTCGCAGACATTGGCCAGCGCCGCGTGGACCACTTATCTTGGGTCCAAGAGGTAGTTGCGCCCCAAAACCAATCCAGCCGACCATGATGGCGGCTCCGATTATGTCGGAGGGGCGACGATGACGCCCGGCACCGCCCCATTTTGCCATTGTCCTAATTCCCCTCCCCGGGGTGTATCGAACAAACGACCCTGGCGCCGGGTTGAGGTCACGCCAGAGTGGCTAGCCTAAGCCAGGTGTCTTCCGGTTGAGATTGGGGGCCAGGGAACCGGAAGCATGGAACCTGCTCGCCAAGTTCCAATTCGTTCTAAGCGCGAGCACCGCGATTTCCGGTCACGCGCCGGACGTCGTGGTGCTGAATTCCAGACGGCCTGTTGCCGTAAGCAGCCCTGTACTTTCCATCGTACGGCCATGCTTTGGCCAAAACTGCAATGAGTGTTTAGCGCTTCGTCGAACTGGTGGAAATCCGACCGCCTCCTTTGCGTGACATTGGATGGGAAAGGGCACACCAATGAGTTCCACGCCGAACCCAAAAGCAATTGAGCCCAACGATGTCTTGATCGCGCGCGCGGATGAGCGGCTCGCGCATGCTTATGGACAGATCGCGCGCGCGGATGAACAGCTCGCGCGTGTAACTGAACAGCTCTCGAAGCTCGAGCATGACGCCGCGCGCCATCCTTCAGCTGTCCAGGGCCGCGAGCATTCGCGTGGCTGGCGGGCGCTTCGTGGCCTCGTCGGCTTGCTGTTGGCTGCGAGCATTTTTCTCGCTGCTTTCGTTTCGCAGTCCTCTTATGGCGATGCGGCCAAGCTGACCGTCGCCCGGTGGGTGCCGCAGCTCAATCTAGCTTCATTGCTGCCGCCGGAAAAAGGGCTTCCCGCGCAGCCGAGCGCTTCTAGCGTTCAGGTGGCCGCGGCGGAGCCAGTACTTCCGGCTCAGACCGCACGGCAAGAGGTCGTGCCGACAGCCGGCCCGGTGTCTCCCGAACTGGCGCAGTTGCTCGAGACGATGGCACGCGATCTGACGAACGTGGAGCAAGGGATCGAGCAACTCAAGACGAGCCAGGAACAGATGGCCATCGACAATTCAAAAGCTGTTGAGCAGCTCAAAGCGAACCAAGAGCAAATGACACGCCTTATCGCCAAGGCTTCCGAGCAGAACCTGGGGCCCAAGACATCAGCACCTCTGCCTCGGCCCACTGCCGCCCCGGCGCGCAAGCCAATGCCGACGCTCCCGTCGCCGCAAGCCAGAGCGCGGGTACAGGCCCCAAAGCAGTTGCAGCCCGAAGTACAGTAGTGGTCATCGGCGGCGGTGCCCGCTCGCTTGGCATCGTTTATCGAACTTGGGAAAAATTCGCTCGCCAGGAACTCAGCCAGGCAGGCAATCTTCCGGGGCCAGGTCGTGGATTCGTAACCGCGCCACCAGATGCGGATTGAGGCAAGCCTGATAGCGACGAGGAGGTCTCGGCGAGCTCTTCGTAGTGGGGGAATTGTTCGGGAAATCCGCGTAAAAGCCGGTTCGAACCGGATTTCATCTCGGCCGACAAAGCTTTGTTCACAAATCCTTGTTCTCTGTGTTTCACTATTGCGCATTGCAATCAAGAGTTGATCGATGGATCAGATCAGTCTGGTGCCGCATCCGCCGCATTTGCCGGTGGCGTTTTCCGGCGGCCGCAAGCAATTTTTCCACCTTGTGCTGCGCGGCGCCGGGCTCGAGCTGATCACCGTCGGCTTTTACCGGTTCTGGCTTGCCACCGACATCCGCCGCCATTTGTGGTCGAACACCCTGATCGACGGCGATGCGGCGGAATATACCGGCCGCGCCAGGGAACTGCTGATCGGATTTCTGTTCGCACTGGCGATCATCGTACCGGTCTATCTGGCCTATTTCCTCCTCAGCCTCGAGGCCGAACGCGCCAAGGCGTTCCTCAGCTTCCCTCTGCTGGCGTTCTTCTATCTGTTCGGCCAATTCGCGATCTATCGCGCCCGGCGCTATCGCCTGACGCGCACGGTGTGGCGCGGGGTACGGTTCTGGATGAGCGGTTCGGGCTGGGCCTATGCGGCCTATGCCGCGCTGTGGGGCCTGCTGGTGTTGCTGACCCTCGGCCTGCTGTTGCCGTGGCGTGAAGCCGCCCTCGAGCGCTACAAGATGCGGCATTCCTATTACGGCGATCTGCAGGGCAGCTTTGAAGGGCAGGGCTGGGAGTTCTTCAAGCGCGGCTGGTGGCTGTGGCTGCTGGCGCCGTTCGCGCTTTATATCTTTCCGCTCGCCCCCTTCGTGTATGGCGCGTTCAAGGCGGTCGAATGGCGCTGGTGGCTCTCGGGTATCCGCTTCGGCGGCGTGGGTCTGGAATCGAATTTGCGGCGCGGCGCGCTGATCGGCCTTTACTGGAAGGTCATCGGCTGGTTCCTGTTGCTGCTGCTGGCGTTTCTCGCCTATCTCGCGATCTGCGCGGGTCTGGTGGCCAGCATGAGCGGCGTGCCGCTCAATCAGTTCTTTGCACCGCCGGTGTTCATGAAGAGTATTCCGTTGCTGGTGCTGCTCGGTGTCGGCTATCTCGGATTTGCGCTGGCGATCAATGTCGTGATGCGGGTCTATCTGATGCGCGATCTGTGGGTGAGGGTGCTGGCCTCGATCAATGTGCACGGCATCGAGGCCGCCGCCAATGTTTCCGCAAAGGGCGATCTGGCCAGTGCGCTCGGCGAGGGCTTCGCCGATGGGCTGGATGTCGCCGGCTTTTGATCGTGAGCATGAATGGATAACGTCCCCGGACAAGATGCCTCGCTGCGGCCGGTGATTTATTTCGACGGCGCCTCGAGCCGCCGGCGCGCGGTCACACTTGGCTTTGCCGACCAGCTCGACATCAGCGAGGATGGCGCCGGGATTGCCGCATGGCCCTATGCCGATATCCGCCGCGCCGACAGCCCGCAGGGAACGCTGCGCCTGACTTGCCTGACGGCGCCCGTGCTGGCCCGGCTCGAGATCCGCGACGTTTCGGTTGCAGCTGAACTCACCTCCCGCTGCGCGCGGCTCGATGAGAACGTTCCCGGCCGCGGCGTCGCGAAAATCGTCGGCTGGTCGCTGGCCGCCGCGGTCTCGATCGTCGCTGTGGTCTTGTTCGGCGTCCCGCTGGCCGCCGACCGCCTGACGCCGCTGGTGCCGCAGGCGCTCGAGCGGCGCCTTGGCGAAGCCAGCGACGGGCAGATCAAGGCGATATTCGGCCAAAAGGTTTGCAGCAACCCCGCCGGACAACGGGCCTTTGCCAAGCTCGTCAACACGCTGCGCCAGAGCGCGGGGCTCGATACGTCGGTGCAGTCCGCGGTGCTGTTGAGCTACATTCCCAACGCTTTTGCACTGCCCGGCGGCAAGGTCTATCTGTTCAGCCCGCTATTGGCGAAGGCAGAAAACGCCGATGAGATCGCCGGCGTGCTGGCGCACGAGCTCGGCCATTTGCAGCATCGCGATAACATGCGCGAGTTGATCTACAACGGCGGGACCTCGTTTCTGATCGGATTGCTGTTCGGCGACATCACCGGCTCCGGCGCGGTGATTTTTGCCTCGCGCTCGCTGGTGACCGCGTCCTATTCGCGGGAGGCCGAACAAAATGCCGACAGGTTTGCCATCGAAACCATGCACAAGCTCGGCCGGTCGCCGAAGCCGATGGGCGAATTGCTGTTCCGCATCACCGGCAAGCAAGGCGACCACAGCCTGTCGATCCTGGCGAACCATCCCCTGACCGAGGACCGCCTGGCGCGCATGAGCCAGGAGGACCGGCCGCCGAGCGGCCCGCCGCTGTTGACGCCGGAGGAATGGACGTCGCTGAAGGCGATCTGCGGCTGACCGCTATTCCAACACAACTCGTCATGCCCGGGCTTGAAGAGGATGGATTGCGGGGTCAAGCCCGGCAATGACAGTTACTCTGCCAAATGATTCACCTTCCTCACCCACACCCGCACGTCGGCGAGCACCGCGGGCAGCACCGCCTTGACCTCCTCGACATTCATGCCGGCCGTGATGCGCGGGTCATAGAGAATGTTGAGGATGTACTGATCGAAAACGTCAAAAAACCCCATCGACACCTCATCGTTGAACATGGTCCAGGGCACCGACGAGGTGTCGTTGATCGGCCCCAGCGACTGCAGCAGCTCTTCATAGGCGCAGTCGAAAAAGATAAAATCGCCGTTATCGACGGTGAGGATGACGTCGGAATGCTCGATCTCGTAGTTGTCGTTCTTGCGGAAACCCGAGAGGCATTGCGGATCGAGCGAGGTCTTGATCTCCTTCGCCCGTTCGCGGCCGTAGGATTTTGCGATGGTGCGATCGAGGTCGCGGTCATGCACCATTTGGACCAGCACATTGGCGGCCACGCGCTTTTCCGCCATTGCGATGTCGAGATGCGCCACCTTTTGGCCGATGTCGGCCACGACTTTTGCCAGCTGCGCCTTGCGATCCCGGCGGTTGCCGTCGGCGAACACCCGCACCGGCATGGCGTATTTCCGGATGCGGTCGACCCGGCCGGCCAGATGGTACTCGGCACCGAACGCGGTCTTCAGAAATCCGTCGATGATCTCGCCATCGGTGAAGGATTTTTTCTCCGCCCGCTGGCGCGAGGCGATGGCGGGGATTTCGGCGGATGCGGGTGGCGGCGAGACCATGCTGCCGAACGCGATCGCGGCGAGCGCGAACGTCAAGAAATGTGAGGGTCGGTTCATTGCCACAACACTAACATCATCGTCCCTGCTTTCGCAGGGACGACGATGAATATGGGTTGGCGTCGCTTAAAACCCTAGTTCTTCACCACCACCGTGGTGCCGACCGAGACGCGGTTATAAAGATCGGTGACGTCGTCATTGGTCATGCGGAAGCAGCCGGAGGAAACCGCCTGGCCGATGGTCTCCGGCTCGTTGGAGCCGTGAATGCGATAGAGCGTCGATCCCAGATACATGGCGCGGGCGCCGAGCGGGTTATCGATGCCTCCCGACATGTGGCGCGGCAGGTCGGGCCGGCGCGCCAGCATCTGCGACGGCGGGGTCCAGCTCGGCCATTCCTTCTTGGCGGAGATGCGATGGGTGCCGCTCCAGCGAAAACCGTCGCGGCCGACGCCGATGCCGTAGCGCAGCGCCTGGCCGTTGGGGAGCACGAGATAAAGCCGCCGCTCGGCGGTGTTGATGAAGATCGTGCCCGGCGCGTAATCTCCGCTAAAACTCACGGTCTGCCGCGGGATCGGATTTGCACCGCCGAGGCTGAAATTGGGGCCGCCGCCCATGATATCGCGCGAGTCGAAGAAGCCCTGGGCTTGAAAACCCTGGGCTTGCACCTCTCCGGCGCCGGCCAGCAAACTCACTGCCGCAATCAGCAAAGCAAGCGTACGGATCATCTTCGCCCCCGCAAAAAAGTCGCTTCGGCTGCGAGAGAGGCCATAACCGGCGCGATTTCGCAAGCAAAGAGCCCGTGAGTGCACCCGATTTTCAAAGGGTGCGGTTAAAAAACCCCACCATTGGCGCGGGTATGGCAGCCTTGCCCGGCGAACCCTTTGACGAAATGGGCTAGGAATGATTGATCTCGGGGTGAAGTTGGAACGCGGTCACGGGAGTGAAATGATGAACGGTGCGGAAAGTCTGGTGCGGACCCTGGTCGCGGGCGGCGTCGATGTCTGCTTTGCCAATCCCGGCACCTCCGAGATGCATTTTGTTGCAGCGCTCGACCGGGTCGAGGGCATGCGCTGCGTGCTCGGCCTGTTCGAGGGCGTGGTGACGGGCGCGGCCGACGGCTATTTCCGCATGAAGGGCACGCCGGCCTCGACGCTGTTGCATCTCGGCCCCGGCCTCGCCAACGGGCTGGCCAATCTGCACAATGCCAAGAAGGCCAATTCCGGCATCGTCAACATCGTCGGCCAGCACGCCGTCTATCACATCGGATATAACGCGCCGCTGACCTCCGATATCGAGGGCCTGGCGCGGCCGATGTCGGCCTGGGTGCGGACCTCGCCGGATGCCAAATCCGTCGCTACCGACGGCGCCGCCGCGATTGCCGCCGCCAAAAGCGCGCCGCCCCAGATCGCGACCCTCATTCTGCCGGCCGACACCGCCTGGAACGAGGCCGACGGCATCGCCGAGGTGCCGGAGGACCGGCAGCGCGCCGGCTATTCCCCGCAGGCCGTCGAGGTCGCCGCAAAGGTGCTGCGCGGCGGCGAGCAGACGCTGCTGCTTGTGACCGGCAGCGCGCTGACCGAGCATGGGCTCAAGCTCGCGGCGCAGATCGCGGGCAAGACCGGCTGCAAGGTGATGGGCCAGACCTATAATCCGCGGATGGCGCGCGGCCGCGGGCGGTTCTCGATCGACCGGATTCCATATGTGATCGAGCAGGCGCTGCCGATCCTGAAGGATTTTCGGCACATCGTGTTGGTCGAGGCCAACGATCCCGTGGCGTTCTTTGCCTATCCAAACAAGCCGAGCATGCTCAAGCCGGCGGGCTGCGAGGTCCATCGCATGACCTCGGGCGGCGAGAATTCGGTCGCAGCGCTCGAGGCGCTGGCCTCGGCGCTTGGCGCCAAGCCGGCCGATGCAAAACCCCAAAAACTGGTCGAACTCGCAAAACCTTCGGGCGCGCTCACGCACGCGTCGATCGCGCAGGCGATCGCGATGGCGATCCCGGAAAACGCCATCGTGGTCGACGAATCCATCACCACCGGGCGCGGTTTCTTTCCGCCGACCGCGGCCGCGCATCCGCACGACTGGCTGCAGAACATGGGCGGATCGATCGGATTTTCGCCGCCGGTCGCAACCGGGGCTGCGGTCGCCTGTCCCGACCGCAAGGTGATCTGCATGGTCGGCGACGGCAGCGCGATGTACACGCTGCAGGCGCTGTGGACGCAGGCGCGCGAAAACCTCAATGTCACCACGATTGTGTTCGCCAATCGCATCTACCAGATTTTGCGCGGCGAGTTCGACGGGGTCGGCGCCGGCGAGCCGGGCCAGCGCGCGCTCGACATGCTGAAGATCGACCGCCCGACGCTCGACTGGGTCTCGCTCGCCAGGGGCATGGGCGTGGCGGCGCGGTCGGTCACGACCGCGGATGAACTTGTCAGCGCGCTGGCGGAAGCGGTTCCGGAAAAGGGACCGCGGCTGATCGAAGTGCAGATGTGAGGACGGGCGGAGAACCGTCGTTCCCGTCATGCCCGGGCTTGTCCCGGGCATCCACGTCTTTACTGTCCAGTAGGCAAGACGTGGATGGCCGGGACAAGCCCGGCCATGACGAAAGAGTTGGGTGGTTTTGCCAGAGAGCCTAAAGGGTTCGATGCTTTTTCGGTCAGGCTCTAGGATGTCGTGTCGGAGGCCAAATGCAGACCGAGCTGAACAAGGTCATAGCCGGGCTCCATGAGTTTTACGCGCAGGAAACCTTCCTGTTGGAAAAGGATCTCGGCGAGCGCGCGCTGACGCATCGCCTCGCCGTGCATCTCGAAAAGCAGTTTTCCGGCTGGGACGTCGATTGCGATTACGACAAGCTGGGCGAGCGGACGCTGCGGCTGCCGCATGGCACCATCGTTTCGACCGACGATCATCTGGGCAAATCGGTCTATCCGGACATCGTCGTGCACCAGCGCGCGATCCCCAACAATCTGCTTGCGATCGAGGTGCGCAAGGCCAATAACCATCAGCCGCCGGAACACGATCACCACAAGCTGCGCGCGCTGACCGACCCGCATCTGTGGTTCGCCTATTGGATCGGGGTTTTTCTGGTGCTCGGCAGGAAGGGCGTCGTATCCGACGTCTATGTCGGCGGCGTGATCGACAAGCCGATGTCCGGCTGGTTTGCCGAGCGACTGAAGGATGCGGGGCTGGGAGCCGGATGAGGCGCGCGCACCCTCACGCCAATTCCGCCTCCGGAATCTCCCGCGCCAATCGCGCGCGCAGCGGCGCCAGCCGCTCTGCGTGGTGCCGCCATTTGCCGACCGACGACGAATAGACCGGACGCCGCACCTGGACGGCGCTGGCGGTCGAAGACGGTGCCGCGCTTTCGTGAAACCGCAATACTTCGTCGTCCCAGCAAAGGCCGACGAAGTCGATCAGCCGCCGGCTCGCCGCCGCCTGATCCTTGACGATGTCCTCGTATTTGATTTCCAGCAGCGCCTCGGGCGGCAATGTCGCGCGCCAATGCTGCGAAAGCCGGCGATAGGCCAAATAATATTCCGCGAGTTCGATCTGGTCATAGGCGAACGCGAACTTGCCCTGGAAATGCGCCTTGTAGATCGCCCAGCACGAATCCATCGGATGCCGCTGCACCAGGATGATCTTTGCGGCCGGCAGCGCGGTGCGAATGAGGCCGCAATAGAGATAGTTCTGCAGCGTCTTGTCGAGGAAACGCGCATCCTTCGGCACGCGGAACGCCGTCACGCTGTCGACGTAGCGCCGGCCGAGCTCGGCCGGTTTGCCGGCGGCCGACTTGTCCTTCATGGCGCGGTGCAGCTCGGTCGCGAACGCGCTGGTTTCCCCCGCTGAGCGCATCGCCGGGTGACCGCCGATGATGCGTTCGACCAGCGTCGTGCCGGTGCGCGGCAATCCCGCGACGAACACGGGCGCAGCAATGGTATGGCCTTGCGGGGCTGCGGCCAGCCAGCTTTTGGTGTGGGTCGCGATGATGCGGTCGATCTCGGCGATCTCGGCTGCATGATCGTGCGGGGTCAGGCGGCGCTGCAGGTCGCAAGCCGCATCGACATGATCGAAGGCGCGGTCGTGCCGCTCGAGGTCCTCGTATTCCTTGGCCAACGCAAACCGCAGCATCACCTCGCTCGGGCCCGCCAATCGGCCTTCGCCGACCAGCCGTTCCATTTCCGCGATATGGTTGCGCTCCGCGCTCTGGATGCGCAGGTCCGCGCGCAGATAATGCGCAAGACCGTAATGCCGATCGAGCGCGATCGCGGCATCGCAATGCGCCTCGGCCTCCTCCAGCGCCCCGGTCATGCGCTCGGTCGCGGCGAGATTGAACAGATATTGCGGCACATCGGGACGCGCGGCGACCGCGCGCAGGAAGAATTGCTTTGCTCTTTGGTGCAATCCGAGCAGGCCGAACATCGCACCCAGCGCGTCCTGCGTTTCCGGTGCGTTGTCGGTGATCTCAGCGGCGGCCTCGGCAGCCTCGAGCGCGCCGCGCGCCTCGCCGGAGACGAAGCGGCATTTGGCGCGCAGGATGTGCGCGATCGGATCGTTCGGCCTCAGAGCGACCGCGCGATCGGCGCAGATGATGGCTGCCTCAGGGCGCCCGCGCCGCAAGGCGGTCTCGGTCAGAAGCGCCCAGGCGGTGCCATCGTCCGGCGTCCGCGCCAGCACCTCGGCGCAAATCCGCTCGGTCGTCGCCAGGTCGCCGCGGGCGAAGGCGCCTCGCGCTTCATCGATCGGCGTCAGATTGGCTCGCAGCGGCGCGGTTATTCTCAAAATGTCGCTCCAAGAAAAAGACAAAGACAAAGGCCGGAGTCGAATCCGGCCTTCCGAGTTTGTGCGATGATGAAAGGCTGTTCCCTATGCGGGAACAGCCCTGGTTCATCAATGATCGCCGTGGTCGCCGCCATCGTGATCGGCGAACTGGAAATTGCCGAAGAGATCGCCGAGCGCCGGCCGGTTGACCGGAACGTACGGGTTGTCGTCGGTGGTCTTCGGGTTCGGCAGATTGTCGCGGCTGTACTGGGAGAGTTTCGGCAGATCCCAGTTGCGTTCGATGAATTTCGGGATCGAGGCATGATCGGAATATTCATGCGAGACGTGTCCGCCTTGCGAATATTTCGACACGACGATGAGCGGGATACGGGTACCGTCGCCGAAATAGTCGAGCGGCTGGACGTAGCCTGAGTCGTAATAGCCGCCGCCCTCGTCGACGGTGACCAGGATCGCGGTATTCTCCCAGAGGTCCTTGTTGGCCTGCACCTTGTCGATGATCTTCTTGGTGAAGGCTTCGAACAGCTCGACCTTGGACGAGGCCGGGTGGCCGTCGTTGAAGGTGCTCGACTTCACGAACGACACCGCCGGCAGGCTGCCGTCTTCGATGGCGTCATAAAGATCGAGCGTGTCCTTCATATGCGCATCGCGCTGGGTCTGGTTGGCCATGACCGATGACGAATACAGGAACGGATTGCAGATGTTGCAATAGAGATAGGCAACCGGGTCGAGCTTTCCGAACTGCGCGCCCTCGCCGGGGGCGGTCTTGAAGTCGTTCCAGCGCTCGCCGAAATACGCCCACGACACGCTGGCCGCTGTGAGTTCGTCGCCGATGTGCTTCTGCTTGATCACCGGCGGCAAGGTGAACTGGCCGTTGTTGACCGGATCGGTGACGCCGCTGCCGATGTAAGCCGGCACATAGTTGTTGAGCAAATAGTAGGCGTTCGGCGCGCAGTTTGCCGGGACGTGCATCGCGTTCAGATAGTTGACGATCGGGGTGACGCCGGGCTGCGATGGGTCGGAGCAGTTGGTGTAGCTGCCGCCGCTGTAACCGTCATTGGCGTACCAATTGTTGGTGTTCGGCGCCGGATTGGGGTTCTCGATCTGATTGGCGGGCGGGGTCGCCGGATCGCCGTTCGCATCGGCGTAATACAGCGAGCCGGCATAGCCGATCATCATGTGGTTGGCGTAGGTGCCGCCCATCACCGCCTGATGGTAGTTGTCGTTGAGCGTGTAGTCGTGGGCGAGCTTGTTCAGATAGGGCACGTCGCCCTTGGCGACGTTGTAGAAGCCCATCGCGATATCGCCTTCGCTGAGCGTCTTCTGCACCGGATTGCCGTTGCTGCCGGAGGAGACCGTGATTTCGACAAACGGGAACAGGTCGGCCTGGCATCCGCTCGCATTGCTGCTGGTGATCTTGCTGACGTCGCAGTCGAGCTGCTGCCACATCTGATAGAAACGATGCACCGGGCTGCCGCCGTAGGTCTGGTACAGGCTCGAGGTTTCGTCCTCGCCAGCCGGCAGCGTCACCAGCGGGTAGGGGCCGTTCGGCAGGTTGGTGGCGTCGAGGATGCGCGTATCCGGCGAACCGCCGGCGATACCGGTCGCGCCCGTCGTCAATTTCACCAGATCCTGGTTGAGCAGGCCGTAATCGGCCGAGGCAGCCAGCGCCAGCGTCGCCATGCAGCCCGGACCATTGAGGGCGGCGGTGCTGACATCGGTGTAGCAGGCTTGCGGCGCGTAGGAGGTGCCCGGCGCCTGCAGCTTGTTGCTGGTGGTGTTGTAGGCGGTCTTCGACGCGGGGTTGATCGAGTAGAAATTGCTCACCGTCGTCGAGAACTGCGCCGCCTTGGCGTAATTCGTGCCCGGCGAGCCGTCTTCCTTGATGATTCCCTTGGACAGGAGGTTGTCGACATGCTCGCCCTCGCGCGGCTCGTAGGTCGCGAACAGATGGTCGAACGTGCGGTTTTCGCCGATGATGACGATGACGTGCTTGATGGGGCTGCCGGTCTTGCCGTCGTTGGCGTGAGCGCCGCCGATCGGTTGAGCCGCGTAAGCGTGGGGTGCCATCATTGACAAGATCGCAGCGGTCACGACCGTGCGATCGCGTAGACGTTTCGTCGTTTGCTTGAGCATGACGTCTCCTGTTCCAAGTTTTGCAATGTGCTGGTGTTGTTCGGCGAGAAACGGGAACCTAAGTGCCGCACATGTCAGATGTGCTGCGCGCACATGTCAGTTCCGTTACAGGATCACGACGAAGCCGCCCGAGCCCGGAAATCGAGCAATGCGTGGCTTGTTGGCTGTGTCTTTGGCGCCACAAGCTTGCGCGGAACGCCCGCCGCGCGATCGGGCACCACTGCGGCCAGGGACTGCTCGTTGGTTTAACAAATGTCGTCGAGTCGGGGGCACCTGGAATCGCCCGCCGATTGAGACGCGCGATCGAGCGGCATCCTGATCCGCGATCCCGGTGATCCCTGCTGCTGACGTCCTGATGCTGACGGCGCTGGACGGGGTGACGAAGCCGGCGCTGAAGGTGAGATGAGGTTTTCGGTCCACTTTAAAGCACATAAAGAGACCACTTCGAAGACACATTTTACTAATTCTGTCCTCAGCTAATTGCTCGATCATTCTCCGTGTCGTGAAGCAAGCCTTCCGGGAGAATGACAGTGACAATGCAGACAGACGTACACGGATTTCGGCGCAAAGCAGCTGACGCCGATCGGGAATTCGATTTCGAAACTTTTATGCCCGTGTTCATGATGTCGTCTTTCGGGCTAACTCTCAGTCTTTTGCTCATAGCGCTTGTCGCGCGGGCCGGATAGGGGGCGTCCGGGGTCCGCCATGGTGCATCCAATAACGCTGAGATCAGACATGCAGAAGATCGTCATTGAAGAGCACTTTCTCTTGCGAGCCCGACGAATACTTCATATGCCCGTTGAAACGCGAAAACGCCGCCTGAGCGGAGTATAATCGCTCGGCGGACGTTGGCTTCCGCGGTCGGGTACTTAGATCCCGGCAGCCTGAAAATGCCATGGGATGCCTGCGAGTGCATCCCCCGTTTGGGTGAGGGGCACGGTTTTCGTATGGCGCCATGACCACAACTTCAATCCTGCCAATTTCATTCAAATTCGCATCGGTTCGTAACCTTCATCAGCAAGGTTAAAACCCGACTTCGATTGCGCAGCTCCGCCGCCGATGGTTGTGATGGACCATGTCCATTTCCTTTCACAACGCCGACAAGCAAACGCACCGCAGGGTCATGGTGGTGGGCTTTTTGTCTTGCGCGGCCTTCGTGGCCTTCAGCTTTTTTGCCCGCGAGCAGCCGGACAATACTTACGTGTTGGTCAAGGCCGATCGACTGGTGCGGACTGCCGGCACCCCGTTTCCCGCGAAGTGACACGCGTTACCGTCATCCCTGCGCAACGGCTTCGCCGTTGTCGCTGAAGGTGCGAGCCCTCTTCGGCGAGCCTCGAAGGATGACAGCCACAGCCCGGGGCCCATCCTTCGAGGCTCGCCCAGCGGTGCAAGTGCACCGCAAGGGCGCGCACCTCAGGATGACGCGGAGCGCGCGGGCGCGGTCGGCTAATGCAATGTGAGATCAGGCTTCCGCTCGGTGTGGCAGCCGCCACGACCGCCGGTGGTGCAGACGATATGACAGCTCTCGTCCATCGCGCAGTCGGCATAGAACCAGGTGAAATACGAGAACAGCACCAGGAAGGCGACCCACAGCGTTGCCTTGGTCATTCGGTCCATGCGGACACCCATCATGGCTTTGCGAGCGGCTCGGCGAAAAGCCCAGCCCTCATAGACCGTCTCATAGACTGTCTTGGCGACCGCTTCAGTGATGGGTGTCACGCCGTGGGCCGAAAGCCCGGCGGTTTCGCCGAAATGAGCGGCCCGTCGGCCTCACGCGATGGAACCGACAGCCTCGGCCGGAATTAGCTCGTTGAACCTTCGGCCGCTGGCGGAAGACATAAAGACCAGAGGCGATCTTGCAGGAGGCCAAAATGGCCCATTGGCATGACACGATGGTAGACAGGCCCAAGAACGACGGTGCGGTTTATTTGACGGGCTGGACGATTTCCGGCCTCGCCGTACTCGGCACGATTGTGGCGGTCTGGGTTTTGGGAATCTAGCGCCGGGAAGGCGCTTTTCGGCATGATCTTGGGCGCCGGTCCCGCCGGCGCCGATGCGGCGACCGCGGCCTTACGGGGGAGCGAAGGGCCGAAACAACTTCCGCGCGAATTCCGAAAAGCTTCCGTGCCGAGGGTTAAGCTGCGCGCGTCATCTCCATCAAAGCAAAACGGCCTCCCCAAAGGGAGGCCGTTTTCGTTTGGTCAGATCGTTAGCGGCGATCGAAGATCGTTTTGTCGTGGTCCCGGTCGCCATCCCGGTCGTGATCCTTCTTGATGATGACAGTGTCACGATCCCGATGCTCGTCGCGATCGCGGACATCCCTGCGGTCACGATCCCTGTCGCGGTCCCGATCATGTGCGGCGCCGACGGTCACGCCATTCGGCCCGACACCGACGCCGATTTCTTCCGCGCTCGCAGGCACGGCTGCGCAAATGCCCGCAACAGCGGCAATCACCAAAGCGTATTTCATTGCGTTCTCCAATGTTATGAAATGAGGTGTTTAGACAAGATACGAGCAGATCATTGGTTCCGACTGACCGACGTCAAAATCCCACAGGTCCGTCGGGAACAGGGTGCGGAAACAGGCCGCTTGTTGGCTGCGGCCGGACCACGCTCACCATCGCCGTGCCGCTGTCGATCATATCGAGTTCAACCGCCGCGGCGTGGCTGACATCGATGATGCGCCCGCGACGATACGGCCCGCGATCCGTAATGCGCACGATCACCGTTCGACCGTTACCCTTATTGGTAACGCGCACATGCGTACCGAAGGGCAGCGAGCGGTGTGCGGCGGTAAGTCCACTGAAGTTGGTTGCTTCGCCGCTCGCGGTCTTGCCGCCACCGTAAAATGAGGCCATGCCGCTTTCAGCATGAACCGGGCAGATCGCGATCGAACAGAGGGCGATCGAACAGAGAGCGATGGTCGGAGATGATCTGCGGAGCATCATCTACTGTGAACGTCCAGCGGCCTGGTAGGTTCCTGTCTGCTCGCACGCTGTCGCCAGATCGAGCAAGATATCAGTCACATGACTTGCGGCAAATGGAACGCGTTGCACGGCTAATGGCACGCCGAGAACGAGTGCGCCACTTCCGAGTCAAATCGTTCAATGCAACCATTCAGCGAGATGCGGATTGGCATAACAGGCCAATGCGCTTGCCGGAAGGACTGAAATGCAAATCGTCCCAGAGATTACTTTCCAGGGTTCGGAGTCATCGGCGGCGGCCCGCGCAGCCATCTTGAAAGGGATTGAGCGGCTGGATTCGCATAATCAACGCATTACGGGGTGCCGCGTCAAAGTGATCGCGCCGAGTCACAAGCATCGCCGTGGGGCCGGATTTCAAATCCATATCTGGCTGACGATTCCGCCGAACGAAGAAATTGTCGTCAGCAACTCGGCATCTGATGATGCACGGCACGAACATGCGGAAGTCGCAATCAAGGACGCCTTCGCGGCCGCCCGCCGTCAGCTCGATGCCTTTGCGGCGCAAGGCTAAGCGGCCGGACTGCTATGCGCGACCAAACTACTCTCGCGTGCAATTTGTATCGTGCGGTGGCCGAACATTTCAACGGCATAACGGCGCTCGCCGGCGCGGTCGGTAAATATCGCAACCACCGTGCCTTTGGCGTAATTGTTGAACGCTTGATCGACCTTGTCACCAATTGCAAATTTTTAGGCCATGGTGGCGAATCCTTCCGCACACAGGCTTTGCGCGCAGTGAGGTTGAAGTAGGGTCTCTTTGCGATTGGTATGGCCGGCTCGCGCCCCGCGCAATCGAACCGGCAATCTGGTCAAAACAGCTCACTCGTCGCGCAAATTGATCGCAAATCGGCCGACGTGCGCGGACCTTTTCATCATATCGGACATTTGCTCGCTGCAGCATTTCGCTGCCGAGAGAGGCAGCCCGATGTTTGTCCCCTTTTATTCCACCATGTCGCTGGCATTTGAGTCGGGCAACGTTATTGCTCTCCGAATGATGAAGATGATGTCTGGTGGCAGCAGTTCGCACGACGAAGCGCATTTGATGGTGACGGAAAAGCTAAGCGCCATGTTCGAGGCCGGCGTAAGCCTTATGACCGGCGGCACGGCGAGCAGCGTGGTCGAACGCTACCGGGAGCACGTCGCCGCCAACGCCAAACGATTGTCGCATTAAGCGCGGCAGCGTATGGCTGCAGGGAACGGCGCTACTTCACGCGCCGTCCTTTGAAGAAGCCGGCGTTGGTCGTGTTCTGCTTGATGTTGGCGGTGTCGCCTTGCTCGGCGGTATTCACTTCGCGCTTTGTTTTCGAAATGTCCTTGCCGACTTCGGCATTGTCGCCGGTGCCCTTGTGGCTTCGATTCGCGGATGGCACGGGCGGCATCTCATTGTGACGCGACATCTGTAGATCCCTCGCTGGTGGACCAGGCTAAGGGGTTCAATGCGTTTTGGTTCCAAAAGCGTGCCCCGAGCTCAGTTGCAAAATTTTGCAGAGCAACAATTGCGGGAACTTTTCCGTAGCCGGCGTGTTGACGATCATCACCGAGCCGTTCTCGGCCTTTGTCGGTGACTGAGAGTGTTGCGCTCCCGCCTGACGAGGGACCGACACGTGACTGAACTACCTCACAATCGCAATTCCAAAGCATCCTTCAATGCCAGGGCGTTTCTTGGCCTGCCGGATGTCGGGAAGAAGATAGCGAAGTACCAAAAGCATCAGGAAATTTTCGCCCAGGGAGAAGTGGCTGACACCGTCTTTTACATTCAAAAAGGCAAGGTCAAGGTCACGTTTTTATCCGAACACGGCAAGGAGGCGGTCGTCGGGCTTCTGGCGCAGGGCCAATTCTTCGGCGAAGGTTGTCTTAACGGAGCGAAATTGCGCACCGCCACGACCCATGCGATGGAAGAATGTCTTCTTACTTCTCTGACAAAAGCGACGATGATCTCGGCCCTCGAAGCGGAGCCGAAGTTTTCCGCGTTCTTTGTGGCGCATCTTTTGTCGCGAAATAGCCGGATCGAGGAGGATCTGGTCGACCAGCTATTCAATTCGAGCGAAAGACGCCTGGCGCGGCTTCTCCTTCTGCTGGCGGATTTCGGCAAAGAAGGCGCGAAGCCCGTCGCGGTGACGCTTAGCCAGGAAGTGTTGGCGGAAATGATCGGCACCACCCGGTCGCGCGTCAGCTTTTTCATGAACCGGTTCCGGAAAAAAGGCCTCATCAGCTACAACGGAAAGATAGAGGTCCATCCTTCGTTGCTGGATGCGGTCCTGCACGACAAGCCGCAAATCAGGGAGGATGAGTGACCGGCCAGTCGAGCGTTGGTACGTGAGCACTCCGATGAAGTTGACGGCGATTGAGGCAAGCGCGTTGGGCCAGTTTGTTCTGAGCATTGAAGTAACGGCCCCAGCGCGGGGGTACTGGCTGAGGCCGTCATTTTCATCGGATGCCTTGGGGCGCGTGCATCCGGTAGCCCATCGCTAAGTTATCCAGGCGGCATTGGTTCCGAGCAACCAGACGCGTGTCCTGAATACCCGCCGTCACATCGCTGGATTGCATGAGCGTTGCGGCGCATTTTTTCGGAACAAATGCTTGCAGGCCTTATTAGCCCACATGGTGCGAATTGGCAGCAGGAAGTGGTCGGCGGCTCAAGTTGAGCATCTCACGGCGTTGATCGATGCAGGAACATCGGCCGCGGGCGCTGCGATCGTGTTGAAGCGTTCGGTAATTGTCGTTCGGGCCAAGGCGCGAAATCTCGGTAAGCGTTTCATATTGCCGCCGCGCGTTGACGACTGACACGTGAGGAGGAAATTCGATGCAGATATATTTCTTCGATATGAAAGACGGCGTCCCGTACAGAGACAGAGTCGGGGTTGAGTTCAACACAAATGCCGATGCAATTGCACATTGCGAAGAAATCGCGCAGCACTTCCGTGACGAAAGCCTGCGCGACGATCAGGACCTCGAGATCTCCGTGGTAAATTCGCTTGGGCGCGAGATCCATCGCCGGTTCGTTCACCGGGAATAGGCCGTGTTTTGGATACGCGAGGCCGGGATTGTCACCAGATATACGATCGATGCAGAGCATCGCCAGCGCAACCTTCGCTGTCGCGCGGGCTGGCGGGTGAACAAAAGCGCCCGGAATAGTGCCTCTAGGCGGCTGGGCTCCGTCGGGGTTTGACCCGTGAGCGTCATTTGATCCGTAGAGAGTGCCCTAATTCGTTAATTTTTGGAATGTGAGCAGTATTGACCAGTGAATCCCTAATTCGAAGGAACATACTAGTTCCATCACGGCCCCATCCGCGGCATCTACCTGTGACCGAGAGTTTTGCGCTCCCGCCAGCCATGAGGGGAGTTCCATGCAGGAATCCCAATCGCAACTTGCAAACTTTCCGCCAGATGCAGTCGAAAGCCCGCAATGTCCGAGGTGCCGTGGCCAGATGACGCTTTCACGCCTCAGGCCGAGGCGCTTGAACTTCGACGCATGCGCGTTCGAGTGCGTTAGGTGCGATCACGTTGAAACGCCCCATGTGGCGGCCGACCCGATGCATTCCGATACGCGCGGATGGCTGTTGGGTGAACTTAGGTCGCCGACATAGGCAGGGGCGACATGAAACCGACGCGCAGCAATATCGATAGCCACGATTGGGCCGCTCGGGCATCCGAGGCTCTGGCACAAGCGAAAAGGATGCCGCCTGGATCGAAGCGATCCGAAGCCATCAGAAGGGCGGCACAACTTCGCGCTGCCGCAGACATGAAAAATTGGCTGACGGCGAAGGAGCCTGTGAGACAAATAGCTCGCTGACAGCGATCCATGGCCATGGCAGTGCGAAGCTTGAATGCCATTCAAAATAGCTGGTCGCTGAACCAGCGTCGAAAACAGGAGCGGAATGTCCGAGATTGAACGACTACGCGATCAAGCCGAGAAGTGCCATCAGTTGGCCCGGATGTGCGGCGACGCCGAAATCGAGCGCCGGCTGATCGCGCTTGCGGATGAGTATGAAGGCGAAGCCGTCCGAGCCGGAGCGCGAGCCAATGTTGTGCCGGGCCGCCTCATCCAAATTGGCGAAGATCCGGACGAACGACGAAAGCTCGCGCTGACAAATTTCGTCAAATCCTGGTAGGACGGGCGCGGACCGTGAAGCAAGAAACCTCGCCCGACTACCGCATCCTGAATGCAATCGCGGTGGACGCCCTTCAGCAGGCGCGCGGGATGCCGCCCGGCGCGCAGCGAACCACTGCGCTCAAGAAAGCCGGCTTGCTTCGGCGCGTTGCGGACTGTCACGCGTTGATCGTCCGCAAAAAGGATAAGCCCCGGAAATAATTGAGTCGGGAAATTGTACCCATGCCTCCGCTCGACGCCCCCCGCACAACGAGCCGCTCAAAAGCACTGGACCGCGCGCTTTCGCTGGTCGCGGCACTCCTTGTCGTCGCAATTATCATGGTTGCGCGATATTGATCTGGTTGGTTCGAAATCCTGGCAGCCGCTGCAAGGCGGCGTTAGCCACCGCCATTAAATCGGTGAATGTGAGCAATACTGACCACTTGCCGGCGGCCGAGTCGCGGCATGATCGCTGCATCACCGCCCCGCCATCGGCAACCATCGGTGACAGAGAGTAGGCAAATGCTCCCGCCTGATCCAAAAGGGGGCATCATGCCTTCACTTCTGCTTAAGCTCTTGGACGATAGTGACCGCTATACCATCGCGCAAATGATTCAATTGCGCCGCCAGATGCTCCGGTTCGCACGCTCGCTGCCACGCGGCTCGTCCGAGCGGAATGAACGCCGGCATATCGCGGTGTCATTGCGCCGCCTGTTTAGAAACAAGGTGTGGCGAGACGCTCACATGATGGAAGACGCTGTCGAGTAGCAGGCCAATGGAACCAGCAGGTTGCTCGGACGTTCCCTTCCTTGCCGCGCTAAAGCGGCCCTCCAAGGAGACCTTCCCAAATGAAACGATTATTGCTGGCAAGCGTCGCGGCTTGCGCACTCGTGGCACTTCCGACGCTATCCGCTTCCGCAATGCCGCGCGCCACAGCGGACACCCTGAGCGATAGTTCTGACAACCCGATCATCCTTGCTCATGAAGGTCACGGACATGGCCACATGGGGCACGGCGAACATCATGGTTGGGGCAGGGGTCATCATCGCGACCGGCACTAATCGAAAACACACAGCTCTTTTGAGGCCGCCTCGGTTGGCGGCCTCTTTCGTTGCACATCGCGGGCGTGTTGAATCACACCTTTGCGGGTGTCAAACAAAACTCCATGGCACGACGAATGCGGACAAAGAGAATGTCGATGAATATTTTGCCCGTCGATCGCGCGCTGAGCATATACGGCGCTCTTGCAAACCGTTCCGAGTCCAGGGGTGTCCGTCAGCGGCTTTCCGAGCATCTGATGAAAATGTACATCGACGGCGAAAAAGACGAACACCGGCTGACCGTGGAGGGGCTGACTTACCTTCACAATCTTAATCAGGAAATCGACTCCAGAAACTAGGGCATTAGCCCTTTTTGGGCATCCCGCTGCTTCCGCAAGGAGTTTCGCCGCATTATTCTCGCTTTGGCGGCGCGGACGGCTTCCGTCCTTGTTGGCGGTTGTTTCGGTTGCGGCGTCTTCGCCGGCTTTCCCGCGCTTGGCATCATCGGCAGCACTTGTGTCGGCAGGAACGAGCCGCGCTCGATGGGCTGCGTTCTCATTGGGCCGGTAGGCGTCGGTCTGCGTTTATCCATCCTAAGCACGGGGGTTAAATTGGGTCGCGATCGTTGTGGAAGGGCGGCCCTTTCGGGCCGCCGTTTTTTCAATGACGCTTACTCAGAGACGCTCACTGACAGAGGTGCCGGCGACCGTCTTCGCCACGGAACCATGTTCCCGGCTGACAGACGAAGCCATTTCGCCTGGCATACCCGTTATCGTAACCGTAGCCGTTATCATAGGCATACGAACCGCGGAACGGTGAGGTCGCAATAACGGCGGCTGTTCCGACGGCGGCTCCCGCTATACCGACAGCGGCATCAACCGGTCCACGATCGCGGTAACCGTCATAGCCTCGGTGATACACTTGCTGTGCCATCGCCGGCGCGATGATGACGGTCGAAAGCACGGTAGCTGCGGCAAGAAGTTTCAGTTTGGTCATTGGATTTCTCCTTCGAGGGGTGTGAGAAGCCAACAACCTGCACGGAGGGACGTTCCGCTATCGAATGGCGATGGTCTGGTGCGCGACTAATGCCGGCCAGCATCGCGCGTTTGAATCCAGATGAAGAGTGAGCGAAATTGCTCATACCTTCGCAATGCAAGTTGCGGGTTGCATGCTTGTCGGGAACCATACTTCTAAGACGCCGTTGAATGCCTGGTACGCGGCAAATAATGCCAGCGCCGTCAGCGGAGAATTCCCATGGAATTGATCCTCCTTATCGTTGTGCTCGTGCTCTTGTTCGGTGGCGGCGGATACTGGGGTCGCCGTCGAGGTCACTGGTGATGAATGACTCTTCTGCTTTCTTTGAAGCATCATCGAATTAGCGGTTCTAGCCCCGGCGACACACGGCGAACCTAAGCCACTACATCGAAACGCCCGCCGAACATACATACTCCAATCGATGGTCGCCGGGCCGGTCCGGCGCCGGGGCTAGCCGCCTCAACCTGTTTGCGCTCGTCCTTCGGCAGCGTCTTATCGCCGGTCACTTTCAATCAGCAACGAGGTGAGAGATGATCACGGTGTACGGCTTCAAGCGCGTCAAGGAGCCTGTGATTGGCGAAACGCGCGACCTTCGTGCGCTTTGGGCGCTTGAGGAAACCGGGTTGCCCTACCTGGTGCACGGGCTGGACTACATTGAGGGCGAGACACAAACCAACGACTATCGCCGTATTAGTCCGTTCAGTCAGGTGCCTGTGATCGACGACGACGGGTTTATCGTCGCGGAGACCGGCGCGATTGTCATTTATATCGCCGAGAAGGCCGGCATGCTGATTCCCGCCGATCTGAAGGGCCGCTCATGCGTCACGCAATGGTGCTGCACCGCGCTAAACACTATCGAGCCGACGCTGCTTCAAATCCAGGTCATCGATGGAGGCGGCGAAAAGGCGACAGGCGCGCTGCGCCGGCCGGCACTCGTCGACAGGGCAAGAGAGAAATTTACCGTGCTGGAGAAGCAGCTATCGGCCCGGCCTTATCTTGCAGGTGACGACTTCACCGTCGCGGACATCATGATGACGACGATTCTGCGCGAAATCCGCAAGACGGATTTGATCGTGCGTTTTCCGACGCTGAAGGACTATTTCGCTCGCTGTCAGGCGCGGCCGGCCTGGCGGCGAACGTTGAGAGCTTACGAGGTGCGAATGGGTGCTCCAGAAGGGGCGGCGCATTAGAACCACAACTTGTCGCCGGTCTTTGCTGAACCATCGAGCAACGATGATTCGCTTTTCATGCAGGCCAGCGCCACAGGCGATTTCCACCTAGTTGGAGCGACTCAGCAAGTCCTCGGCCACAACCCGCTCAAAATTCTCATCTTTGCAAGATCAGGTTTGCAAGATCAGGCTTGCCGCAGCGATTGCGACAATTGAAGCCAACGAGACCGAAGCAAATATGCAGTGTTGCTTGCCAGTCTTCGTGACGCTTTCCAGGCTTCCATCGATTCGACCAGATCCATCATTCGTCGCCAGTAGTGATATCCCGACGCGAAAGCGGGGATTGACAGCAGCTTCTTTCGGTTAAGCTGAAACAGCTGTTCGACGAACGTCAGTTTCAATACTTCAGCGGTGACAAACGTAATCGCACCCAAGCCGAAATGACCGGTTCCCACCAAATATCCCGCCAAAGGTTTTGCCGGTTCAAGGATGATTACCGGAACGACCAAAAGCGCGAGCGAGGGATAAGGCCGCAAGGAAACGATCCACAGCCGCGTTCGCTCGAAAAACTTCTTCTTGGCGATCCATAGAGTCATCGGCCGCGTCACATAGGATAACACTCCGTCCACCACGAAATAGGCTGTGGCAACGATGAAAACGGCTGTCTTCCAAAAGCGGGCCATGACTCCTCCACTATGTCAAAGCGAAGGACGCCGAACTGTTCCGAAAATACAGACCAGGAAAGAATGGGAACCCGGAACATTACGTTGCCAGACAGGCTTAACCTCCATGTAACGCACGGGATTCTTGAGAACCTAATGGATAACTTTGCAAACGCTTCTTTCGCACCCGATTTGATCGTGGTTATGCAGAACGCACTGGAGGGCGCGGTTTCGACGCTGCCTCATCCGGTCAGCTCAGGCCATATCAAGTCGATTGCGGAAACGATTCTGCGAAGCGCCAATGAGGGCGAGCGAGATCAGAACACTCTGCAAACAATGGCACTTCTGGAACTGCAAATTTCGCCTAGAAGATAGATTTGAGCGAGGCTCGTTCCGTCATCGTCGCGGGCATGGTCGGTCCTGCAAAAACCGACCGGCCATGAATCACTGAAATGCTGATCCTGTTCGTCACCTGGATCACTCCTTTTGGTGACGCAGAAAGAGGCGTATTCGTCAGAGCGCCACCCTGGAAACGGGAGGGACGCCGTGAACCTTGTCCGGCGGCAATTTCTGCAAGTGGCAGCAGGGGCTGCCGCGCTGCCGACTTCGTCACGCTTCGCGTGGGCGCAAGCTTATCCGGCGCGAGCGGTGCGTATGATCGTTCCGTTCGGGCCAGGCGGGTCGGCCGATATTTTCGGCCGCATCATCGCACAAAAATTGTCCGAGCAGATTGGAAAGCAGTTCTACGTCGAGAACATAAGCGGCGCCGGCGGCAATATCGGTATGGGCCGAGCGGCTCTGGCAGCGCCCGATGGATACACTATGCTCGTTGCTGTGCCCAGCTACGTGATCAATCCCGCGCTGTACGATGAAGTCCCCTATGATGCCTACAAGTCCTTCGATCCGGTAACGCTCGCGGTCAGCACAACTGTCGTGCTCGCGGTCCACCCCTCTGTGCCGGCGCAGACGGTCAAGGATCTCATTGCCCTCATCAAAGCCAATCCCAGCCAATACAACTACGCTACGGCGGGGCCGGGGTCGCCAGGGCATCTGGTGGGCGAAATGCTGCGCCAGTCGCTGGGCCTCGACCTTGTACATATACCCTACAACAGCGCGGGCCTGGCAATCGGCTCGACGGTCGCAGGGCATACGACGATTTGCCTTGCCGCGCCGGCGCCAATTGTGCCGCAGGTCAGGATCGGCAAGCTGCGTGCGCTGGCGGTGGCGTACAGGACGCGGTTGCAGGCGCTCGCGGACGTGCCAACCATGGCGGAAGCCGGCTATCCGGACATCGAGTTTGACAATTGGTTCGGTGTCTTCGTCCCGGCCGGAACGCCTGGCGAGATCATCACGCATCTCAATCGAGAGATCGCCAGGAGCATGGCACAGCCAGACGTAAAGGAGCGCCTGGTCGCGCTTGGCTTCGATCCGGTTGCGAGTACTCCGGAGGAATTCGCCAGGCAAATCAAAATCGAGCTTGAGAAATGGGCCAAGGTGATCCGCGCAGCGAACATCAAGGCGCAGTGAGGCCGCCCGGATCAGCGTTTTCATGCGAAGTGGAAACCGGCTCGCGTCAGGAAAACGCGTCAAATCAAGAATCTAGAACCCCCTTTCGATTCAATCGAAACGGAAAGGGTTCTAGTCGAAAAGCCGGACAGCTCTATCGGAGGCCGCCTCGTTGGCGGCCTCTTTCATGCCTGCATCACGCGGGTGCTGGCTCACATTTCGCGTCCCGGCGGCGCCCCAAGGGCAGGCGTGCTCGCCTCCCCTTTCGACCATTGCGCACCTTTCGGGCGGTTGGAACGAAAGCGCTCTGAAGTAGTTCAGATTGGTTGGCGCTGGGGGTCTCTTTCCTGTTCAGAGGAGACTGACTATGACCAAAAGCTTACTCGTTGGTCTTGCTGTCCTAACTCTCTCCACTTCTGCTGCTTTGGCCGCGCATCGGAGTCATCATAGCCACGCTATGAACCCAAATGCCTCTGCTGCCGCGGTGAACCCGGACCCAAATGCCCGTTCAAATGCATTTGGCAGTGTGGGTGCAACTCCGGTCATTTGGCCGGGCGGTGGCGGTGCGAGTAGCAGCGACCGCACGATGTATATCAAAAATCTGCACGACGCCGGGTATGATCCGAAGAACAACTTCAACCCGAACGGGACCATAAGGACGCAATAGCATCGGGTCTCGTCGACAACAGCCGATCTTCCGGTGAAACTCGTTGTGCATGTGGGAGGCCCGCGGCGGGGGCGGGTCTCCTTGCGCCCGTTCGCCGACCAGCCATGAATCACTGAAATGCTGATTCGTGAATCCTGTCCGTCACCTTCGTCCCGGCCGGAACGCCTGGCGAGATCATCACGCATCTCAATCGAGAGATCGCCACGAGCATGGCACAGCCAGACGTAAAGGAGCGGCTGGTCGCGCTTGGCTTCGATCCGGTTGCGAGTACGCCGGAGGAATTCGCCAGGCAAATCAAAATCGAGCTTGAGAAATGGGCCAAGGTGATCCGGGCAGCGAACATCAAGGCGCAGTGAGGCCGCCAGGATCAATGTTCCATAGTTACCGTTGGACGAAACCGTCCGCACGGCTCCTAAGACCTCACCTACGTTTTATTTCGGGCTTCTCGTGCAAAACGGCGTTCAGCAGCGAATTATGAACCTCTATCTTTCCATTGTAGCTGATGAGCCCAAGTTTGCGGAATTTGTTCATGAAGTAGCTGACGCGGGATCTGGTCGTTCCAATCATCTCGGCCAGGGTTTCCTGGCTGATATCTACCAGAATAGGCTGCGGCGTTCCTTCCTTTCCGAAATGCGCGAGCAGAAGCAGAAGGCGTGCGAGTCGCCTTTCACTTGAATTGAAGAGCTGGTCGATCAAGTCCTCCTCAATCCGGCTATTCCGTGTCAGGAGATACGCCATGAACAGCTCGGAAAATTTCGGCTCGGTATGAAGGGCGGCAATCATCGCTTCTTTGGTGATGGAGGTGATCACACATTTGTCGATCGCCGTCGTGGTCGCGATGCGCAATGGGTGGCCATTGAGGCAACCCTCGCCGAAGAACTGGCCAGGTTCCAAAATCCCGACTACCGCTTCCTTGCCTTGCTCGGATAGGACAGTGAGCTTGACGCTGCCTTTTTGAATGTAAAAAACCGTATCCGCCACATCGCCTTGCTCGAAGACGTTGTGATTCTTCTCCAATTTCAAGATCGTTTTGCCGTCCCCTACCTTGGCGAGAAAGGCTTTGGGATCGAACTCGCTATTGGCCTGCTTCCCCACGGGAGTCTCCCTTGCTCCGATGAACGGGCGCGCGTCGCATTATAGCGGTTCCAACGCTGAAATGAAGCAGAGCTGCTCAGGTAATGAGGGGAGTTTGACCGGCTTGAGGGAGTCCGGCGAAAACGGGACTCCCTCGTGAGCCAGATGTGGACTGGCGGCGATTTGGCTCGCCTGTTTAGCACGCTGTGATCGTTTCAGTGCTGTCGCAGATGGCGCATTCGCAGGTCCGTCTCTTCCTCGGTGCGCCTACCGGCCGCCAAACCCATGTTCGACCGCGGGGTCGAAAAAGTCTGTCTGATTTTGACCACGCGAAGCTAAATTAAATTGCGTAAGGCAGTTTTGCGATCATCGAGGCATGGCCATGACGCCGGCTTTGAAACGCGGTATTGGTCATATTCCATTTATTTCAGAATCCGAGCAATATTGACCAGCGACTCCGGAACCCGGAAGACCATGTTGGCTCCATCACCGTCCCTCCTTGACAGCAGCGGGGACTGAGAGTCCAACGCTCTCGCCTGACCAAAAGCGTCACTCAGCCGGCGACAATTCAAGCAACTTCTTTTCCGCGGCGTCGTACACCTTGACTTGGAGCATCGGAAATTCGGCTTTGAGATTCCTTGCCCTTTTCTGCGCCGCCTCAAGCGTGGGAAATACCGTCTTCATCCGGCCATCGACTTGCAAGCCAAAGCCCTCGGTCATCACAAGGTCGGCGCGTGTGACGTTGCGGGGTTGCGGCTCGTCCGGGATCGTCAGAGGTTTTTTCATGGCAACTCCTTGGGTTGCCCCCTCCTCATCTAATCACTGCTTTCCCCGATAGAAGGGCAACGCCCTTCGCGTGGCTTCCTCCAGTCGTTCAATCTTTCGACCGTCGCCAACCAAAGTGGTGGCCGCGGCCTCTTTCCCAACGGTCATTTCACCAATCTTTTTGAAAGTGAGCAAGATTGACCAGCCGCTGCGGAGCTGGAAGCGCATGTTGGCTCCATCACCGCCCCGACACAGGCAACGATCGGTGACAGAGAGATCGGTAACGCTCCCGCCTCACGCAGAGGGAAAGCGTGACCTCACCCCAACAAGTCCTGCCCGCTATCGAGCGCGCGCGCTGTTCCCGCTGCCAAGCCCGGATGATGTGGGAAGCGTGTTTCATCCGGGCCAACAGGTTTCGAACACCGGTTGTTGAAATGCCAAAAGTGCGATCACGTTGAGATTAACATCATTGCATCCGATCCCTTCCAATCGAAAGCGGCCGGTTGGCTTTCCGGAGAGTTCAGATCGCCGCACTGAGGGGAGCAACACATGCTCGACACGCAAAACCAGGGGCCGCTATGCACCGCTTGTGGTTCGCCCATGAAGTTGACCGCTATCGAACCGAGCAATACGGGCCAAGACCTGCGAACGTTTTCTTGTCCACATTGCAAAAGGGTTCAGCAGCACATCATCGAAAGCGCCGTGACTGCGGCCTGGTTGGAGCGAGGCAAACCGGCGACGTAATGTGTAAGCAGGCCCGTTAATTGCCGCTTCAGTGGGCGGCCGCTTTTCTGTCGAGCCAAGCGTTCGATATCGCCGATTTGTGCGTGCGCCCCGGGGCGCTGCCCTTAGCCCTGGAGATATTTTAGCAGCAAGCACGATCCATACCGGAACCGTTCGAGCATTGGCGAATTGTAGCGCGCGGCTTGTATCTCAATTGACGACCACGCGCGTCCCAACAGTCGATGCGATCGAGCGCACGGTGCGGCATGTTTTCAGGGGATGACCGTTCGCTGATTCCGCCTTTGGTAAGAACGGTCGTGGACCCGCGACGACCCTGTCAGGTTCAATCACATGATTGATTTTCCAAATCACAGCCGTTCATATGACCAAACGCGGCGTGCCGTGCGATTTTGGGGACACGATAGCGCGATAGAGGCTTCATTTTATATAGCCGAAGATGCGCTGACGCGAATTCAACCAGATGCGCGTCCCGATGAGTCGGGCTTTCTGAGCGCCTTCGATTCCAATCGTGATTTGATTTGCGCCGCCGCAGCCAGGATTTATGTTCGCGGCAGCAGAGGGTCTTACGATCTGGTTGCCGCTAATTTTTGAGGAAGACTATCCGCTGAAGCGCGCGCCACGACTACATGTGCAGCGGCGGCGGGGACCGCCTCACTTGGGAAAATCGTCAATCCCGTTCCCTGATTCGATGTTGGAAATCACATGTGGGAAGGCGATAGCGATAAGCCGTTTTTCCGGCCGCTGGTTTCTGTCTCACGCTTCGCGGCTTCTTGGATGAAATCCTCTTCAAGATCGTGAAGCATGTCGAGGACATTCGGATTTCGCTGATAACAAGCAAGCCGGCGGCAGCTTTCCGCAAGTTCGGTCATCAATTGGGCTTCGTTCATGGGGAGCACCATCGTTCACACCCGGATCAATGCCGCCACTCCCAATAACGTTCCGCGGGGGCGAATAAGGTTTTCGGGGATATCAATGACGAACGCCGCAAGTTCGGATGACAAGAAGGAAAACAGCTGGGGTGGACGACCCTTGGGGAGGTTAAAAAAAGCGCCCGGTCGGGCGCTTTTTAAATTCGTTATTGGCAAAGATACCTGCGGCCATCCTCGCCGCGGAACATGGTTCCCGGCTGGCAGGCGAAGCCATTGCGAGTGGCATAGCCGTCATCATAGCCGCCGACATTGCCGTTATCGTAGGCATATGAATCGTCGTAGTAACCGGGGCCGTAACCGCCGTAGTAACCCGCGCCAAGCACTGAGCCAGCGATGACGCCAGCCGCGATTGCGGGTCCAAAGCCGCCACCTCGACGGAATCCGCCGCCGTGGAATCCACCACCTCTAAAACCTCCGCCGGCAAAGTGAGCGCCGCCGGCGTGGAAACCGCCGCCGCCGCCGTGGCCGCCGCCATGTCCGCCCCGCGCGAGTGCAGGGGACGTCGCCGCAAGTGCAACCGCCAGGCAGGCAGCCGCCATCGTTCCAAATTTTACCATGACTGTTTCTCCTGATGAGTCGAAGAGCCAACAGCCCAACGTCGGGAACGTTCCGGCTCTAGCTGGGATATTCGACGACTCTTGAGGCGGACATCATGAGAGTCCTGAATGATCGCCTCAGTCGGGATCGTTTCTTTGTCCACCCTCATTTTGCAAAGTGAGCAATATTGACCACTGAACCAGTCCTCGGTTGCAGGATGATGGTCGTGAGGTGCCAAATGGTAACCGCCAGGATCTCGCGTTTTTTTCCGTCCCGCAAATCGAAGCTCGCGCGCGGGTCGAACCAAAGCTGATCTTGCTTTTCATCGGATGTGGTGCACCAGTGTCGTTACCGCAGAAGGGGTTGCTATGATTTCACTCTTGATCGGGATTTTGATTATTTGCGTCGTCGGCGCAATTTGCTTTTGGGCCATTGACAAGTTTGTTCGGGAAGCTCGCTTGGCGAATCTTCTCAAACTGCTTGTGGTTCTGATCTGCCTGGGCGCGATCCTGCAACGGGTGCTGCCGTTGGCGGGGATTAACTGGCTATAGTCGCGCAGCTCACGACGGCGCCGCCGATATGGTCAACAACGTCGGCTTCCAAGCATCCCATTGAACAATCAGTGTAGCCGACGCGGGGGCGGGCCAATCGTATCGGGATTCCAGGCGGAACCGACAGACCCACCCCTGTACTTGCGCCGTCACTTCATTACTTGCAGGTCTTGTCGGCCGCCAAAGCTGTTTGGGCTGATGCCTGTGTCGGATGAACGGTGCCGATAACCTTCATGCCGCCGCCAGCAGCAGGCTTGGCATCGAGCACCTGACACTTCATGGTCGCAGTATCTTGAGCCAGGTAGAACGAGGCCGCTGACGGCGGCGCTTGGCCGACAGTCTTGGCCGGTTCGGCAGGTTTGGCCGGTTCAGCCGCGAATGAAGGTGCAGCGAATGCGAGAACAGCGATCGTCGCTAAAAGAATCTTCTTCATGGGATCTACCAGTTGTCGTACGTCCGTATTGGACAACGAGCAAATGGAGCCAGCTGATAAAGGTTCCCGCGATAATGGACTTGTTTTTGTGTCCCACCCGAAGATTGCAGTCCTTCGGCCGGGTCGATTGCTTCTCGCCGCACGACGATCCAATTCGGGAGCAAGAACCTGGAGTGGCCATGAACGGCGCTCGGAGAAGCGGCGCGTCTGCGCTTAGAGGCCGGTGCTCTGCTTGGCAAGTACCGTGACGATCCACCGCGTGGGATTGCTGGGAGACTTGACTTCCATGACCGAGCGGACCAACCCGGTGACGAGCGATCCCCTCACCGTCAAGGTGGTTTTTTGGCCGCGATGTTGGTCATAGCGGCAGCGTCGCGCCACTTTTGGATTAGTCGTCTCGAACGTTTGCATGTTGTACCGATTTCGGCATCCAGAACTGCTTCTTGAATCCTCGGAGCGATCATCCCGTGTCGAATTCAACAGAACTCGACGCCTATCACGAGACCTTTTTGCCAGGAAACCCTGCAGCGCCGACCCGGGTCCGCGCGAGAGAACTTAAGCTGAAACACGGGTCTCATGAACGCTGGGTCCTCGATCTTGATTTTCGCGCCGCCTGCGGAGATGTCCAACACCGAACATCGCCGGGCGGCGAAAGCCCCGTCGATTGCCATCCACGCTTCTTGATTGCTCCTTCTGCGCGGAGGACGAGATTTTCTTCCGAACATGGTCATGCTTGGAAACGGGCGATGGACGGGATAGTTGCAGATCCAAACAATTCGATCTTGTTGGCCGAGGCTGCCGATCCGGAACAATGCCGACGGGCGAGATGGGTTGCAGGGTGCGAATTGGGAGCAATGCGCGCTGATGAGCTATATTGACCAGACAGTCCGCCGCCACACCGCTAGATTGCATGCGTGTATTACTGGCACGGCACCAAGGCTGACACTCCCAACTTTCTCGACCCTGCATCGGAGCCCAGCTCTTTTCATGCAGGGTTTTTTTTGGGCCGGCCATGGCGAAACCGACTTGAAAGGGCTGCCGACCGAGCGGGGCCGAACGCTACCTCTTGCCTCTGAGGTTTCGGATCACTGCGGCGAGGTGGTCGAAGAAGTCCTTCACCCCTGCGTTTTCTCTCTCGGGCTTGTCAGGCTCAAACCGCTCGAGGGTCTCATCATCAAAAATCTGGCGTCGGCGCCTGGGCGCAAGAAGTTGCTCTGGAGTGGTCATGTGATGTGCCTCCTCAAGGAACCGTTATGCGGCTTGAACTCCCTCCGGCGAGCCTCGTATTCAATCGGGCGGCCTAAGCTCTCCTAAAAGCCAGCCGCTGGCGTGAGATTTCATGGGATCAACGCCCACGAAGACTTTTTCGACATGAGCGCATTTGCCGCACTCGAACGTGCGCAAGTCGAGCGCCTCGCGTGACGGCAACATACGGGAGAGCATCATTTCAGATTGGCAATTCGGGCAATGAGGTCGCGGTATGGACGTGAAATCGGATTGTAGTTTTGACATGGCGCGTTGCTCGACAGGCGGGAGCACAACACTCTCAATCACCGGTAATGCCTGGTGGCGGGGCGGTGATGGAACGAGATTGATCTGGCGGGTCGCGGCGCGCTGTCCAGTATTGACCGGTATCCGGCTTTGAATCGAACTGGATCAACACCGTCTTTCCGCGATTGGCGGTATTTTTCGAAAAGTTTACTCGCTTGTCGCCGTTGTCGAAAAATTTCCGGTCAAACCGGTTTGCCGTTGGGAGGAAATCGGATTGTGCGCACTCAACATCAAAGCTTCTCTACCGCCTTGAAAGTTCCATCGCGCTGAATCACCGTAAGAAAGACCTTGCTGGGCGCGTCATGCAACTTCGGTCCGAAGGTCATGATCGTTCCACTGATGTCGAATCTTCCGACGTCGTTGATGACCCCGAGCATTTCCGCTCGTGTCGGGTCCGGTCCAGTCTCCTCCAGGGCGGCAGCGACAAGGCGCCCGGCAAGATAGCCCTCCAGGGATACAAACTCCGGCTTCATATTCGGATCGAGGGCCTTTTCGGCGGCCTGGTAATCGGCGACGACTTTCACCGACCTGTCCCAGGGGAAGGGAACGACCTGGGAGACAATGACTCCATTGCCCTCGGGGCCAAGCGCTTCCGCCAGTGCGTTGGCTCCGACAAAGGAGATATTCACGAAGATCGGATCAAAGCCGCTCTTGTGCGCGAGCTTGATGAACTCGGCGCACGGTCCGTATGTGCCGACCATGACGACTGCTTCCGGTTCAGCCCGCTTGAGCGTGCGCAGTGCCGAGCCAACGGCTCTCGTATTGCGCTCGAACGTGCCTTCGGCGGTCAATTCCATGCCGCGTTTTTCCAGCGCAAGCTTGACGCCGGCCAGACCGTCGCGGCCAAAGGAATCGTCCTGGTAGAAGATCGCAATGCGCCTGACATGAAGATCCTCGGTCAGGTGCTTGATCCACGCCTCCGCCTCGGCGCCGTAGCTGGCCCGAATATTGACGACGTTATTGAGCTCTGGCGCACGGAGGAATGCAGCCCCGGTGAACGGACCGATGAACGGTACGTTCCTGGCTTTTGCAATCGGAACGGTCGCGGTGGTGGTGGGCGTACCGACGGCGCCGATCAGCGCAAAAACCTTGTCGTCCTCGATCAGCTTGATGGTCTGATCGACCGAGCGATCGGGATCGTAGCCATCGTCCCGGCTTATCAGATTGAGTTTGCGGCCGTGCACACCACCCCTGGCATTGATCTCGGCGAAGGCCGCGAGAATGCCTTGCCGCATACCTTGCCCGAGCGCCGAGGAGGGACCCTCGAGTGCGGCCGCCTGGCCGAACAAGATGTTATCGGAACTTACGCCGATCTCGCCGGCCCGGGCATCAAGTGGATTGGCCATCGCGAAAATGATCGCAAGGCCGGCGCCGATCATCAATCGCTGTCCATGCATGGTGACATTCCGCGGGATGAAGAAATCATCGCCGACCGACGGACGTTATAGCTCCCGAAGTGAAGGGCCCCTTAATTCCGTGGCGTCGATTCGGCGCGTCTGGAACTCGCGAGGGAAACAACCGCACAACGCGTACAGCATTAACGGCGCCATACAAACTTAATGGCATTGGTCTTAACCTCGCGGGCCTATCTTAAGTCTATGTTCGGTAATTCCTTCCGGGTCCGGGACCTCTGGATCCAGAGCCGCGTTGGCAGTCGAACGAAAGTCGGCGATGGAGAACCAGTCTCGCAATATCATGGGAGAAACCGCTTTGGGGCGGCGAATCCCGGCGTCGTCGCCCGGACGGCATTTGCCGGCGCTGGCCGCGGCCGGCATCGGACTGCTGCTGTCGCTGATCGCGGCCTACGCGGTCGGACGGTGGGAACAGCGCGTCACCAGGGTCGAGTTTGAGGGCGTCGCCTCGACCGAATTGATCGTGATGCAAAACGGGGTCAACGAATATCTCAGCCGGTTAGGGGCGCTGCGCACCCTGTTCGAATCCGCCAACGACGACGTTACCCGAAGCGAGTTCGAAGTCTTCGTCGGCCGCCTGTTCGAGAATCATTCGGGTATCCTTCGCGTCGGCTGGCTGCCGAGGGTCAACCGCAAAGAGCGTGCCGACTATGAAGCCGCCGCGGTTAGCGATGGCGTCGCCGGCTATCAGATCAAATCTCTCGGTCCGGATGGCGGCCTCTCTCCGGCGCCACAGAGCAACGAATATTTTCCGGTGTTCTTTTCCACCGAGCCGAAAACCTCGTTCGTTTACGGGGTGGACTATTCAACCGAGCCAACGCGGTGGGCCACGCTGCAGCGCGCCCGGGACAATGACGCGGTCGCGGTGATGCCCACCAGACTGTTTTACGATCTCAAGGGTGGCACCCACGGCGTATTGGTCAGCGTGCCGATATATGTGAAGGGGACATCGCGCACCGATGTCGCAGATCGGCGGCGCAACCTGGCCGGCTACGTCGTCGGGATATTCGACCTGGCGCACCTGCTGATATCGATCCGGACGGCGACCGGAGCATCTTCCGACATCGCCATCGACGCCTACCCGCCCGATCTGGGCCGAAGCGCCGGACCGGAGTATCGCTCCGTTCCCGATTATTCATCGGTGCCGCAAACCTCGCAGTCGAGGCAGGCATTCGCGACTGGGCCCCGCTGGTCGGGCACGCTCAGGATCGGCGATGCCATCTGGCGAGTGCGGGCCGTTCCTGCCGCCGGTGGCCGACTGACCGCGCGGTACGGCGGCGCTCTGATCGCGCTGGCCGCCGGACTGATCGTCACCGCTTTCGCGATCGTCTATCTTGGTCTCGCCAGCCGCAACTCACGCCAGATCGCGCTGACGAACCGGCGCGTTCTCGAACTCGCGCAGACCGACATTCTGACCGGACTCCCCAACCGGGCGTTTTTTCTGGAACAACTGGAAAAGCTCAGCTCGTGCGAACGCGGGCGCAGGGAGACGTTTTCAATCCTGATGCTCGATCTCGATCGCTTCAAGCACGTCAACGACTCGCTTGGTCATGCTGCCGGCGACGCGTTGCTCCGGCAAGTGGCGCATCGCTTGAAATCCACTCTACGCAGCACCGATGTGCTGGCGCGGTTCGGCGGCGACGAATTTGCCGTCGTCCAGGCTGAGTGCGACGATCAACGGGCCGGATCGATCGATCTCGCCACCCGCATCTCGAAACTCATCGCCGAGCCGTTTCTGCTGCCGGGCCATCGCGTCGAAATCGGCACCAGTATCGGGATTGCGATGGCGCCGGAGCACGGCAGCGATCAGGAGCAACTGCTCAAGAAGGCCGATCTGGCGATGTATCGTTCGAAATCGGCGGGCCGCAACTGCTACACCCTCTACGATGAAGCGATGTCCGCGGAGCTTGAAGCGCGAAACACGCTTGAGGGCGACCTGCGGGACGCCATCGCACGCTGTCAGTTCGAAGTGCACTATCAACCATTCTTCGACCTTCAGACCGGCGATCGCAAGGGCGCGGAAGCCCTTGTTCGCTGGCGTCATCCGACCCGAGGCCTGATACCGCCCGACCAGTTCATTCCGCTGGCCGAGGAGAGCGGACTGATCGTCCCGCTTGGCGAGTGGGTGCTGAGGCGAGCTTGCGACGACGCAGCATCCTGGCCGGCGGATATCAAGGTCGCCGTGAACCTGTCGCCCGTGCAGTTCAAGCAGGCCGAGTTGTTCGACGTCATCCAGTCGGCGCTGCGTAATTCCGGCTTGCCGCCGGAGCGGCTGGAAATCGAGATCACCGAATCCGTCCTGTTGGAAAGCGCGGTCGAAAATCATGCGTTCATTGAGAAACTCAAGAGCATTGGAATCTCGCTGGCGCTTGACGACTTCGGCACCGGTTATTCATCGCTGAGCCGCCTGACGGCATTCCCGTTCGACAAGGTCAAAATCGACAAGTCGTTCATCGGCAGTCTCATGAAAAGCTACAAATCGTCGGCGATCGTCTCGTCGATCGTGACCCTTGCGCGCGGCCTCGATATATCCATCACTGCCGAAGGCGTGGAGACGCGTGAACAGTTCGAGAGGTTGCGGACGCTGGGGGTGCACTTCGCCCAAGGTTATCTGCTCGGCCGCCCGGTGCCGATAGACGAACTCGAACGCCAATTTCGAGCTGTTCGTTCGCACCAGGACGCGGCCTAGCTCCGGCATTCGGACATTGGCGAACCGCCGTTGCGGCACGGACCCGGGAACACGAGCCAAGGCCGATGGAAGCCAAATGTGCCTTCACTTCAACACGATCTCGACCTCGTTGAAGTGAAGCCGCCTCGGTTTCTGCGTGGGGAGGACCGATTGCGTCGCCCCAGGTCGTAACTGGCGGACCGCAGCCGGAGTGATGCCCGAGTGAGCAATATAGCTCACACTGGCTGGCCGCCCTTGGGCTACAAGCGGGTAGAGCGCCCTCAATAGCCAAGGCATGAGCAAGCCGCTGGTGCGGCAATCGATGGCTCGCGAGGAAGCAATAACAATATGGTTTTGCACCAACCTACGGCCAAGGTTCTCGTTGTCGAAGACGAAATGATGTTGCGGATGCGTGCCGTGGATATCGTGGAGGACGCGGGCTTTACGCCTATTGAAGCGGTGAACGCGGACGATGCGTTGGCTGTTCTTGAATCGCGGTCGGATGTCGATCTTCTTTTCACGGATATTCAGATGCCGGGGACGATCGACGGCCTGAAACTGGCTCACGCGGTCCACACACGGTGGCCGTCTATCAAGATCATGTTGGTGTCCGGGCAAGTGACTCCGACCGAAGCCGAAAGGCCGGTTAGCAGCCGCTTTTACGGAAAGCCGCTTGAAGTGAAAGCGATGATCGCGGAATTGAAGGAAATGTTGGGGGAAGGTACCCTGAAATTGATACCTGCCGACATCTCAAAACTTCTCGCAACCATTCCCCGCGTCGACGCTTTTGGCCCGAACCTTGTCATGTCCAAAGAGCTTTTGACCGCCGAAAACGACAGTCTTCGCCTGTTGCTTGAGCAAGCCGGTATCGACGCACAAGTATTGTTGGCGCAGGCGGGCATCGATGCGAAGGAACGTGAAACTGCTGACAAGTTGCAGAAATTGATTCTCGAAGAGTTGCACCACCGCATCAAAAATACCTTGGCTACCGTAAGCGCGATTGCCTCGCAAAGCCTGCGAACAGCTACCAGTATTGAACACGCCCAACACGCAATCGAAGGACGGCTCCTTGCGCTGGGCCGGGCGCACGATCTGCTTTTGCAGGCGCGATGGGCCAATGCTGACCTGTCCAACACAATTAGGGGCGCGACCGAACCGTATGACGGCGAAGGCGCGGGTCGGTTCTCGATCTCCGGACCCGACATCAAAGTTACATCCGGGGCGGTCATCGCGCTGGCAATGACGCTCAACGAGCTTTGCACCAATACAACGAAATTCGGGGCGTTGTCCGTGCCTGCGGGGAGCATCGATATCGCGTGGAAGGTCGACGAAGAAAAGCAACGGCTGGAACTAACCTGGTCCGAAAAAGGTGGGCCGTCCGTGAGCGCCCCATCGCGGCACAGCTTTGGGACACGTCTTATCGGGTCTCTTGGCCAACAGTTGAAGGGCGAAGTCCAACTCGCGTATGAGCCGACAGGTTTCGTGTATACGTTGAACGTTCCGATGACTTCACTCGTCGCACCAACGTAACTTGGCGTCGGCCGGGATATTGGCGCGTGCGTCCATTCCGGAATTTTCGTCCGAGGCCGGACGACAGTCAGCTTTGTCACCCCGGATGACTGCTCGTCGGAGCGAGATGCCAAGATCGCCGCCGAAACCATTATCAGCACGCTTTAGGCGATGGTTGCCCGTCATCGCTCCTGAATGAGGAGGCCATTTCAGATCGAATTTGCCGGCACGCGCTCAACCTGCGCCATATCGTTGTGCTGAATTGAAGTCGAGTGACCGTCATCCCAGGAAATGGTGACTTCACTCCAAGACGTCGCGATAACCGTGCCCAGATCCGTCGTCGTGGCGCCCCAACGGACACGCTCGCCGACACGGAGTGTTCGTGATTGGTCGCCGGTCATTTTTCTGCCTGCTTGTTCTTGATCCCGGTCGGCACATAAGCCCGTGCCGGGCAGGTGCGATAGTCCCCGCCCCGTTCAGTGGACACGATGCGGCAAGTTCACTCAATAAAGGGAACAGTGTCGCCGGATGACGTCCGTTCATCCCCCGCTTGCCGGTTTTGATCCAGGCTGTGTGAAAACGTCCGCGAGCCAACGATGCACAGAATGGCTTTCTCAATTTTCGTCTTGTGACAGAAGTTGCCAGTGCAATTGTTTTTCGCATCTACAAAATTGAGACAGATGTTCTACAGACAAATTGAATGACGGAGTTTTCACACAGCCTGGATCCATTGCAGACCCTGTGGCCACCAAGTAGCTGTCTGCAGAGAGCAATGTCATCGAACCGGGATATGGATAAGCCAGATTCCGTTGTTCCAGCCTGATGCCGATCGAGGTTCAACACAATCTTGGCACACTGTTGGGGGCGTTATGGCTCGCGCAACGGGTAGGCAGGGCTCAGCAGGGGATTGGCATGTCAGCACCGATCATCTGGCCGGTAGTCGCAGGCCATCGGCAGCTATTTCGGGTCCACGGCTTCGGGGCCCTGTGCCTGTTTGCAGCCGTCATGCTGTTGCCTGGCACCTCCGTTGCGTACGCTGTCGAGGCGCAAAGCCGGCCGTCCCTTGAAAAGAACAGTTTTTATCTGTCCTCCGCCGGTTTTCGTATTCAGGTCGCCAACGATCCCGCTGGCCAAAAAGCGCTGCATGCGCTGCCCGCGCACCGCTTCGTAGTAAACGGGGTCGGCGAAGCCTTGCGCTATTTTTACGCCGAGCCGCAGCATTGCGTCTGCTTCTTCGTCGGCACCCAACAAGCCTATGACCGGTACCTCAAGATCCTCAACGAGCCGCTAAAGCCGACCGACCACGTGGCTCCTGATTACAAGACCCAGGCCGGCGTGCTGTTGAGCGGCCAGCCGTTACGGCAGAGCACGAAAGGCGACCCCACCACGCTGTCGGATTATCTCAGCACTCTTTACCCTCATTATTGAGAGGCCACCCGCGGCGCTTGCCTGTGCCGAATCGCTGCGCAAGCTCGTGGCCCGATAGCTCTGCAAACGACGCGCGCTATTGCCAAGGTGCTCAACGACCGCGCGGCGCGTTCGGCCTGTCAAATTTGAAATTGGTGCCGAGGGACGGGCTCGAACCGCCGACGCCTGCGCCTTCAACGCAGCGCTCTACCAACTGAGCTACCTCGGCTGAGGTAGTCGAGAGTTGGTGCGTCAGGATGGATTTGAACCACCGAAGGACTAAGCCACCCGATTTACAGTCGGGCCCTTTTAACCACTCAGGCACTGACGCGTCTCTCGCATGCGGACACACTCCAATCGTCAATACGATTGGGCGTATCCGGTGCTAAAGCTCGTCAGATAATGGCGCATAGTTCCGTGAGGTCCTGAAGAGTGGTGGTGCTAACGGCAAGCCAGCCGCCAGCGAAGGGCCGTTCCTGTATCATTCTGGCTTCGCCAACGCAAGACTAAGGCTCGCAAGTCCCGCTTGTGGTGCATGTTGGTTTGGCACGTCGCCTATACGAGTTCAAGGGCTTGATCGACAGTGCACTTAATTCATGGTTCGGCGCTAGCATTCGTTGATGACAACTTGGGCAAGACGGGCAATGCGCTGCATGCCTGCGAACGCGAGATGCGTCAATTGAGTGCAGCGTCACCGTAATTGCCTTTTGATCTCGAAAAAATGGCGTAGCTGTACGTCTTTTCGCTGCTCTTTTGTCAGTGGCTGCTCGGTCATCTTCTCTTCCTTTCGGTGGATCGACGACGCAATGCTGCGCAAGCCAATCGCTGTCTTGCAACAGAAAAACCGTGATACAAATTGACCGTTGAAACGCTTGGGGAATAAGGCCTGTATCTCAGCGACGTGATACAACCTAGGCACCATGCGCCACGAGAATCGCGCGACGGCACCCCTCCCGACCGCGCGCCAGCGAGCCGCGGGGCTTGCGGCCGGTCCCGATATTTTCGACCTGGCCCCCGGGGGACGGTTTGGCGCAGAAGTCCACGACCGCGTCGGATGCTCGCACAAATTTCCCCTAAAAATCAAATTCGGGTGGTCAGCGACATGCGGTGACGACGTGTGCCACAGCCCCCTCGATCGAGGCTTCCGCGTCTTTGACTGATCTGAAGCGCGAACCACAATCGTCCGTGAGGTCGCTCTTTCGTAAACACGCGTTGAGGCCGGTAGTGGCGCTCAATGCGGCCTGAACATCGCGGTTGGCGTTCTCGCGAGCGGATTGGCAATCGGGGTCAGCAGAAACTAAAAGCGTTCGACGCGAGCACGTCGAATAATTTTCGACTAAAACCTTCAACTCGGTGACCTCTTCGCTACTCAACTGGCCCATTTTCTTCGCACCTGAAAGCAGGGCTCGATGGTTGCTGATCGCCCTTGTCGCGAAGACGGCGATATCATTCGGCATCACAAACATTCAGCAACGATCGCTTATCTCGATGGCGTTTGCCGATTTCGAAATAGCGCTGCTGAAAAGGGCGGACAGCACCAACGTGACCGACGCCGCGGCCACAAAATGTACCTGCTTCATATCTTCCCCACCTTGAAAAAGGCGTCCAGCTTCGAAGAGAGTCGGCGTACCGGGGCGCTATAATTTTTCCGCTAATGCCCGACGCTATCACGCCATGTCCGGGGGCATGAAGCGCGCTTGTGCGCTGGTAAACCTAGTGTTCTCTGTAGGGGATATCTGACAGTCTGATACTGGCGTCTACGCCGGTTTGCTCGAGCAAAAGGCTGACGGCCTTGCGTTGGTTTTCCTGATTATGATGGGGGCCGATGATGATCGATTTGATGGCGAGTTGCTGCGGTAGGTCGCTGAAAAGCGTTACGTAAGGCACCACGTTGCCACGCGCGGAAACCCGAAATTGAACCTCGCGGACCGCTCGTTTATCGATGTCAGGCCGGTGCCTAGGTCGTATACAAAGCGTCACAGAGCGATATTCTTTTTCTTCTGCAAAGCCGTCGTCTTTTAAAAACGGAACGACTTCGAAAAACGGTATCATAAAATCTTGCAGCCGCTTCGGTCCGAAAGCTGCCAGCAGTTCGGGATGATCGCCAACGATCGTCAGCAACGTGGCGCCAGCCATGCCTTTAAAACTCGCAAGGTTAACCTGTTTGGCGTGGTCGTGGTAATGGACTCGTTCCGTTTTGATCCCAGCGTGCGAAAACGCCTCATTCTCTAAAACAGTTTGGCGATCAAGATCCGCTTCATCGAACTCGATCGCGAAGCCGCCATTAGCGTAGCCTCGCCATTGGCTCAGGAGTCCGTGCCCATACTCCCGGGTCTCCGGTGGGTGCAGGCAGAACGAAGTGATATAGAAGGGTGACGTTTTTTCGATTGTGATCAGGATCGAACGAAATACGACGTCCACCATCTCGTCGGGCGTCTTATGCCCAAGATTGACGCGCTTCATTAAATGTCCCGCCGCTGTAAACTCTGCCGCCAGTTGCGGGGCAAGAATTTTCTTAAGCAACTGACATTCGGTCGAGTCATTCAAGAAGTCGGCGTGCGTGGCAAAAAGGGTTTTGGTCTTCAGAATACCCATCAATCCGCTCGCAGTCGTGTAGTGAAACAATGGGCGGCTTCCTACTGGCGCAGAAGGCTTCGCGTCGGCGGCGTCAGAAAGCGCATTTGGTGCTGGCGCTCTTCCGAGATAGGCCCAGTTCCTTGGGCGGCGCCCTTTGCGGCTCATGTCGATCGCTTTCAAATACAAGTTGCAACAGAACGTTCAGGGCGGTTTTAGGCCGTGACCTCGGTAAAGAAGACGCGGCGCGATTCGTCATTGTGAAGATTGTGTTTAGCGTAATGGTAGCCCGTCCCCGTGCGTTGAGCAGCAGCGCTGAACAGCTTGAACGGCAATTCGTCGATGCAAATTTCGGCGACGAGTGCGGAAAAGTCCTTGTCGTAGCATTCAGCTAGGACCTTCATATTCGTGGAAGGAAAGCTGTTCTTGAACTCCTTGTTAAATGACGGTTGAAAGTAGCGAATTAAGGCCGCCTCGTAGAGGGTCGTCCGCTCCGCCTCGTTTGTATCGAAGAGCAGCCCCTTTTTCATCCGCTCCAAACCGTGGCTTTGGTCTTTGGCCCATGGGTTGATCATGGTGATGAGCTGGTTGGAAGGCTCGATCGCAAGCATCAGAATGGTGAGCACATAGCCCTCGGGTATGCCTTTGACCGAGATCTTCTGCAGTGTCTCGTGTTTCTTCAGGCGGTCGAGCGCGTTGCGCGAGCCGTCTCCACCGAAGGCTTGGCCAATGTAGAGCACGTCGAAACCGATAGCATCCTGCTCGTCCGAAAGCCGCTTGACCGCGTAGGCCAAGCTCGGAAACGATTTTGCGCCGGCGGCGTCCTCGACCCACCATCCCGTCTCATCGTCGCCCTTGAGGGCCGTGGCGGCGGGCATTGGCCAGTGCAGATCATACCGCTTACTTGCCGCCTCGAAGCTGGTGACGAGATCCCGCCCGTTCTGGGCTGCCCCAATGAGAACGACTTTTGGTGTCAGACCGATCATGTAAATGTGGCAGTGGCGGATCTGATCGAGGACCGGCGCGATCTGCTCGTCCTCGTATAAGGAAAGCCGGCATTTGCACGAAGCTCTTAGCATACATGGTCAACGCCTGTTCGACGTCGAACGCCTTATCCTTGAAGATATCGATCATGCGGCCTCCTCAGCCATGCTCGCCCAACAGGGCCTGACCGGAATTTACGCGGTCCTGCAATCTGAAATCGCAATAATGTGAACCAGGGCAAGGCCGATTTATAAGGGCCGCTGTGTGAGACGCTACTGTGGGAAAAATAGAGAAGGGCGCGGAAACCCTTTAAAACTGGTGGGCGCACAAGGGATCGAACCTTGGACCTCTCCCGTGTGAAGGGAACGCTCTCCCGCTGAGCTATGCGCCCGGGATTTTCGTGTACAATCAAAGGCCGTAAAGCGGCGTCGGATCGGACAAGACGGCTCGTCAGAGGCTGCGATTTACGAAGTGCGGGCTAGGGGTGTCAAGCCGCGAACGATTGGCGCCGCCCGGGGATCTGCGCGAAAAAGCTAATTTCTTGAGCCGGATCAAGCTGATTTGGGTCGTCCAGACCTCCGCGCAAAAATATTCCGCTTCGCCCGCACCCCAAATCACCTCTATATCCCCCGCCGTCTCGTCCCACTGGAGGGGCGGCTCGCGATCGTCACGGACGCGGGGCGAGATGCGGTGGACGCGGATGCGCCGATAACGAACGGCGCTGAGGCGGACGGCGAAGTCGTGTGGTCCTGACACCCCGACGCTGGTGTCAAGTCGGTGGAAGCAATTCCGCCGGCGACGGTGGCAAGAAAGCCCGGTCGCCGGGGAGAGCACGAAATAAGCCGTAAACCATTGCGTGGGGAGTGCCGGGTGATTCCGGTGTGACCTGACTAACGCGTGTGCGCTCTCACACTACCATTGCACACGCGGCTATCGGGCGCATCGGGCGCCCGGCATTCCCTGCGCCCTCTTGATTCGGAGGGCGGGAAATTTCTGGCAAAACTCGGGCGCAAGGCGCGGCGAGATCGCGAAGCAGTGCCGAGCTGTCATCACCCGTGACCCGCCTACGCCGAAGGCTTCGACGGACCTTCAGCGCCAGTCCTCCGAAGCTTTAGCGAAGACGGAACGAGCCGAAAGGCCGCGGCGTACTGGATACCCCGCATGCGCGGGGTATGACGACTTTATATGGGGTAGCTAAGTGAGCCTAACGATCGCGCGCCGCGGAATCCTAGCCCGCGCCCTGCTGCCGCGCCCGCGAGGCGTGGGACTGCAGCGCGCGGATGCGTTCGGCGAGCGTGCCGCCGCCCTCCGGGATGGCGCTGGCCGCGGCCGCGCCATTGGCGGCGGCGCCGTTGGCGGATTTTGCGGGGACCACCGGCTCGGCGGCCAGCATGGCCTCGATCGGCGAGTTCGGCCCTTCCAGTTGCATCGCGAGCTTTGCGACTTCGGCGGCGATATCGTTGATGCGCTCGCGCAGCAGCGCATTCTCCATGCGCTCGGTCGCCCAGGAGCTCTCGGCCTGCTGCTGGATCGCGTTGATGTCGCGCTGCAGTTTGGCGCGCTCGTCGCGCGCAATCCGAAGCTGCTCTTCGGCCGCCGCCTTCTCCGTCCTCAGTTTTTCCAGCGCCGGCCATTGCCCGCTGTTGGTGGCGGCGATCTCGCCGCGCAATTCCTTCAACGCGGTTTCCGCGGTCGCGTTCAGCTGGCGCAGCTGATTGTTCTCATAGTCGCGCTCGGCGAGAATCTTGCCCTGGGTGGCAAGGCGCGCTTCCAGATCGTTGACGCGGTTAGCGAGCATCTCCGCTTCCTTGACCTGGACGATCAGTTGGCGATCGAGATGCGTGACGCGCTGGCTCAAATTCTCGACCCGGCCGCGCGCTTCGCCAAGCTCCCGCGTCGCCTTCTCGGATTCGCCGCGCTCCTGGGTGAGGCGGGCTTGCGTCGTGGAAAATTCCTTCTCGGCATCGCCGACGCGGTTCTTGAGCTGTTCGATCTGGGCGCGCACCGCGACCAGTTCGACCTGGCGGGTGTCCGCCATCATCGAGCGATCGGATAATTCGTGGTTGATTTTCGTGAGCTCGCTCTGCTTGTCCTTCAGCGCTTTCTCGGCGTCGCGCAGCGCTTCGGTCTTGGCGGCGAATTCCTCCTCGGTGGCGCGCATTTGCTCCTTCACCGCCTTCTCGCGCGCTTCCAGCGAAAAGATCGTGGCGTTCTTTTCGCCGAGCTCGATCTTCATGCGGTTGATCGCATCGGTCTTCTTGCCGAGTTCGGCAAGCTGGCTGGTGGTCTTGTTCTTGAGCTGGTCGACGCTCATCTCGAGCCGCCGCGCCGACATCGCGAATTCGGCGCGCAGCTGGTCCTTGTCGGCCTGGATTTCCGCCATCGACAACGGCGTCGCCGCCTCGAGCCGTTTGGTCGTCAGCCGCACCGCACGGTTATGCACCAGCGGCACGATCATCAGCCCGAACAACATCGAGATCAGAAAACCGATCGCCAAATACATGATCGGTTCGACCATGAAAGCCAACTCCCCGCCAGAAAATGCTTAATGTCACAATGCCATGGGGGACGGGGCAAACGCCAGCCCATTGCCGCGTTAACGTCAGTTCGTCACCGAAAATTCCTTCGCGTCGAACAACGGCCTTGTTTTGGCGCGTATTCCGATCGCAAAACCGGTACCCGCTTTTGCGGAATACGCGCCTAGAACGGGTTCCAGGTCGCGTGCGGGGTATATTTGAGGTAGCCGATATTGGCGCCGAGCCGAAGCCCCAGGCCGGAGCGGATCGGCACCAGCACGATGTTGTCGGCGGTCAGTGCGGTCATCCCGAAACCGCCGATAATATAGGCGGAGCCGTCGATGCCGGCGAAGCGCTGGTAGATCGCGTTCGTCGCCGGCAGATTATAGACCAGCGTCATGGTGCGGGCGCCGTCGCCGCCCCAGTCGAAGCCGACCGATGGGCCCTGCCAGTAGACCCGCAGGTCGCCGGCGTTCTTGGTGTAGAGCGTGCCTTCGCCGTAGCGCAGGCCCGCGACAAAGGCGCCGGAGCCTTCCTCGCCCAGGATATAGCCGTTCGGCAGGCCCCATTGGCTGACCGCGCGCTCGATCACCGAAGCGAGCCCGCGCGAGACGTTGCCGAAAAACCGGTGCCCGGCGGAGTTCAGTTCCTCCGGTCCGTAATAGTTGGGGCCAGCCTGGCGTTGCGGTGGAGGCAATGGCTGCTCCAGCGGCGGCCCTTGCTGGGCGAAGGCGGGCATGGCCCAGCACATCAACGCGGCGAGGCTCGCCGCGGCAAGGCGTGATGCGAAAATCATAAAGAACCCCTGCGTATCGAAATCCTGGCCGCTTCCTTAACCCGATGCCAATGAGCACGGCTTTAGGTTGCGCCCAGTGTCCCCCGACTCGGATGTTATCGGCATCAACTATGACGGCACAACGGCAGGAAGGGAACGACAGGCGTTCGGATGCGGGCTTTCGCCCCGGAATAGCCTTGATCTCTTCCCTGGCCCTCGTCTGGCTCAGCCTTGCTGCGCCGCAAGCGGCACATGCCGCGACCACCGAGCGGGTCGTGGCGAACCGCTTTACGGGGCTCGCGATCGAGGGCTTCGACCCCGTCGCCTATTTCGTCGACCAACGCCCGGAACGCGGCCTGCCGGACTTTGAGGCGTCGCAAGACGGCGCGGTCTGGCGTTTCCGCAACGAGGGCAACCGCGCCTCCTTTGTCGCCCATCCGGAGATTTACGGCCCCCAGTTCGGCGGCTACGACCCGATCGATCTGGCGCGCGGCGTTACCGTCGCCGGCAACCCCCTGTTCTGGCTGGTTTCCGGACAGCGCCTCTATCTGTTCAACCGCATGGAAAACCGCGCGGCCTTCGCCGCCGCTCCGGAACGCAGCCAGCGTGCGGCGAAATCGCACTGGCCGGCAGCGGAGCAGCAATTGGCGCAGTAGCAACTGCTCACCGGCGCGCCGCCTCGGGATCGCCCCAGGCGATGAATTCCGGCACGATAAAGCCTTGTCGTCCCTGAAGGTCGTGGCGCCCGCTGCCGAATTTCAAACCGGCGCCTTGTCGATCGGTAATCGTGCCGCCGGCGGCGGTGACGACCGCGTGTCCCGCCGCGACGTCCCATTCGGAGGTCGGCGCCAGCCGCGGATAGATATCGGCGCCGCCTTCCGCGACCCAGCCGAATTTTAAGGCCGAGCCGAGCCTCTTGCGGGTGGCGCCGGGCCTTGCATCGATAAAGGCCTCGGTGCGGACATCGCCATGCGAGCGGCTGACGGCCGCGATCCACGGCTCGCCCGGTTTCGGGTGGCGGCGGGTATGGATCGGCGTGGCGAGCGATGCATCATTGTTCGCCAGCCGCTCCGCGCCGCGGCCGACCAGGCCGCGCCATACAATGCCGAGCGCGGGTGCGCCGATGATGCCGAGCAGCGGGGTGCCGTTGCTCACCAGCGCCAGGTTGACCGTGAACTCGTCGCGGCCGGCGACGAATTCCTTGGTGCCGTCGAGCGGATCGATCAGGAAGAAGCTGCCGCGATAAGGCGGGTTCGCCTGATCGACGCGTTCCTCCGACAGCGCCGGCAGGTGCGGGGCGATCTGCGCCAGTCCCTCTGCGATGATGCGGTCGGCGGCCAGGTCGGCTTCCGTTACCGGCGAGCCGTCGGCCTTGCCCTCGACCCGCATCGCCCCGCGGCTGACGGCAAGAATGGCGAGGCCTGCCCGGATCACCAGATCGGTCAGGGGCCCGATCAGCGCGGCCGCGGCATCGCGGTCGATCACGGGTGCTGTGGGGGCTGCCTTATTCATGGGCCGGGTCTCATATACTGTTGGTCCTTGCCTCGGGCTCGCTCACCCGTGTTGGCAGCACGCGCGTCCGCAGTGTATTCAAGCCCGCGAGCATGCGTGATTCGAACTTGATCCGCGCTGTCAGCGGATTTGCAGGAACACCTTATGTCAAGCACCCCGCCTCCCGGTCCCGCCCCCGACGCCCTCGAACTGGCGGCGCTGTTGTGTTCGCGGGTTTGTCACGATCTCATCAGTCCTGTCGGCGCCATCGTCAATGGGCTTGAGGTGCTGGACGACAATCCGAAGCCTGAGGATCGCGAATTCGCGCTCGATCTGATCCGCAAGAGCGCCAAGACCGCCTCGGCGCGGCTGCAGTTCTGCCGGCTGGCGTTCGGGGCCGCGGGATCGTCGGGGGCCCAGATCGACCTCGGCGACGCGCAGAACATGGCGCGCGGGCATCTCGAGGACGCCAAGACCAAGATCACCTGGAATTTGCCGCGCCTGCTGCTGCCGAAAAACCGGGTCAAGCTGCTCTTGAACATGATGGTGATCGCGCAGCAGACCATTCCGCGCGGCGGCGTGCTGACGGTCGATTCCGTTGGCGAAGGCGAGGGAATCGGTTTTCGGGTCGCGGCCAGCGGGCTGAACGCCCGCATGCCGCAAAGTGTCGCCGATCTCTTGAGTTCGAGCGCGGCGGCCGTGGATGCCCATGCAGTGCAGCCTTATTACACGCGGCTTCTGGCGCAGGCCTGCGGATTGAAAGTGATGCTGGCGCCCGAGGGCGATTCGGTGGTGGTGACGGCGTCCTGAAGCAATTGCCTTGCGACCGGAAAGCCCGCCCGGATCCCCGGAATCGCGAGGTTATGGTTAACCAGACCTTTACAAGAGGCCCCCGGATTCGGTGAAGCCGTCTTATCTCTTTGTTGATCCCGTTCTTTTCCAATTACTCAACCAATATTAAACGCTTTGCGGAGAAGCTGGCCAAATTCGGAATGGCGTGTCGAAATCGCGCGCCCGTGCGTTCGAAGGCCTGTTTCATGGATGATTTGCTGCGTGAATTTCTGACCGAGACCAGCGAGAGCCTCGATACCGTCGATAACCAGTTGGTGAAGTTCGAGCAGGAGCCGAACAACGCCAAAATTCTCGATAACATCTTTCGCCTGGTCCACACCATCAAGGGCACCTGCGGCTTCCTGGGCCTGCCGCGGCTCGAAGCGCTGGCGCATGCCGGCGAGACGCTGATGGGCAAATTCCGCGACGGAATGCCGGTCAAGGCCGAGGCGGTCACCCTGATTCTGAGCAGCATCGACCGCATCAAGGAAATTCTCTCAGGCCTTGAGGCAACCGAAGCAGAGCCTGATGGCTCCGATCAGGATCTGATCGTCAAACTTCAGGAAATGGTGGAACGAGGGATCGAAGCGATGTCAGAACCGGTCGAGCCGGCCGTTCCGGCCAAGCCCGCAGTTGCAGAGGGCACCCTGGTGCCGCAGGTCCTGGAGCGGCCGTTGCGTCCCGGCGAGGTCTCGCTGGATGATCTGGAACGCGCCTTCCGCGAGACCGAGATCGAAGTCGCGCCGGCGCCGAAGCAACCAGCGCCCGCACCTGCGCCGAAGGAGCCCGCTGCGGCTGAGCCCGCCGCCGAAGCCGAGAAGCGCCCCAATTCAGCGAAGGAAAAGCTCGCCGCGAAGAAAGCCGTCACCGATCCGGAAACGTCCGAGGGCGATCGCATCGCCAACCAGTCGATCCGCGTCAATGTCGACACGCTGGAACATCTGATGACGATGGTGTCGGAGCTGGTTCTGACCCGCAATCAGCTGTTGGAAATCTCCCGCCGCAACGAGGATACCGAGTTCAAGGTGCCGCTGCAGCGGCTCTCCAACGTCACCGCCGAGCTGCAGGAAGGCGTCATGAAAACGCGGATGCAGCCGATCGGCAATGCCTGGCAGAAGCTGCCGCGCATCGTGCGCGACCTCTCGGGCGAACTGAACAAGCAGATCGAACTGGAGATGCACGGCGCCGACACCGAGCTCGACCGCCAGGTGCTCGACCTGATCAAGGATCCGTTGACGCACATGGTCCGCAACTCGGCCGACCATGGGCTCGAGACGCCGGCCGAGCGCGCCGCCGCCGGCAAGCCGGAGCAGGGCACCATCAGATTGTCCGCCTATCACGAAGGCGGCCACATCATCATCTGCATCGCCGACAACGGCAGAGGCCTCAACACCGAGCGGATCAAGGCCAAGGCCGTCGCCAACGGGCTCGTCAGCGAGGCCGAGCTCGAGAAGATGACCGAAGCCCAGATCCACAAGTTCATCTTCGCGCCGGGCTTCTCGACTGCGGCCCAGATCACCTCGGTCTCCGGCCGCGGCGTCGGCATGGACGTGGTGCGCACCAATATCGACCAGATCGGCGGCACCATCGATATCAAGTCGGTGGCCGGCGAGGGTTCTTCGGTCACCATCAAGATCCCGCTGACCTTGGCCATCGTCTCGGCGCTGATCGTGGAAGCCGCCGGCGACCGCTTTGCGATTCCCCAGCTCTCGGTGGTCGAACTGGTGCGGGCGCGGGCCAATTCCGAGCACCGCATCGAGCGCATCAAGGACACCGCGGTCTTGCGGTTGCGCAACAAGCTGTTGCCGCTGATGCACCTGAAAAAGCTGCTCAAGATCGACGACGGCTCCTCGTCCGATCCGGAGAACGGCTTTATCGTCGTCACCCAGGTGGGCAGCCAGACCTTCGGCATCGTGGTCGACGGCGTGTTCCACACCGAAGAAATCGTGGTCAAGCCGATGTCCACGAAACTGCGCCACATCGACATGTTCTCCGGCAACACCATTTTGGGCGATGGCGCCGTCATCATGATCATCGATCCCAACGGCATCGCCAAGGCGCTCGGCGCTTCCGGGGCGGCAAGCCACGAAATCTCCGACGAGAATGCCGCGATGCGCGCCAGCGCCGCCGACCAGTTGACTTCGCTTCTGGTGTTCCGCGCCGGTTCCACCCAGCCCAAGGCGGTGCCGCTCGGCCTCGTCACCCGGCTGGAGGAGATCGCCGTCGACAAGATCGAGCTCTCCAACGGCCGCTATATGGTGCAATACCGCGACCAGCTGATGCCGCTGGTGCAGATGGAAGGCGTCAGCGTCCAGACCTCGGGCGCGCAACCGATCCTGGTGTTCGCCGATGACGGCCGCTCGATGGGGCTCGTGGTCGACGAGATCATCGACATTGTCGAGGAACGGCTCAACATCGAGGTCACCGGCTCCCATGAGGGCATTCTGGGCTCGGCTGTGATCAAGGGCCAGGCTACCGAGGTGATCGACGTCGGTCACTTCCTGCCGATGGCGTTCTCCGACTGGTTCACCCGCAAGGAGATGCGGCCCTCGGCCTCGGCGCAATCGGTGCTCCTGGTCGACGATAGCGCGTTCTTCCGCAACATGCTGGCGCCGGTGCTCAAGGCTGCCGGCTACCGGGTGCGGGTCGCGCCCAACGCGCAGGAAGGTCTCACCGTGCTGCGCTCGGGGCAAGCCTTCGACGTGGTGCTGACCGATATCGAAATGCCCGACATGAACGGGTTCGAGTTCGCCGAGACCATCCGGGCCGATCAACACTTGAGCGCGATGCCGATCATCGCTCTGTCCTCGCTGGTGTCGCCGGCGGCGATCGAGCGCGGCAAGCTCGCCGGCTTCCACGATTACGTCGCCAAATTCGATCGTCCCGGCCTGATCGCGGCGCTGAAGGAACAGACCGCCGGGCTCGACCGGGCAGCGTGAGGACAAAACCATGACCAGCAAGACCGAAACCAGCGAAGGCACCGTGGCCGAATACGTCACCGCCGTGATCGGCGGGCAGTTGTTCGGGCTGCCGATCTCGCGCGTCCAGGACGTGTTCATGCCGGAGCGGCTGACCCGGGTTCCGCTGTCCTCGAGCGAGATCGCGGGCGTGTTGAACCTGCGCGGCCGCATTGTCACCGTGGTCGACATGCGCGCCCGCCTTGGGCTACCCAAGAATGACGACGGCAAGGCGCCGATGGCCGTCGGCGTCGATCTGCGCGGTGAGTCCTATGGCCTGCTGATCGATCAGATCGGCGAGGTCTTAAAACTCCCCGACGAGGGCCGCGAGGAAAACCCCGTCAACCTCGATCCCCGCATGGCCAAACTCGCCGGCGGCGTGCACCGCCTCGACGGCCAGCTCATGGTCGTCCTCGACGTCGACCGCGTCCTTGAGATCACATCCGACATGCTAGCGGCATAAGACCGGCGACAATCCGGCGTAGACTCAACTTGCAATGAAAATGTCCCCTTTCGGGAAGAAGTAGAGGCTAAAATGAGAACATGTCTTGTTGTCGATGACTCCAGCGTCATCCGAAAAGTCGCAAGGCGCATTCTGGAAGGCCTGGATTTCCAGATCATCGAAGCCGAGGACGGCGAGAAGGCGCTGGAGGTCTGCAAGCGCGGGCTGCCCGATGCCATCCTGCTCGACTGGAACATGCCGATCATGGACGGCTATGAATTCCTCGGCAATCTGCGCCGCATGCCCGGCGGCGACCAGCCCAAGGTGGTGTTCTGCACCACCGAGAACGACGTCGCGCACATCGCTCGCGCGCTTCACGCCGGCGCCAACGAGTACATCATGAAGCCGTTCGACAAGGACATCGTCACCGCGAAGTTCCAGGAAGTCGGCCTGATCTGATCTGTCTCGCTTCGACCCGGCGGCTGAAAGCCCCTCGGCGTTACCCGCTTCAAGAGTGTCGCCTTCGGCGTTGCCTGGTGAAAAATGAGTGTTGCGTCGACAAGTTCCTCGACTTCGGTCTCGGCGCGGCGACAGCCGTTACGGGTGATGGTGGTCGATGACTCGGTCGTTATCAGAGGACTGATCTCGCGCTGGATCGAGGCCGAACCGGACATGGAGGTCGCGGCGTCGCTGCGCACCGGCCTCGACGCCGTCAACCAGCTCGAGCGCGTCAATCCCGATGTCGCCGTGCTCGATATCGAAATGCCGGAACTCGACGGCATTTCCGCGCTGCCGTTGTTGCTGGCGAAGAAGCGCAACCTCATCATCATCATGGCGTCGACCCTGACCCGCCGCAATGCGGAGATCAGCTTCAAGGCGCTCTCGCTCGGCGCCTCGGACTACATTCCAAAGCCGGAAAGCACCCGCGAAGTATCCGCTGCCGATATCTTTCACCATGATCTGATCCAGAAGATCCGCTCGCTCGGTGCCAGGCTTCGCCGTGCGGTGCCCTCGACGCCGTCACCGCCGCTGGCGCCTGCGCACGAGCGTTCGCGCGATCCCTTTCCGCGGCCGGCGCTTTCCCCGGTTGCGCATCCGCAGCCGCAACTGGTGCGCCGCCCCTTCAGCACCCAGGCGCCGCGGGCGCTTCTGGTCGGTTCATCGACCGGCGGTCCGCAGGCGCTGATGTCGCTGGTCGCCGAGATCGGCCCGGTGATCGACCGCTTTCCCGTCCTGATCACCCAGCACATGCCGCCGACCTTCACGACCATCCTCGCCGAACATCTGGCGCGCGCGAGCCATCGGCCGGCGCACGAAGCCGTCGACGGCGAGGTGGTCAAGGCTGGCCGGATCTATCTCGCGCCCGGCGGCCGCCACATGCGTGTCGCGCGGCATGGCGCTGAGACGTTTATCGTGCTCGACGACGGCGCGCCGGTGAATTTCTGCAAGCCCGCCGTCGATCCGTTGTTCGCCTCCGCGATCGACGTCTGGCAGGGCGGTATCTTGGCCGTCGTGCTGACCGGCATGGGCTCGGATGGGATGCGCGGCGGCAAGGAGATCGTTGCTGCCGGCGGCAGCGTGATCGCCCAGGACGAAGCTTCCAGCGTGGTGTGGGGAATGCCGGGTGCCGCCGCCAACGCCGGCATCTGCGCCGCCATTCTGCCGCTCAACCAGATCGCGCCGAAACTGGTTCGGTTGTTTTCGGGAGATCGATCGTGACGCTTCTCGACTATGAGTTCTTGCGCAAGCTTCTGAAAGACCGGTCCGGCCTCGATCTGTCCGCCGACAAGCAATATCTGGTGGAAAGCCGGTTGATCCCGCTGGCGCGGCGGGTCGGCCTGCCCGGCATTCCCGAACTCGTCCTGAAAATGAAGAGCGGCGCCGAGCCGCTGACCGCGGATGTGGTCGAGGCGATGACCACCAACGAGACCTTCTTTTTCCGCGACAAGATTCCGTTCGATCATCTCAAGCAGACCGTGTTGCCGGAACTGGTGCAGGCGCGCGCCGGCCGCCGCGCCTTGCGCATCTGGTGCGCGGCTTCTTCCACCGGGCAGGAGCCCTATTCGATCGCGATGTGCGTGAAGGAATTCGTAGGCCTCGCCGGCTGGCGGGTCGAAATTGTCGCGACCGATCTGTCGCAAGCCGTGCTTGAAAAATCCAGGGCCGGCGTGTTCAGCCAGTTCGAGGTGCAGCGCGGCCTGCCGATTCAGATGCTGGTCAAATATTTCACGCAAACCGGAGAGCTGTGGCAGCTCAATGCCGATATTCGCGCCATGGTCCAACACCGGCAACTGAACCTGCTGCAGGACTTTTCGCATCTCGGCACCTTCGACGTGATTTTCTGCCGCAACGTCCTGATCTATTTCGACCAGGATACCAAGGCCATGATCTTCGAGCGCGTTGCAAGGCTGCTCGAAGCCGATGGCGTGCTGGCGCTGGGCGCGGCCGAATCCGTGGTCGGGATCACCGACGTCTTCAAGCCCTATCCCGACCGGCGCGGGCTTTATCGCGTCAACCCCGAGCGGGCCGCGCGCAAGGGTGGTGCGGCCGTGATGCCGATGAAGGCAGCCGCCGTGGCGGCGCGCAGAGCATGATCCGGAAAAGTGGAAACCGGTTTTCCGAATAGATCATGCTCAAACAAGAAGAAAACCCCAGAGCCTGATTCAAATCAGTTGAATCAGGCCCTGGGGCAATCCTACAGGATCGCGTGCGGCAGAAACCGCGAGGTATTGCCGGTGATCGGGTTCTCGTCCTCGCGGATTGCCGCTGGAAGGCGACGACAAGTGGCAGGAGCGTTACATCGCCGGCCCGGACGAGAAGGCGCCGGAGCTGCGCTTCTGGATGTCGGCTGCAAGCGGCGGCGACACGTCGTCATTGGGCCCGCTGCCGCCGCGCGGAAAGCCGTCGGCCAACGCTCGCGCGCCAAGTCCCGCCAAGAAGAAGCCAGTGAAGAAGGCGGCGGCGAAGAAAAAGTCCGCCACAAAAAGGTCGGCCAAGGGCAAAGCGGCCAAGAAAGACAGCGAAGAAAAAGACGGCCAAAACGAAAACCGGGAAGAAAGTGCCCGGCAAGAAGACCGCCAAGAAGAAAGCCGCCAAGAAACGCGCGGCAAAGAAGCGATAGAGTTTCGCGCGCGCCGCTCCCAAAAAACAAAAACCCCGCCATTCACGGCGGGGTTTGACCATCCGAAACGAATGATAATCTATTGCCAGATACCTGCTTCGGTTAGCTTTTCGGCTCTGATCAATCGGACAAGTTGATTGATCTGCCTGTCGTCCATCACGAATGTTTCGTCACGAGGGTCGGTGGCCAACGAAAGCGTTGCCATTCCCGATGTGGCGATGTCGCAACTAACGCCATTTTCAACGAACCCCGAGGCTTCACCGATCAAGAGCCGCCGGGGAATACGGCAGCCCGGCTCAAGAATTATGCCGTTCGCGATTGCGCTCGCAGATAGCGCGGCTGCTTGCCTGATCGTAGGCCCCATTTTCTTGCTTGGATATTTCTTGGTTGGTTTTACCTTAAACCCACTTTCAGGTTTGATGCAGATGCTTTCCGGTTGGGCGACTGAGAGGAAAAATCGGTTCAGCACGGCTCTGTCGCTGTCATCGTCGGGAATTCCACCGAGCGTTTGTCGATGTTTCTCTTGCGATTCAGGAGAAGGATCCGAGCCACCTTCGCCACCTGCGGTACGGTTTGTAAGGTAACCGCCTTCGTGAATCCGTTTCAAGAGACCTATCATCGCCATTTCGCGCCGATGACTTTCGGCCTCGTCGTCATGAAAACTCTCGATCTCGTAGATCACTTCATTTCCCGAAGACTTAATCGAGCGGATGACATTTAGCTTGTGACTGTTTTCGGTATGACGTGCTTCGTTCACGTGATTGAACAGCCGGTGTGCTTTTCCTTTCCCAACGTAGAATGGGCGTAAGTCCGGACGTCGCAGAATGTACACATAATAACGTCCGGGGTTACTCTTCAAGAAATTGCGGACCTGCTCTCGGGTGCCCTGAAATAGTCCATTGGCAATGTTCTGGATGACGTTCATGATGTTGAGCTTTCGTCGTCTGTTGGATGAGCAAACCGTAGATCGGAGTCGAACTTTGCGATCAATTTGGCGGTCTGCTCTTGCATGCGTTCTCTCCATTCGGTTTCATGTATTTCAAAAGCTTTCTTGACACGATCGATTTCTGACTTCATCGCTGTCTCAAGCCGTCCGTCGGAAAGTGCGGCCTCGACCGAATGAGCTAGATGTGGACGCGGATACCATGTTTCTGCGGCGGGCTTCGGCTCCAGAGCGCTTGTAAGGAGATCAACCGGTTGACTACCGAAGCCGTCGGTGGGCTCCAGCCAGCGAGCGACGTGTGCGGAATCGACCGGCGTCCAGGAGATGTACCAATTTTCGAAGCAGTTTTTCTTGTCGGCCAGCGGCGTGAAATCCCAAAGAAAGGGTGCCTCGACATGCAAGCCAGATAAACTGGCCGAGATTTCAGCCACGTCTTCCTCAAATGACTGACTTGGGTCCAGCACCGCGAGGGGCGTAAAACGATGCCAGCGATCGTTCAGGAACAGAGCGGCTGAGCAGTCGGGATTCAGGTCAGGCAAATTCCAGTTGGAATCGAAATCGAGCGGACCTCGGCTCAATTCCTTGCCAGCGCTATCGAGAATCCTTAACTCCGCATAGGCGCGACTCTCAAACATCGGTCCGAGTGTTTCGGCGTTTATAGTGGGGCCAAGCGCCAGCCTGAGTTCTCGGAAGATATGGAGTTCGACTGGTTGCGCCTCTATCTCTTCAGGTAAGGCGGCTGTATCAAAATGTTCGGTGCAATCTTCGTCCGACACGCGGGCCGGGAAATTCAGGCCCGCATGCCACAATCGGGCAAGAGGAATACTCGGCAAGGGTGGAGCTTCGGTCCAGTGTTCGGATCCTTCGCAGTATGCCGTTCGGAACAGGCATGACATGCTGCTCGGTCGAAAGCCGCCGGTGCGAATGTCCCATTGGCCGCACACGCGTCGCATGCGGGCGAAGAGAGCTGCAAGGTTAGTATCCCTAGCGATCCGACCGCACATCGATTCAATGAGATATGCCACCTCGTTGGCTGCCTCATCGACGACCGTTGCCGATCCATTTTGATCGGAATCGCGACTAAAATTCTGCCAGTAGCTGGTATTGCGGAGAACGTGAAGTTGGAAGTCGTCCGCCTCTTTCCCCGCGACCTTTGCGATCGCTTTCGCTAACTTCAGATAAGGACGAATTATCGCAGTAAGTTTCTTCCTAGTGAGGACATCTTTGTTGGTCGCCTCAGTGTTTGGTTCCGACATTAACCGATGTATGTGTGTATCGCCGAAGCCCCTTTTGATCGCATTCTGCTGGCCGCGCGTTGTATGATTTTCCTTCAATTCCCACAGCGCCTCGGCGGCTCGTAGTCTGTCTTTCGTCGAAAAAAATCTAGGGTGGTCGGGCAGCATCCGTTCAATTTCCCTCAGTCGCTTAAGCTCGCGCGCGCGAATCTTGTTCTCGTGATCCTGAGGATCATTTTTATCGTCGCTGTTTCGCGGCTGCTGAAGACGCTGTGGAAAATTGATCACGTTGTCGCTCATCGTAGCCCCTTAATGCCTGGTTCTGTAGCGACGTGCGCCCGAGCCAGTTCTTAGGCGCATCGCGGTAACAATCTGGGCGTTGGTATCGCTCCAAATTACCCCGTGATTGCAGAGATCGCCCAGTCCTATTGAACGGGCTGTCTGCCGGCTGACACGGATCAGCGTGCAGTTGTCGCCGATTTCTTTCTCGATATCCGCGTGTTCAAGGATTCGCGAAATCAAGGTGCTGCTAATAGCGCGCTGCTGAGCTCTCGCCTTGGCGTGTTTTGAAAACTTGATCATGTGAGGTGCCCTCGGGTCGGATTAACTTCCCCGATCATCCCCTACGGCGCTGCTCTTATCAACACCAAAATGGTATTTTTGGTTTGGTTTTTTGGTATTAAAATTGGTACTATAATAAACGATTGAAATCATTACCGAATCAATTTTCATTAAGTGTCCCCCAGAAACAAAAACCCCGCCGTTTGCGGCGGGGTCCAGTCTTGGAGCAGAGAGCCTGACCGGCTCTCTGTGAACGTCGGTCAGGCCGGAATGCGCTCTTCGACCTCGTGCGGCTCGCGCAGCACGTAGCCGCGGCCCCACACGGTTTCGATGAAGTTGCGGCCTTCGGAAGCGTTGGCGAGCTTCTTGCGCAATTTGCAGATGAAGACGTCGATGATCTTCAGCTCCGGCTCGTCCATGCCGCCATAGAGATGGTTCAAGAACATTTCCTTGGTCAGCGTGGTGCCCTTGCGGAGCGAGAGCAGCTCCAGCATCTGGTATTCCTTGCCGGTCAGATGCACGCGCTGGCCGCCGACCTCGACCGTCTTGGTGTCGAGATTGACCACGAGATCGCCGGTCTGGATCACCGACTGGGCGTGGCCCTTGGAGCGGCGCACGATCGCATGGATGCGCGCAACCAGTTCGTCCTTGTGGAAGGGCTTGGTCATGTAGTCGTCGGCGCCGACGCCGAGACCCTTGACCTTGTCCTCGATGCCGGCGAGGCCGGAGAGGATCAGAATCGGTGTTTTGATTTTCGACACCCGAAGCTGCTTGAGCACGTCGTAGCCGGACATGTCGGGCAGATTGAGGTCGAGCAGGATAATGTCGTAGTCGTAGAGTTTTCCGAGATCGACGCCTTCTTCTCCGAGGTCCGTCGTATAGACGTTGAAACTCTCGGATTTAAGCATCAGTTCGATCGACTGCGCGACGGCGCTGTCATCTTCTATCAGCAGAACGCGCATGCCAGTCCCCTATAGTCGCCGCTCCGGGCGTCAGGTCGGCCGCACTTGCGGCACTCAAAACGCCTTTGAACAACTGATTCGGATCCTGACGGCATATGGTTAACAAAATCTGATTCGTGTTCGCAAGCTCTATCCGTGCAATTTTTTTCGAATCGCCATAAGATATTGCGATGAAGCAGTTTTTTGTATCCGTTGCCGTTCAAGTTCTACATTAAGAGGCGGGCCTAACCGACTCTCACGACTCGACCTTCCTTCTGACGGTCGAGCACCCTCAGTTACCAAAGACAGTGACGTAATGATTAACGATGCGGGTAAACACCAAGTTAAGGGCGGGCCCGAAATGCGCCAAAACTTAAGGTTTTCGCAATGAAGGCGCTCGCCGAACAGATCGGCGACATCGATGGCGTCAATATTTATGGCCGCGTGGTCGGCGTGCGCGGCCTGATGGTCGAGATCGCGGGGCCGATTCACGCGATGTCGGTGGGCGCCCGCATCGTGATCGAGACCGGCAACAACCGCTTCATCCCTTCCGAAGTCATCGGATTCACCGGCAATAACGCCGTGGTGATGCCGTTCGCCGGCCTTGAGGGCGTCCGGCGCGGCT
>Ga0185299_10000809_pt1 | contig 74491 bp, 64 predicted proteins | sample PaiPotPPA55metaG_FD_128002 | JGI IMG/M metagenome (GOLD analysis project Ga0185299, IMG submission 128002) | Iron sulfur acid spring bacterial and archeal communities from Banff, Canada, to study Microbial Dark Matter (Phase II) - Paint Pots PPA... ...
TCGGCGGCTTCGGAGTGATGGGCTGGGTGACTGCCTCCGAATATGACCGCAGCCAACCCGACCCTCTGGCTGACTCAATGGCCGAGATCATTCAGCACATGAACGCCGACCACAAGGATGCGCTCGTTCTGATTACCCGGAAATTTGCTCACATCGAGTCGCAGGAAGCAACGATGACAGCAGTCGATCGCCTCGGCTTTCATGTGCGTGTGAAAACCCCGGATGGCATGCGTGGTGCCCGCGTAGCATTCTTGCGAGTGGTAAGCAATCCGGCAGAAACTCGAAAGGTCTTGGTCGAGATGGTGCAACAGGCGCGCTCGCAGGGCGAGTGAATCTCCACATCGGCCACCCCAGATCACCCGGGAGCCCAAACCCGCGATTTTCGACTGACTGCGAGTCAGTCGGTGCCGGCCAGGTACGGAGCGTCATCAAGTATGGCGGCCAGGGACTACCGGGATGATCCTTACTTTCGGGGACGAGCTCTTGACCAATACCGTGTCAACGCCGTTTCCCACGGGAATCGCCAGTATTTTCACTTCGCGACAGCTTTGTCTGGGGTTCGGGAATGGGAAGGCATGCTCGTCGTCGCCTGATTCGCGGGCACAGGAGCCACCCGCTTGCGCCCCACCGGAGTGGCGCGCTGCCGCCGATCGATCATGGTCAAAACCTTGTCTGAAGGCACCAAGCTGGGCGCGAGCATCTTCCTCGACGTGGTCCCCAACGCCTCTGGCCCGGACGAAGGACATTCATGCCGGATTGGCTTCATCCATCGCCTCCAGAAACGCTTGGACAACTACTACCTCATCCTCCGCGCATAGCCCACGCAAGTCGAGGCCCATTAGAAAGGCAGGCGCCAACCCATAGTCCTGGAGCGCGGCATCTATCACCACATCCGAAAAGAGTCGCTCACTATCGGCTTCATATTGCACCAGCAGACCGCGTATGTCATCGAGGTCCTTGACGCACCGCTGCTGATCGTCCATGAACGCGACGATTTTCAGGAGCATCAGCGCAGTAGATGAGATCACCTTCAGGGTGAGATCTGGGGCAAATGGAACTGGCTGAGCCGTCGTGAAAACATGGTCGAATCCCACCAGACTCATCGTGAACTGACTGATGGGCCAAGTGACCTGCTTGGCTTCCCGAAGCTTGGGTCCAGCCGCGAAATCAAATGTCTCCCGTGTGCCGGGACTCCTCTGGAAAATGCACCTGGTAGGCGATGGCCCCGATGATTACAAGTTCCGCTCCGAGCGCCACACAATGGTTTTTCAGGACACGCAGGTCAGAGATTTGGTTGTCGGTAAGTTTGGGGCATCGCTAAAACAGCCGCTGACCCGCGGTCGGCACCCAGCATCTTTCTACAGTAGACTTGCCCCATGATTCGTCAGATCGCGCCTCTGTTCTTCACCATGGACATTTCCGGCACCCTTGCCTATTACAAAGCTAAGCTTGGCTTCACGTGTTTGGGCACGTGGCAGGACCCGCCGGTTTACGCCATCGTTGCGCGCGACCATCAACCGATTCACTTCCGCTGTGCCGAACCTCCCACAGCCAACCCCAACAAATATTCGGACGAACTGCTCGACGCGTACGTATTCATCGAAGATGCGGACGCGCTTTACGCTGAGTATGCAGCTCGAGGCGTAGAATTCACGCGCGGACTTGCCAACATGCCGTGGCACTCGCGTGAGTTTGTAGTAAAGGATTGCGATGGCCGTCTGTTAGCCTTCGGCGCGAACTTGTAGTCTACTTTCGGTTGTCCCGCCACAAATACGACTCTGGATTGTGCACGACCAAGTGAGTGTCCATAAGTGGCTTCGGAAAAGTTCGCGCCCAGGTGCGGTCGGATCACAGGCAACCCTTCCTTACCGTTTAGGGAAGGTTACGGACAACTCACCAAGTTGGTTTAGTGTTTTGGTCACAAGAGCATCTAGCGATACGCGCGCTCTTGTTGCCCTCACAGGTCATCTCTTCCGCGTTTCTTATGTGCTACTCCGCCGCGCGGCGCCACATGGGGCCTTTTCCGACCTGTCTTTGCGTTCTTCTCAATTCGCAGTTTCCACGCCGTTCGGACTGCGCCCGTCAGTACGTCCTCGCTCGCCGCCGCCAGGCGAATATGCGTGTGTCCCATCTTTCCCCAGCCGCCAGGAATCGGCAAGAAAATCTCCGGCGCCTCCTCCACAAACGCCGCCTGCTGCTCCAGCGTAAGCATCAGATTTCCGTAGCCCCCTGCTTGCGAGGCCAGCGAAGCAAATTTCCTGCCTCCTACACGAAAAGCCGGCAATCCTGCGTGAGAGTGCTCTTCTACGCCCTCCAGCGTCAGTGCAATCCTCCGAAAATCTGCTGCGGTCATCGGGCGACTCCGATACGTCTGGGAGTATCGGACCATCATCGGATGGCATGTGTCTACTGCCCCGGGGCGGATCACGGGCGACTCTTCCACAATCTTGTAAGGGAAGGGTTGCCGACAATTCGCTCGGAATCCGTCGAACGTGAAGTCCAACGCCAGGAGTTCGGCTCACTCTATGCTGCGGCTTCCAATGGTTGATCCTTTGCTCCCCGGATCAAAAGCCGCAAGAGTATCGCGGGTTCCCCCAGCGTTAAAGGGATGTTCGCAATCCGGCCCACAACATCTTCGTAACTGGGCAGAAGCAACGAGGTAAGGCTATCCGCCAAGTAGCCGAAACATGCAGCGATCAGCAGGACACCCAGGATGCGGGGGAGGAAACCTGACTTAAATACAAGAATCCCGAAGGGGAAAAGCCACAGGCCCCAAAAAATCCCGGCGACACCGAATCCCTCTTCATGCAAATTAAGGCCTCCAGTGCGGTTAGCCGTCACTTTGCGCGCTCCCCTGGGAAATCAATGCCAGGAGAAGAAGCGGCAACCGTGGAAGTCTGAACCTAAACATGATTCTCTCCCGCGGAATCTTTCTGGTGTCAATGCCCGCTGCCATGATCTACCTGCGTCGGCATCTGCAACGGTAGTTCCTGATCCTATCGGGTTGCCAGACACGACGGTGCTAACCTTGAAGACTTCACCGGCGGTATGCGTGGGAATGTCGATACAGTTGACCGATAAGGAGGAGGACTCTACCTTCAGGGCACTTGTCTCTACTGCGCCGTCTCCGTAAAAGTCACTACGGGATGCCCGAGTGCAAACTGTCCCTCAGCCGTAACGTGTACCGTCCCTGGCGTGGAAGGAAGGGTCAACACGATGGCCGCCTTGCCAGTAGAATCCGTGGTCACCATGCGACCAGAGAGCGAGCCCGCGGTGGTGCTGGAGAAAATTGTCCCACCCGCCGCACTGCCGCCAGACTGCCCTGCATTGAGCTTGACTGACAGATTCAGCTTGCTGCCAGCCAAGCCCTTTTGATTATCGCCAGTCTTAGTGAGCGAGGCAGAAGGATTCCCGACCACAATCCATCCCCCTTGCTGCTGCGCTACACCCGCGCCGTCGGTGCTCGGGACAGTGAAATGGTAGAAGCCGGGAGTCGTTCCCGCGGTCACGGCGACGCTGCCGTTCTTTCCCGAACCTAGCGTCGGCTGCGTGACCGCTAGCGTGATTCCGCTGTCTGCCTGCGGAGTCCCCAGGGTCACGGTGCCCGAGCCCGACGTGATTCTTGGATGGAGCACGACTTTGCCGCTCGAGGCAACCATGGTCGTGTCGGGATTCGGGTCCCACTCCGCCGCGGGTAGCTTGGAAGTTCCACTCACCACGAGCAGTGTCGCTGTGTAGGGCGCAAAGTTCATTGTGGACGACCACGCCGTCGTGGAAGACGCCACGATCTTGGTCGGGTTCGTCGACGAAAGCGTGTAGCTGGTCACTTGCTGTGGCGTGAATCCGTTGACCGTGAACTGTGCCTGCACTGTATTGCCCGGATCTTTGTTCAGGATCACGACGGTCAACGTTTTGCCCGTCGAATCCAGAGCAGCGTAGCTACTGAATAAGTTCGGATCGCCGTTATTCGTATCCGACACGGACGTCGTCGCGAAGGCGTGGTGTTGCCCATCATAGTTCCGGTAGAGCTTCAGGGCCTGATAATTCGGATTGGAAGGGTCGGGGGCTACCCAGCGCGAGGCTAGATACACGCGCTCGCGTCCCAGGATGCCGTAAGCGTCGGCATCACCCAGGGCGGTCGAGAAATCAGATTCTCCGGCAAACGCTGCGCTCCACTCGGTGATGCTCAGCGGAGTTCCAGGATAAATCATGTTGGCGATCGCCCGCATGCGCGGAATACGAAAGGGAATCGTCTTGTTGGGCTGGATAAAGGTGGCCCAGTTTTGGTTGATCGATCCCGATTCGCTCACATACGAAGGATCCCAGTAATCGCGATAGATGCGCGCCGACAACGCCTGCTTCTGAGTCTGGCTCCAACCTGACGTGTCCGGCCCGTCCGGATAGGCGTGAATATCGAATATATCCAGCGACCGCGTTTTACCCACCTTGTCCTGCCAATAGACTTCATTCAGCCACCAAGGTACAAAATCCACACCCGCGTGAGCGCCCTTATCATTGTTGTTCGCGCCATTCCAGTAAAACCACCAGCAGCAACTCACCGGGCCAAAGCGAAGCGCCTTGGAATCCCAGCCTTTGAGGGCCCTCGCTTCCGTTACGTAGATATCGCGAAGTTCGTCGTAACCAGAGGGATTGGGATGGACATCGCGATGCGTTCCGCCCCAAATGTCCATCTCGTTATCCATGTCGTAGAAATGCGGTGTCGTTCCGAATGCGCTTGCAAGCGCTGCGGTCCACTGGTTGCGGTACACGCTTCCCGGCGGATCGTTCGTACCCGGGTGATCGAGCAGCTCCACATTGGCGTCATTCGGATCGGCGGTGAGGTTCGTACTGCAATCTGATTTCACGCCGTTTCCGGCATCGTGGTTGTAGGGATCGGTAGAGCATTGCGAGCCGTACTTGCTGACCGAAAAGCTCCATCCGGAACCTTTCGCCACCCAAGGCAACATCACCATCGTCATCAATGGATTGCTGCCCGCGGCTTTCACGTCCTGAATGTACTTACCAGAATCGGCGTCGCCGATCTCGGAGTAGCCAAAGTCCTCGAAGTACCAATCATTGGCTGCGTTATAGGTGAAGGTCTTCCAGTTGTAGCGCGATGTCGCATTGCCGCCCCAGCGCACGGCGGTTAGACCGCTGTCGGTGATCGTAGGCGCGTCTTTCGGATACGCACCACCGTAAACGTAGGTGCTGATCGAATGACGATTAGTCAAGGCATCGATGGTGACGCTTACGTTCGTGGTTGCAGGCGCGGAAGCATTTGGGCCAATTGACGGATTCTCGAGTTGCGGGCCCGCGGACGAATTCGTAACAACGAACAAAGCGAGGAACAGCCCGGTGACTGGACGCAACCGGGAAAACATAGGGGAGACCTCCGTTTCCCTTACTCTACTGCTTCTGCGACTCTGCAGACACGCGAAAGTAGATTCGTCCCGGAATGCGGAAGCGTAGGAATCCAAAGGGGCCGCCCGGCGCCAATGTAGAAGCGGGTTTCATCATCGAGAAATCAGCATTGATAAGTCGGCTCGCGTGGAGCTATCCGAGTTGTTGGGCTCCGTTGGGTGCACTACGGGCCATTTAGAAAAGTGCAGTCTCCCGGCGCTGGCCAGAAATCGGCTTGGAGGAAGCGTGGTGCGGTCGAATGCCGAGCCAGCCGAGGTTTCCGCGAAGCCCGTTTTCTGGGGCGCTGATCGGCTGGTCGACACCCAAGCCATTCACATGGCTGAGCACAAGAAGTGGTGTGCGACCTTTTAATCGCGAATGCAGCACTGAGAGCACTTTGCCTAGTCGGTATCCGGTGGATCTACCTCAAGGCCCTGAGTCTTGATGAAGAAGGCCCCTGTCAGCGGAGCTGGAATCGTCTTGTACGTCGTCGGCGTCTGCTTAAAGTTGAAGAAATCGTGAAGATCGTTGATCGCTCGCGCGTCGGCAAAACCGAGATTACCGAGGCCGAAGATACCCTCGATTCCCTTCACAATGCTGCCAAAATCATATTCCAAGTTGCTGATGTACCCGGGCTTGGTCGAGTAGGCCGAAACAACTAGCAGCGGAACCCGGAAACCGAGTTGATAGTCGTTCTGGTTCGCGCCGCTCTCGAACACGGGCTTCACGTGATCATACCAACCTCCCCAATCGTCCCAAGTAATGAAGATGGCGGTATCCTTCCAGTAGCCGGTACCGTCGTCACAAGTTGTGTTATTTCCTATGGCATTGACAATGGCCGCGACCCACGCTGGTCCCTGGCCGCTGTTGATCGGATGGTCGGAATACTGTCCGGCGGGTGTTACCCAACTTACTTGCGCGAGAGAACAGTTGGCGATGTCGTTCAGGACATCGGGCGGAAGAGTGTCGACGTACCCGTTCGATGCGCCTTTCGTCCAGTTCGGCCCCGTGCATATGCCAGACTGAGGTATGCAGATGTTCGACAGCGAGTTGGGAGCGACCCAGAGACCGCTCTGCCCTGCGGCGTAATAAATCCACGTGATTCTGGGACTGGGCTGACTAAACAGGTAGTCCATGGCATTACGGGTGAAGCATTCTGAGATTTCATCGCCGGCGGTTTCCGTGCCAAAGGGCGGTCTGGAGTCCCCATTCGGTCTGATCAGCTGTACGGAGTTCCCCGAGCCGCAACCGTACGTTGTGCCCGAATTCTCGGAGACAAATACACCCGCCGCGTCGTCTGCCGCGGTGGGCGCCGAAGTGGCGCCGAAAATAAACTGATGCGCCGGATAGCTTGGGCCTTGGTTGGTCTGAAACATGCGGTTAGCCCAACCATAGGTCGTTGCTAGCGTTATATAGGGATCGAGAACGCCACCTTTGCTGCCGTTGCTGTTCGTTACCGGCGAGTTGTAGACGTACATGAACTGAGAATAGTTGTTGGCCGGAACCACACAGCCAAAGACGTTGGCCCCACAGCCTGCTGGAACGTTGGCTGCTGGCTTGCCGCTGATTCCCTGGTTCTTGAACTCGAAATTAAATCCGCTGACGGTTCCGTTGAGCTTCGGTCCACCGTGGCTGTGGTCCAGATCAAAGTTGGTGGCCAGTCCGACCGGGGTTAATGGCACGGTCTGGCCGTCGGGAGTCAAATAGGTCGAAACGATCTCATATGTTCCGCGCGCGCCTGACGGGCTGCATCCAGGCACGGCACCGTTTGCGGTACACAACCCCTGAAAGAGATTGTCGGGCGTACGGTTTTCCTGAAAGATCACAATCACGTGCTTAATTGGAATGTTCCCGTACTGGGCGTGGGCTGTGATAGAGACGAACGCAGCGACGAAGAGTGACAGGACCGCGGGGCTGACTTTCATAACGATTCTCCTCCTTACGGAATTGGCCGGTGCACGAGGTCGACTACTCCAACGAAGGCGGAATGCGCCTGCCGTTTCCAGGTGAAAACCCGTGAACCGGATAAATGACTCGCTGCTTCGAATAAAAATTTCCTTACGCGGATGTTCCGATGGATCGCAGTATGCCGTCCCCGCTGACACCGTTTTATGACGAGACTCAGAGTTTCACCGGTGCGATCGGCAGCCGCTATAAGCAATGTGGCCGGATGACGAGTCAACTGAAATTATTTAGGGCCACAAGTCGGCTTGGAGGAAGCGTGCTGCGCTCGAATGCCGAGCCAGCCGAGGTTTCCGCGAAGCCCGTTTGGGGACCGCAAGACGAAGTGCTTACTCGACCGTGGGCGTCGGATCCATGATTTCCGCGGCCACCGATGCCAAGAATTTCGACCTGCTGCTCGCCAGCACAATTGCCTTGGCAGCGGTGGTTGTTACCACCAACCGCCTGGTCTGGCGGCGGCTCTATCGTTTAGCCGAGACGCGCTTCAAACTCGAAGGCTGACTCATCTTCAATTCCCACGCAGATCAGCGCTTTTACGGGTGATCTCCTCAAAGGCGCGGCTGAGTTCCGCGATGAGCGTATGAAGTTTCTTGAGGTTTTGCTCCTTAGCGGCTTGTGCCAGACTTTCGAAACCTTACGGGAGGCAATGCCACTGAGATGCCAAAACTTTGGCAACTGCTAGCAGCTAGCAAAGGGGGTGGCGGCTTAGTCTATTCCTTACGTCACGAACTTTCCTATGTCGCTGCTGGGCAGCGGGCGAGAAGTGGGCCATTCTGTCCGGATGTCTGCAACCCGGAAGTTGGGATCTCGGATTGGGTTCAAGAACAACTGAAGGAAATTCGAAGGCGACTTCTGTCGTGGTTTTCCCAACACGCGAATGGTATAGAAGATCGTGATCACTTTAAGGACATTGTTCCGTACCAAAGCTTCGCCAGGAGCAGCCCGCCAAGAACAGCCAGCCCAATACTGAGGAGAGTGCCGATGAGGAAATATTCCGCAAATCGTTCTTTCAACTCCGGAAATCTTGCGATCGACTTTCCCGTAAGAATCAGTCCTACCATTGACGGAGACTGAACCAAAATCGCGGTCACCACCAGAAACCGTTCCAACCAGCCGATGTACATCCCGGCGTTCTCAACCTGTTCTGCGGTCTCGCCTGGCTTTTTGATTCCAGCCGTAAGATTGCGAGTCAAATAACGGATGAGATATCCTCCCGCGAAAATAACCGCCACGTAGACAATTCCCGCTTCGAGAACTTTATCTCCTGTCGCTGTAGACCAACTGAACTGGGATCTCAAAGTTGCCCAGGTGGGCCGTATCAGGAACCATGCGAGCGCGATAATGGTGCAGACGTGCAGTACTTGATCAAGAAGAAAAACCGTAGCGGAATCTGCCAGTCTTGCAGTGCTCACCAGTCCTTGCTTTGCGCGGTCAATCCCCAGATGTATGGCTATATAGAGGCACACCGCCATCCAAAACCAAAATGAGGTAAGCAACTCAAGGCTAATAAACGCCGCCACACACAACACGAGAATAAGAAGGTGAATAGCCCCGTGCGCAAGGTACGTTCGAATTCCCTGCTGCTTACCTCGCACCATACTCGACGATTGAAGCGGGAAATCGCCTAGAAGATGTGCCAACAACACCGTAAGGAATAATTTGATAAATGGTTGCATATTTCTGTGCAATACTCGCCCCTTGCACATTTCTGTGCATCACGGGAAATAGGCCTCAATCACTCGCTCCATTGCTTGCCGTGTTTCCTGAATTTGCCACCAGAAACCACGCCGCAAATTCCTCGACACGGTCGATTCGTTCAACCGCAACTTCCTCGCCGTGAGATCCTGCCGGTTCGTCTCCATCTGAACGCTGATCGTCTGCCACTGCTTAGTAGAGATGCTTTGGAGCAAAGTATCGTGCAAGTGGTAAACGGTATTCGCGATCAAATTAAAGGTTTCGTTGCCGGTGACCAATGACGTCAGAATGCCGGTCTTACTCCGTTTGGCCTTAAGCTGATTGATTGCCTCCCGGGCCCGCTCAAACGCTTCACCCCCGGCAAATACATTGACGGGCTTCCGGTGCGGCTCGCTGACCTGCCCGATTCCAATACCAATCCAAACCTCAAAGGGATGAAAGTGCCTCCGAAGGTCCAAAATCACAGCCGGTATGTTTGTCGGCCGTGACAAAATTCCCTCGAATTCATCCCAGGCTGTGACGGCATAGTCGGACAAAATCCACTTCCTAGCCATATGCAGTTTAGCGATGTGGTGTAGCTTTTGGTCCCGTTTACGGCGGAACTCCTCAATATGCCGAGACCCGACGATGTCGCATGTGATCACCGCATAAGTTTTGGCCTTGGTCTTCATCGCTAAAGTACGGTTGCACGTTAAAGTGCAATATTAGACATATTGCATGTTTATGTGCAATAGCTTAATTGAGTCCACGATACCATCTGTAGCCGCATATGGCTCGTGTCCGCAGCGCTGCCTGACCGGAGCCTTTCACCGATTACACGAGCTGTCGCACTTCTTTCTCGGTGGGACCTTCGGGCAGGTTCTCATATTGATAGATTCTTGGTGCTTGGATACCCTTGGCGAAGCCTGCAGCGCACCAGCCGCGCGTCTCGGCATACCGGAAGAAAGCCCGCAGCGCCTGCGCGGCCACAGCAACGGACTTGCGATTCCATCCGGCAGCGCCTTTCATCGCAAGAAACTCGTCCACGTCTTCGACGCTCACCCGCCCCAACAATCGATGCCGCTCCCCAACCCAGCTCAGGAACTTCGACGTCTTCCAGCAGTGTGATCGGACGGACTGCGGAGACAGCCCTTGTTCTTCGGTCATATAGAGGGCGAAGTCGCCGAGCTGATCAGCGAACCGCGTGCGCGGCGCACTCGACGGTTTCAGGCGACCGTGGAAGCAAAGCCACTTCTTCGCTGCATAGATAAAGGAGGAAGCAGAGTTGCCGTACGAATGCGCATTCGGATTTGACCGTTGCTGGCGCGCCCGGCGTTGGGCAGCTCCGTGGATCTCCTCCTGGCTTACGTCACGCAGTTTTTCCATCTGCAGGAGGCGAACTACATGGATTAATTCTCCGGACAGGTTCCACAGGGCAACACGACTAGTTCCTTGCTGCTGCAGGTGCCTGAGGAATACCTCGCGTTCATTCAGCAGGGGAGCATCTCGGTGGAGGTTCAGAAAGAAGGGATGTTCCAGAAGGGTCTCTAGCATTCGGCGGGTCTCCTCAACCCGCGCCGAATGCTAGCAGGATGCGGAAACGCTCAGTCAGAACCCGCTTGGGTATCTGAACTCCGACCTGTCGGAGGTGGCGATCAAAATGGAGGTAGGTATGCCGCGACTCGAAAGAGAAGGTTTGCCCGTTGACAACATGATACCTTGTAATACACTATATGGCGGGATGAAGGGACGCGACGCGAGCGATCAAGAGACCGCAGACAAGTGGGAAGTTCAACTCCGCAAAGGATGTCTTGAGCTGGCCATCCTGGCTGCGTTGTGGGACGGAAAACTCTATGGGCTTGAGATTCTGCGGCGGCTGAAGAGCGACTCCGATTTGATCGTATCGGAGGGAACGATCTATCCGCTGCTCAGCCGATTGAAGGCGCTGGGGCTGGTTCGAAGCGAGTGGGTGGAGTCCGATGCCGGACATCCGCGGAAATACTACGCGCTCACGCCGGCCGGAAAACAGCGGAGCCGCGAGATGGCTGGGACATGGTCGCGCTTCTCCTCGGGCATGAGCCGGTTGCTCGCTCCACTCGCGAAGGAGAAATAGATGACCATGGCAGGCGATGCGCAGCAGAGGGTCGAAGCTTATCTGGGCACGTTGCGCCAACTTTTGCGCGGCATGAACGCCGAAGATGCCCGCGAGATCGTCGAAGAGCTGCGCAGCCACCTTATGGATAGGGTCGCGGCGAGCGGAGAAGCGACGAACGCCGGAGTTGACGCGGCACTGGCCGCGCTGGGCAGTCCGGAAGAGCTGGCCAAAGAGTACATGACCCAGAACCTGCTGGCGCGAGCGGAGGCTAGCCGGTCGCCGGTGCGGATCTTGGAGAGTCTGTTCCGTTGGGCAAGCCTCAGCGCTGCCGGCTTTTTTGTCCTGGTCGGCTCCATGATGGGTTATTTTCTCGGAACTGTTTTCATCTTAGTTGCTGCGTTGAAACCGTTTCATCCACAGACCGCAGGATTATGGCTTTTGCGGGACAGCACCGGCGACCCTGAGATTTCTCTTCGGCTTGGATTCGGCAGTGTGCCGGGCGCGGGCAGGGACGTACTCGGTTGGTGGATCGTACCGACAGGGCTGCTGGCGGGTTGCGCGGTCGTGATGCTGACCACACGCGTTGCGCTTTGGTGTGCGCGGCAATATCGCAGATCGCACCTGTTACCTCGAAGCTGATCTAGCCGGAACAACGCGGACGAGAAGGAGATGGTCATGAGTCGATCGACCGACAGCGGGGGCTCGAGAATAGCAGTTCAGGAAAGTGCTCGTTCAGAGCCGGGAAACGGCGCGGCGAACTGGCGACAGAGCAAATGGCTGGCGGTTGGAGAGTTGGTTGTCGTGGGGCTGATTTTCTGGGCGGATTTCCGGCATCTCATCTTCTTTAGTAAGACTCCTTATCTGGTGCTGTTTGGGTGGATCTCGCTTTGGGTGCGGAAATTGCGCTGGCGCGACGTCGGGATGAGTCGGTTTCGCAACTGGAAGACGACGCTTGGACGGGGCATTGCGGCTGGGCTGGGGCTGGAAGGGTTTGAATTGTTCGTCAGCCAACCCATATTGGTGAGATTGCTGAGGAAGCAACCGGACCTTGAGGATTTTCGGCCGTTGATCGGGAACCTGAAGCTTACCCTGATCTTCATTGCGTTGGCTTGGGTGCTTGCGGCCTTTGGCGAAGAGATGGTCTACCGCGGATACCTGATGAACCGGGTTGCCGACCTGTTCAATCGCACACGGCGCGCCTGGATCATCAGCCTGATTGTGGTTCACATTGGATTTGCGCTGGCCCACGCCTATCAGGGCTGGACGGGCATCATCGACGAAGGGCTGATAGGACTTTTGCTGGGAGTGATCTATTTGCGGACGGGGCGCAACCTGGCCGTGCCTATCATCGCGCATGGAATTGGGGACAGCATCGACATGGTGCTGTTCTTCCTGGGGAAATATCCTGGGATGTAGAGCCTTGCCGATCGTCAGATGGGCACCGGTCTTAACCCAAAGCGCCAGAGGTTTCAGGATCGTGCGCTTGAGGAGACTGTTGGACGGACTGATGTACTTTTCGCTCAGTGCAGAACGCGAGGCGTCGCTCAGATGACAGATCATTTGATGAGCCGACATTGTTCCCCGCCTAGGTTGGGCGTCTGAGCGCACTTTGACTAGGCGGCGAAGCACTTCGCTCCGGTCGCGAACGTTTAGGAGAGTCTTTAAGCATCATGTTTTGCAGGGGGCCTGACCAGTTTCGAGAGGTTCCAAGTCGCATCATCCTTTTTCCCGCAGCCCTCTAAACTAGATCGACGGGACACGGCAACGCCGCAGCTTTACTTATGTTGTGTTCAGTTCGGCAGAAACCCAGTAAAAGCGTGCCTTTCCGGAACCGGCACAACATAACTGCGAAGACAACATAATGCAGAGCATTTTTAGCTCGGCGGCGCGGCTACCGGTAAGGCGCAAGCGGAGAGAAAAAATCGTAGAGCCGCGCCGGTGAGCTAAAAATGCTCTGCACTATATGCAGCTTTGGAACGGAGACGCGAAGCTCCTGCAAGAGAGCGTGGAAGTCCAGCACACCGCTGCCGTCATCCTCGGGGGCATTGCCCTGGGCAATGCCCTTTCAATCATAAGCGCTAACTTAAGCAGAACCGGCTTGAGACTGACCTTCCCGGCCGGTTTTGGCGGTAGCTTCCGAATAGCCGACAATCTTGACCTAACGGCCGCCAGGACGTTTTGTGCAAGTATCGATCAGACGTTTATGGCCCTTGTATCATGGAGCATGGTAACGACCGACCCAGTTCTGATCGATCTGCCGATGCCTATCCGCACGCCGCGCTTGACGATCCGGCCGAAACAAGTTGGTGATGGTGCAATCGCTTTCTCTGCGGTTATGGAGACGTGGCAAGAGCTCAACCAATGGATGCGGTGGGCCGAGAATCGAGATGCGTTTACAGCCGAGTCAATGGAAATCCGCAACCGGCATGTCATGGCCAGCTTTCTGCTGCGTGAAAGCATGGAGTTGATCGGAATCGAAACTCAAACTGGTGAAGCCGTAGTTTGGTGCGGGCTTCATGATATCGACTGGCAGGCTCTTCAATGCGACACCGGGTTTTGGGTCCGCAAGAGCGCTCAAGGTCGGGGTATCGCGACGGAGACTGCCAATGCGATGGTGCGCTATGCGTTCGGTGCACTCGGAATGCAGCGAGTCGGGTTTACGCACTCGCTCGGAAATGAACCTAGCCGCCGCATCGCCGAGAGGCTTGGTTTCGCTCTGGAAGGGATACAGCGGAGGGCCAATTTGCTTCCTGGCGGCAAGGCAGTAGATAGGTACTGCTATGCCCGTTTCGACGTCACCGTACTGCCTGAATTGGAAGTGACTTGGGAAGGGCGTTGAGTCGAACAGACGCGACAAGTTCACCAGTCTTCGGACGGATCACGGGCAAACCGGAAGCAATTTTTCTTAAGCAGGACGGGCTAAACGTTGATCCTGCCGGCCGGTTTGTGGGCGGTAACTTCCGAGTAGCCGACCACCCACTCAGAAACCTATCGCGATGCTTCCAACAGGCCAACTCTTGCGTCCCTCAACTATCTGTCGGATCTTTTGAGGCCGCGGGGAATGTGATCATCGCCGCGCCACCCGGGCTCGCAGCCGACCCGGCGAGGCAATCGTAGCACCGTTTCGCATCGCACCGGGCGGCGCCCGCGCTGCTTGCGGTGCTTGTACCCGGATTGCCGCGGTCGCATCCACCATGCTGTAGTCGCAGCCCTCGACGCCGGGATGATGCTCGTCGCCCGGGTCAGCGGAGCGGAGCGTCTGTCGCCGTTCGAATCCGCTGCTGAAGTCGAGTTCTCAATTGAAGCCGCAACCTCTCCCGAGATCGACATAACGGGAGTTCCTGTTGGAACATTGAAAGTAACCCGGTTTTGTTGCTGTCTTCCCGCTGGGACAGGCCGTGGAAACCTTGGCCAAACAACTGTAATAGCTGTATGCAGTGCAATAGCCGGTCAGTTTCCCACCATACACCGCGCAATATCCTTTATAGCGCCCGTATAGTGGCCCGAGTAATTGTTCGCCTTCCACATCGACGCTGTCGGTGTTGGCAGGGGATGTTTGCTCCGCGGCAGGCACCGGATTGGTTACAGAACCCGGAGTCCGCTGAGCCCATCGAGAACGAAAACGATTCAACATGCCCGCGGGCATGCGGCTGCGTGCAGTGCCAGTTGCCGGGTGTTGGGTAGCGGGTACCGCACTTTGACGTAGAGTCGCCGCGTCCACCAAGCTGTAGTCGCAGCCCTCGACGCCGGCGTGATTCTCGTCGCACGGAATCAGCACGAACGAGTGGATGTCACCATTGGAAAACACTCCTCTAACGGCAATCTCTCCGCGGTCGTTGATATAAAACGCATGGTCCAGTTGCAGATCATGGTTGGGAGGGATCAGAGTGCTCAGGTCAACCATGGGGCCGCCGTCCTCCCACAGGAACCCGCCGATTTCGTTACCAACATTATCCAGCAGATTGCCCACGATCTGGCGTCGCGAATTGATGCCGAGAGCTTGACTGCCGATATTTGCACCCACCACGGTGCCCAGATCTGTCATCACACCATGGCGCCAGAGAAATGAGCCTCCTGACCCATCGGCCCGGCTGTCGCCGCCGACTACGTCACCCGCATCATTGATAGAGATTCCAGCTCCAGTAGCGCCTCCCAAGGTGCCGAGGTCCTGCATGCCCCCGGTCTTGTCCCAAAGGAAGGCATGCACGCCCGCGTTGTCTCCCGCCAGGTCTGAGTAGCCGACGACCTGACCTCGATTGTTGAGGGCCCACGCTTGACCGCAGGTGCCGCCGAGCGTCCCGAGATCAATCATCTTGCCGTTCTCCCAGAGGAAGGGATCCTCGGTCGGGACGTTCACCGTCGACCCACCGCAAGTGGTCACAACAGGATTCGGAGTCGTATTGGTGAAAGACCATCCGGCGATCTGACCCCTATCGTTGATGGCGAAGGCAGCGCTGTCGGTGCCGCCGAGCGTGCCCATGTCCTCCATGCCCCGGGATTTGGTCCAGCGGAACGCATGTACTTGGGTTTCTCCCGTTACTCCCACTGGGAGGAAAAAGTTCGTGTAGGGGTCGGGAATTGTATTCAGGGCTCCTCCGGCTACCTGTCCCCGGCTGTTGACGGCGTTTGCGGAGCTCTGGTTTCCCCCGAGCGTCCCCAGGTCGGTGAGGGAATTGTCCGTCCCCCAGAGAACCGCTTCTATTGCAAAAGCGCCAGTCAGGGGATCGATACCGTTTTCGGATACTCCCACAGTCAGTCCGCTATCGCTGACCCAGAGACCGGTGGCGCTGTTGAGACCGTTGAAACCGGGGAGTGCACTCAATGCGCTGGTGACGCCATTCTGCCACTTGAATCCGGGACCGACATAGCAGTCGAAGTTGAACGAGGCACAATAGGGATCGGGAGTGGGGGTGTCGGCCGAACCCACCGCCGTCCCACTGCTGTTCAGCAGCCTGCCCGTCGGAAATCCTTGGAGATAGCTGCTGTTGGGCCCGCCGAACGTGCCCACGTCTACGAGCTGGTAGTGATGGTATTGGTGGTGGTGATCTGATTTTGTTTTATTTTGCGCGGCCAGCGAAACTGGCATGGCCAAAGCGAACAGCGTCATTGCGATGATGCCGGTCAGTCTTAGGGATTTCATGCGCACTTCTCCTTTTGGGTTGATCGGCGCGCCGGCTATGTCGGGGCTTGGTGGGGAAGTGCCGACCGCGATTCGAGGCCCAACTGTGAACCGGTTGGCCTCCGCCGGTCAATGACCTGGAGGTGACCTGATGTGACATGTTGGGGACATGCCGTAGGTATCTTGTGTTCTTCAAGATGACGCTCCGGGCGTTTTGCCGTGTATGGTGGATGAGGCGAATGCTAAACTCTTCCATCGTTTGCGATGGCGCCATGGCAAAGCCCGAAGGGTTCAAGCAGACCGTGGGTTTCGGAAAGTTCGAACTTGATCTGCGCACGCGAGAACTGTGGAGCAACGGCCGGAAATTAACCCTCCAGGAACAACCCTTTCAGATTCTCGCTGCGCTGCTGGAACGTCCCGGCCAGTTAGTGACCCGCGATGAACTCACCAAGCGACTCTGGCCTTCAGACACCTTTGTAGATTTTGAGCACAGTTTGAACAAGGCCGTGAATCGATTGCGCGAGGCGCTGGAGGACTCAGCCGAGCACCCTTCCCTTATAGAAACCCTACCCCGGCGAGGGTATCGTTTCGTTGCCCCGGTGGAATCAGCGGACTCCGGTGGAGGCAGCGCCGCCATACACCAGCCTGCGGCCAAACCTTCGCCCGCGCGTCGCTTCCTATTTCCTCTCGGAGTTGTTCTCAGCATGGCGTGCCTGCTGGCTGCGTGGTCGTGGCTTCGCCATCGCAATGCCAAGCTACCTGAGCCAGGGTTTCAGCGGCTTAGCTTCGGCCGGGGAACGATTCTGTCGGCACGCTTTGCTCCTGACGGACAGAGTGCCGTCTACGGAGCTGCCTGGGACGGAAAACCGTTCCAACTTTTCTATACGAGTATCGGCAGCTCCGAATCGCGCGCGCTCGGCGTGGAAGCCGACATTCTCGCCATCTCTCCTTCGGGAGAAATGGCCGTCTTGCTGGATCAGCATTTCGGCCAGATTAGCCGTCAAGGCACGCTGGCTCTCATGTCTCTCACCAGCAGCGCGCCCCGCAAGCTGCTCGACAATGTTCAGGATGCCGATTGGTCCCCGGACGGTTCGAAACTTGTGGTTACACATTATGTCGGCGGTCGTTGCGCTCTGGAGTTTCCGCCGGGAGAGGTTTTGTATCAGAGCACGGGAGGAGAGTGGATGAGCCATCCCCGTGTCTCTCCTCACGGGGACCAGATTGCGTTTCTGGAGCATCCGCTGGGAAGAAGTGATGATGCTGGCTATGTAGCGGTGATCGACCTGGCTGGTAACAAAAGGATCTTGTCACGGGAGTCCGTAAGTATTTCGGGAGTGGCTTGGGACCCGGCAGGCGATGCCATCTGGTTCACGGGCAATGAACCGGCATCGGGTATGTTTCGGGCATTATTCAAAGTGACGACCGGGGGACAGCAAGTCATGTTCCGACGAGAGTCGGGCAACATGACCCTGCATGACGTGTCTCGCGACGGACATATGCTTCTGACCCGCGACACCTTTCGCGCTGAGGTGTTCGGGCGTATCGATCCAGAGACTCAGGAGCGCGAACTCGGCTGGCATGACTTTTCCCTTGCTTTCGATCTCAGTGCCGACGGAGCCAATCTTTTGTTATCCGTGCAAGGAGAATCGACAGGTTCGGGTTATGAGGTGTATCTCCGCAAGACCGACGGCTCACCGGCAGTCCGCTTGGGCGACGGCCTCCCGCAGCGGTTTTCGCCGGATGGCAAGTGGGCGCTGACGGTCTATCCCTGGGGTATACGGGCGACATCAGCACCGCAATTGCTTCTATTGCCCACCGGAGCAGGACAACCCGTAACGCTAACTCACGACTCCATCTCTCACCATTTTGCGACCTTGCTCCCTGGTGGAAAAACGCTTTTATTTGAGGGCAGCGAACCTGGACGTCCGCTGCGGAATTGGATTCAAGATGTTACCGCTGGCAAACCGCTGCCCATCACTCCGGAAGGTACGGTAGGAAAGAGCATATCTCCGGACGGCAAACTGCTGGTGGCAGTTGATCTGGAGCGGAAATTCTGGCTTTACCCGACGGACGGCGGCCAGCCTAAAGCGCTTTCCGGCATTGAGCCCGAAGAAGAAACAGTTCGCTGGAGTGCTGACGGTAAGAATCTGTTTGTTGCGAACTACGGTATTATCCCTGTCCCGGTTTATCAAATCGAAGTCATCACCGGCCGCAGGAAACTCGTTTACAACCTCGCCCCAAGAGATGCCGCTGGGCTATGGGATATCGATCCAATTCTGCTGACGCCCGACGGCAAGTCATACGTTTATTCCGATTACAAGATTCTCTCTGATTTGTATGTCGCCAGTGGAATGAGATAGATAACCGTCGTCGCGTGGAGGGGCCCTTTCTGACACCACGGCCATTGTTTCCGGATGACGGGTAAATCTTACCTTATCCGATTAGGGAAGGTTTGCCGACCATCCACCACGAGTCGTCGCATCCTCTGGCTCTGCCTCAGACGTTATAATTACGCCCACGGATGGCTCTAACCTCAGGCGCAAGACTCGGTCCTTATGAAATTCAATCGCGCTTGGGCGCCGGCGGCATGGGTGAGGTGTACCGGGCGCGAGATACCCGGCTCGAGCGCACCGTCGCCGTTAAGATTCTCCCCTCTCATCTGTCTGAAAACCCCGAGGCCAAACAGCGCTTCGATCGCGAGGCCCGTGCCATTTCTTCGCTGAACCATCCCAATATCTGCACACTATTCGACGTCGGCCACCAGGGTGGAGTCGATTACCTGGTCATGGAATTTCTGGAAGGCGAAACTCTTGCCGACCGTTTGCGGAGGGGTCCGCTTACTGCCGAGCAGTTGCTAAAGTGCGGCAATGAAATCTGCGAAGGCCTGGGGAAAGCCCACAAGACCGGAGTTATCCATCGCGATCTGAAACCCGGCAACATCATGCTGACCAAGACTGGCGCGAAGCTCATGGACTTCGGACTGGCCAAGGCCATACCAACCCACGAAACTCCGGCTTCCGGTTTGACTATGACTTTGTCAGGGCCTTCGGCGGGTCACCCGTTGACCGCTCAGGGCACAGTAGTGGGGACGTTCCAATACATGTCGCCGGAGCAGGTGGAAGGCAAGGAGGCTGATGCGCGCAGCGATATTTTTGCACTGGGTGCGGTGCTGTACGAGATGGCGACCGGGCATCGCGCGTTTGAAGGGAAAACCACAGCCAGCGTGATTGCCGCGGTGCTGGAAAGGAATCCTCCGCCCGTCTCAACCGTACAGCCGATGTCGCCGACGGCGCTAGACCGGGTCGTGAAAACCTGTGTGGCCAAGGATCCTGACGAGCGCTTTCAGAGTGTGCACGATGTCAAGCTGCAATTGCAGTGGATCGCAGAAGGCGGATCGCAAGCCGGTGTGCCCATCCCGGTCGCCGCCCGACGCAAGAACCGTGAGAAGCTGGCGTGGTCGCTGTTGTGCGGATTTGCGATCTTTGCCGTGGCTCTTGCGCTTTGGATTTACCTTCATCCGCGCTCGTCAGGAGCCGGCCCCGTATTGGCGTTTGTTCCTCCTCCAACCGATACTCGTTTCCTTGCTTTTGGCTTTGGCTCAGGACCCGCGGTGGTTTCTCCCGACGAAACCAAACTGGCATTCACGGCAATCGATCAGAATGGTTTCATTAAGTTGTGGACACGCTCGCTCAAAGCGAGCGATGCCGCCGCCGTTCCGGGCACGGATGGTGCGGCGGCACCCTTCTGGTCGCCAGACGGCCGTTCGCTCGGGTTTTTCGCTGGCGGCAAGTTGAAGACTGTGGAGTTGAGCGGCGGGAACCTGCAGGTACTGGCCGATAGTTCTTCGCCAGATTCGGCGGCGTGGGCACCTGACGGCACCATCCTTTTCAATCCCGCGTCACGTTCGCCGCTCTTTCGGGTTTCTGCAGCCGGCGGCAAGGCTGTAGCGGTCGCGGCTTTGGGCGCGAACGATTACTCCGAGTCCAGTCCGGCAATGCTGCCTGACGCGAAACACTTTCTGGTTGTGGTCATCGACAAGAAGCAGCACAGGCGTGTCGAACTCAGGTCGCTAACGTCGTCGGAGGCTAGGCTCGTCCTCGACGATGCCAGCCAGCCTGCTTATTCTGGCGGATTTCTGTTTTTCATCAGGAACGAGAAAATATTCGCCCAATCTTTTGATCCCAATTCCGGCAAGCTTTCAGGCGCCGCCACTGCTGTGACGGATGCCGACTGGTATTCGCTCGCTGGCCCGTCAGTCCTAGCTTTTCAGGCTGTCTCGCGTGAAACGCGCTTGCAATGGTTTGATTTGAGCGGAAATCCGCTGGGCACAGTTGGGCAGGTTGCTTTTCACCTCTCCCCAAAAATTGCTCCGGATGGCAAACAGATTCTATTCATGGCGGCCGACCCCCAGAATGCGGAGTCGATGGATTTGTGGTCGCTTCCCGCAGCCGGCGGGGTCAGCACGCGGATGACATTCGGTCCGGGCAGAAAGGGTTGGAGCGTGTGGTCACCCGATGGAAATTACATCGCGTACGGTCTGAGATCTGGCGATAGAGTCGGCATCGTGCGCAAACCGTCGGATGGGTCTGGCGCCGAAGAGACGCTGCTGACACTAGGCCCGGAGATTAGGTCCTCGCGCGTTGTGGATTGGTCGCCGGATGGCCGTTACTTGTCCTACGACGCCTTCAACATCAATCAGGGCGGCATGGCGAACTGGTGTCTTCCTCTGTTCGGTGACAGGAAGCCGTTTGAGCCGGCTCCGGTTGCTACCGGTAATCAGTATGATGGAAATTTTTCGCCAGACGGTCACTGGTTAGCCTATTTTTCCGACGAGACCGGCCAGCCGGAAGTGTACGTAGTTCCGTTTCCGGGACCGGGTGGAAAGTACCAAATTTCACACGGCGGGGGATGGCTCGTTCGCTGGGACAAGAAGGGCGATCTTTTCTTTCTCAGCACTGGTAACCAGCTGACGAAAGCGGAATTGAATTTGAGCGCGCAGGCTTTGCGGGTGAAATCTCTGCGCCCTCTCTTCCAGGTGAATCTCCTGGACACGGCAGCGCCTTTGTTCGATGTGACCGCCGACGGCCAGCGCGTCCTCGCAGTGACCCCGGCGCGAGCCGAGTCCAGCTCAATCAGCTTGCTGCTCAACTGGCCGGCACTGCTGAACAAGTAAGTGGTCATTCGCTTTCCTCCACAGTCGAGGATGTATGCATGTCAAGTTGAAGAAGAAGTCCCGAGCCTATAATGTGAGTTATACGCAGAATCCCATCAGCCCCCTCTGAAGCGAGCCTTCAGACGAGGGATTCCGTTCCGTGGGCGTCTAACAAACACGTTGCCTCGTTAATCTCGACGGCTCTGGTCGGTTAACGGGCAACCCCTCCATAATCCGGTAAGGGAAGGGTTGCCGACAAATCGCTCTCAACGATTGTTTTCAGTGGATCACAAAAGCTGTTCATGGGGCCCGCAAGCGAGGGCCGGCGCTATAATCCTCCGCATATGTTGCCAGCCGCTTCGGCCCTAGTCGTGGAGATCAACGGTCAGCCACCGAAGGCGTATCTATCGCCAAAATTGCAACGGTCTCCCGTCGCTCCGCAGGTGCCAAAGTCAGCTCTCCACACGTTGCAGTTGACGGCGGCGCTCATTTTCGCCGCTGCGACCGTGGTCTATAGTTGCGTATGGATGTATTACGTTCGGCTGCATCCGCACGTAGAACTAGGGATGGATACAACATTTTCTTCCTCGACCGAGGTAAGCGAGATCACCAAGGTTGAGAAAGGCAGTCCGGCGGAAGAAGCGGGTCTGCGAACTAACGACCGTATTATCGGAGTGGATGGGAAAAAACTCGACGCTTACGCGACTGGGTTGAGTTCTGCATGGTCCAAAGGGCGACCGGGCGATGTGGTTACCCTGACGATTCAAAGGCCGGGGATGCAACAACCCCTTGTAATAAGCGCGAAATTCAGAGCGCTCGCTAGTCCAAGTCTGCCGTTGGCCCGAAGCCTAGCCCTCCAGATCATGGGAAGTTACCCGGTCGTCTTCCTGATAGTCGGTTTGTCCGTGTTGTTTATGCGGTTGGAGGACCCGAGCGCATGGCTTTTGGCGCTTCTCTTTGCCGGTTTTATCGCTGTCTCGGACCTTCCCAACTCGTTCATGGCGTTGCACGGATTTGTTCTGTCGTTCATGTTGGGCTACCGAGCTTTGTTCGTGGGTGCCCTTACTCCATTGTTCTACTATTTTTTTGCGGTATTTCCGGCACGATCTCCCCTCGACCGTCATCTTCGCTGGCTGAAATGGGTGCTGCTCGGCACCGGTGTTTCTTTCGGCGTTTTTGGATTGGATAAGGGAGGACCCGAGCCCTGGCCGGCGCTAGTCAACTTCGTGGGACAGCGGGTCGCTGACCGTGCCGTCTTGGCTTTTATCTATGGCTGCCTTGTTTTAGGTCTGCTCTCACTAACATGGAACGCGTTCGTTCTACCTACCAGAGAGGCACGGCGAAAGATCCGGGTGATTTTTTGGGGAACTGTGGTTGGCGTCACACCGGCGGCGATCGCGCGGGGCGCCGCGGATTTCCTGCAATTTCATGTTCCATTTTGGTTGGACTTCTTCGATATCGTGGTGCTTTTCATTTTTCCAACGTCGTTTGCGTACGCGGTTGTGAAGCATCGTGTGCTGGAGATTCCAGTCTTGCTCCGTCGCAGTGCCCGGTATGTTCTGGTCAGCCGCGGCCTGATCGTCTTCGTGCTGTTCCTGGCGGTCTCGATAACCGTGCTGGTCACGATTTCCTTTTCGAGATTTTTTGAGTTGGGGTCGACAGCTGCAATGGCAGTCGGCGTGGGTTTCGGGGTGACGCTCGCTTGGGTCTCAACCCCAGGCTTGAAGCAGGTTACGGGACGAATTGACCGGGCGTTCTTCCGCGGCGCGTACGACGCACGCCGAATTCTCCAGGACTTAGCCCAGAAGGCGCGCACCGTCAAAGCACGCCAGGAATTGGCTCTGGAAATGGTTCCGAGCGTTGGCGAGGCGCTTCACCCTAGTTGGTCTGCTGTGTATGTGGAGGCCGGACCCGACTACCTAGAAAGCGACGACGCCATACTGCCGCTCGCATTGAAGAGGATCCGCAAAGACTCCCCTGGACTGGAGTACCTAGGTGCTGACGGCGAGCCTTGGGATGCATCGCTGAGTCCGACTGCTCATGCGGTATTTTCCCTGTTCGCTCCGCTTCCGCCGGAGTGCATCGTTCCTTTCCCAAGTCGCTCCGGCGACCTTCTGGGACTGTTTGTCCTCGGCCCCAGACTCTCCGATGAGCCTTATTCCAGCGAAGACAAAATGCTTCTGCGATCGGTTGCAAGCCAGGCAGGTGTGACACTGGAGAATCTGAATTTGGCGGAAAACATCGCCGAACGCTTGCAGGCGGAAAGAGCCGTTGCGCAGGAAATGGAAATCGCCCGGCAAGTGCAGCGGAAGCTGTTTCCTCAAAGGCTTCCGAACTTGAAGACGCTGGAGTACGCGGGCGGCTGTAATCAGGCGCGCGCCGTTGGTGGAGACTATTACGACTTCGTGGAGTTGGGCCCGGAACGGGTCGGCTTGGTGCTTGCCGACGTGGCTGGCAAGGGAATGTCCGCCGCTCTGCTGATGGCCAATTTGCAAGCAAGTATCCGCAGCCAATACTCAGTGGCATCCGAAAACCTTCCCCAAATATTAGAGTCCGTCAACCGCCTCTTCTATGAGAACTCGGAGCCCAACCGGTACACGACTTTGTTTGCCGGCAGCTATGACGGCGCCGCTCGCAGACTGCGTTTTGTGAATTGCGGCCACAATCCCCCTCTGGTGCTCCGCCAGGATGGAAGCGTTGAAAGGCTGTCGGCTACGGCGACGGTGTTGGGCCTGTTTGAACAATGGCAGTGTTCGACGAGCGAAGTGCAATTTCAGCCAGGAGACCTCCTGGTCCTATACAGTGACGGTGTAACGGAGGCCTACAACGACCGCGAAGAAGAATTTGGGGAGGCGCGGCTCATACAAGTCCTGGAGGCGAGCAGAAATCTGGAGATTTCAGCTTTGCTGACAAAATTGCTGGAAGAGGTAAATCAGTTCAGCGCTGGAAAGCAGTCCGATGACGTGACCGCGATCGTTGCTCGGATCCGCTGAAGATGTATTTTGATAACTTTCATCTTCCTACGATTATTGTCTCCCGTTGGAATTTGCGAGTTCGCAAGATCGGTCCACCGCGCGGTGTGTCGAAGCAATTCTTCCAAGTGCTAAACCGCGCTTGTCACGGATTCCGGGCGAGTGACGGGCAAACCGGAAGTAATTCTTAAGTAAGCGCTTATGGGGCATTGCCCCATAAGCGCGAACTTAAGCAGGACGGCTACAGTTGACCCTCCCGGCCGGTTTGTGGGCGGTAGCTTCCGAGTTGCCGACCCTCCAGAAGTTATCGTGTGGTGCCTCGGCTCGATCGAAATGCCGGGTGAGGCTACTTCTACTGATCGCCCTCGACAAGTGCGAAGGCTCCGTTGAGGATAAGGTTATCCGCTCCGGTTGTGGTGACCTCCTGGCTCCGAGTCTGGTAAACCCTTTGGCACCCGACATCCGCCAAACTGTTCGAGCCTACGGACAGATTCTCTTAACTCCTACTGCGTTCCCGCCAAACCAGCCGCTGGGAGGCGCATTAGGGTTCACTTGGCCGGAGTAGTTGGTACGAAATGAATCTCCCACCTTACCCAGGCGGTACATCGTGCTGTTCAAAGAGAACGCTTTTGCACGCGTGACGGTGTTCATGTGCACGGTCTGGAAGGTGTTGTTCGTGGTATTCACAATCACCTGCTGGCTGTAGGTTGAGACTTGGATCGGCGTCCCCTGGCTGAACGTCGAAGGGCTACTGAAATCCGAGGGGGGCGTGTTCAAGTAGATGGTGGTCGTCCCGGTGCGGTTTAGGATTTTGAACGGTCCATTCGCAATCACCCGGTCCGTGTTGGCATTGGTAACAAAGGTGAACAGGGCGGTCGTCTCATTTTCCGGTTCCCCGCTGAAGATTGAGTCCAATCCGTTGACCTTGGAGAGGTAGCCGAACTGCTGAGACGTGGTCTGTGTGTTGTTGAACTGGCCCACGAACTCATACACAACCTGGTCTTCCTTGAGCGGAACGGGAGTGACTGTCTGCGCTGCCGCACTCAAACAAGTCAGTGCGACAAACATCACAGACGCTAGGAGAGAAGCTGCAACTCGTGTCATTTGGATATCCTTCCTTGTCCGGAAGCGTGGGGAGTCGTCCGGCTGAGTTCCGGTATTTAACTGAACGGTAGTTGGGCGGCAATAGAGAGCGGGTGAATCTTGTATCAAGACTGGATAGACCCGTAACTGGCTGCAAACGCAGCAAGTGGTGCCAGTACCCGCGCAGGGCGTAGAATGCCCGCAACGCTTTGAGGTGGGCAGCGCGTGTCCGGGAGTCTCTCCAAGCTCGATTTGGTGGAAGTGGACCTAGGGCGCTACGAAGTGCGCCGGGGTGGAAGTGTGCTCCGCCTGGAAAAGATTCCAATGGAGTTGCTCATCCTGCTGGCGGAGAAAAAGGATCAGCTCGTCAGCCGGGAAGAAATCATCGCGAGGCTGTGGGGAAAGGATGTCTTCCTCGACACGGAACAGGGCATCAACACGGCGATTCGCAAGATTCGCCTCGCACTGCGCGATGACCCGGAGCAACCGCAGTTCCTCCAGACGGTGGTGGGCAAGGGTTACCGATTCGTCGGCGCGATTGCGCTAATCGGGAACGGACAGAAGGAGACCGAACAGCCTCTGGTCGAACCGCCGAGCACCTCGACCAAATCCGGCTCCTACCGGTCCTGGACCATCGCTGGCGCAATTGTCGGCATCGCAATCGCGGTCGTAGTCCTCCTCGTTGGCCCGCGCTTGCGCAACCGCCTAAGCCGGAATCCCGGCATTCGTTCGATCGTTGTGCTGCCGCTAGGAAACCTCTCCGGGGATCCCGCACAAGAGTACTTCGCCGATGGCATGACCGACGCTTTGATCACCGATCTGGCGCAGATCCGCACCCTGCGGGTCATTTCGCGGACCTCGGCCGACTATTACAAAGGCCTACACCGGTCGCTGCCGGAGATCGCGAAGGAATTGAATGTGGACGCTGTGGTTGAGGGCACAGTGTCCCGTTCCGGCAATCGTGTGCGGATCACCGCCCAGTTGATCCATGCCCCCACCGACCGGCATCTTTGGGCCGACAGCTACGAACGTGCTGTCGGGGACGTCCTGGCACTCCAGGGCGAGATCGCCTTGGACATAGCCCGCGAAGTCAGCGCTACGCTCACTCCACGGGAGCAACTTCGTTTGAGCCACAGTCGACCGGTCACTTCCGAGTCCCAGGAAGCTTATTTCAGGGGTCGGTACCTCTTGGACCTCAGGAACAACGGGAACCTTGATAAGGCTTCGGAGTATTTTCAGCAGGCCATCGAGAAGGACCCAAACTTTGCTGCAGCGTATGCTGGTTTGAGCGATTGTTATTTGTTCCTTGTCGCTTGGGAGCACGTATCAGCGGATGCGGTCCGCACGAGAGCCAAGGCGGCGATCACCAAAGCTCTGGAAATTGACAGCGGTTCCAGTGAGGCCCACACATCTCTGGCGTATTACAAACTCACGTATGAACGGTGGGATCCCAGCGACATCGAGACCGAATTCAAGCGCGCCCTGGAGTTGAACTCAAACAACAGCGATGCCCATAAGTATTACTCTTTTTATTTGATGCAGGCCGGGCGGTTTGAGGAGGCCACCACTGAAGCGATGCGAGCGCTGGACATCGACCCCTTCGCTCCACACCTTAGCGCATCGGCGGGCCATGTCTTCTACGAGGCGCGGCAGTACGACGTTGCCATAAAAGCGTGGCAGAGGGCGATGGAACACGATCCGAGCCTCTACTGGTGGCATGATTGCGTTGCCTCGGCTTATGCACATCGAGGAATGTACGACGAAGCTGTGAGCGAGGAGTTGGAGCTATTGGAAGCCATGTATCGGGAAAAAACACATTTTCATTGGGAGCAAGGCCGCAAGGTCGCAGCGCTTTTCAAGAAGGGCTATCTCATTTCCGGGTACCCAGGCTACCTCCGGGCCAAGCTCGGCAGCGACTATGCAAAGCTCATGAAGTGCGGCTCGGCTTGCTGGACCTTCTACGAACGGGCCGCAATCTACGCCCAACTCGGCGAAAAAGACAATGCATTCGAGGCCCTGACCAATGCAGTCCAAAAGCAGGATGGTGACTTGGTCGAGCTCTTAGTGGACCCCGACTTAGAAACGCTCCATTCCGATCCTCGCTTCGAGGAGTTAGCTCACCGCTGTCGGGCCGAATGCGGGATTGCCCGCCCGTTCTGATGCGGGCACCGGTCCAAATCAACGCCACCAAACTTTGACTGAAAGAGGTGCCAGGACAGTTGCCCCGAAAGCCCAACAACAATTCCTCCCGTATCACGGGCAAACCGGAAGTAATCCTTAAGTTAGCGCTTATGCCATAAGCGCTAACTTAAGGGGGGGCGAAAGCAAGACAGCATCTTCTTTCCTACCAACGCGCTGGCTCCTTGCCGCGTTGTCCGGCTTTCTAACGCAGGAGCCGGACAAAGCGCGCAGATCGCACAAAAACATCAACCGTTGGGAGAGGAACACCGAAGTTGCTCGATAGGTTGAGCCTTCTGACTTGCCCCAGAATATTTGTACTTTGCGAGCCAAACGTTAAGCAATTCCGGTTTCAACACCTTGCGGTATCGATGTCGAATCGAAGGGCTGTCTGAGTTCTGGGCACGGCGTCAAGGGATTTCCAACACCGCAGCTAAGTCTAGCCGCTGGATGCGCCTATCGAGCTACAGTCTCAGCAGGTTATTTGTTATCTGAACAAGTGAAGACCGTTCCGAATAGCCTGCGTCTGAAATCCCCGGATTGTGTGCGCCCTGATGGACGAGGCGTAAACTGTTCCTGACGTGGGTTTGGCCCGTGCAAGATTCGGGGCCACGCTGTAAGAGAATAGCTGCTGATTGGCGGGTGACCTTAGAGGTGGCTCTCCCAAACGGGCGGAGGAGATCTACATAATGATCTCTGCAAGCGGCGCGCTGTCGGGTTCGTATGACTACAGCGAAGTGGCGAACTCAGTGTTGATCGCCATGTTCGCATCCTATGCCGCGCTCGACCTGGCGGCACGCGTAACGGCCGCCAAGGGCGGAATTCGTCTGGCTTGGTTGAGCGGTGGCGCGATTGCGATGGGCCTCGGCATCTGGGCGATGCACTTTAAGGGGATGCTGGCCTTCCACCTGCCCGTACCCGTCGCGTATCACTGGCCGATAGTTCTGGCCTCACTCCTGCTGGCCATCCTCGCGTCCGCGGTCGCGCTGTACGTTGCGAGCCGCAAGAAGATGGGTCTGGTTGACGCTTCGACCGGCAGCGTCATTATGGCCAGCGGCATCGCCGGCATGCACTACATGGGCATGGCCGCAATGCGATTACCTGCCACTACCCAGTTTTCCCCCCATCTGGTGACTTTTTCCGTTTTGTTCGCAATCTTGTTTTCTCTGGTTGCGTTACTGATGGCATTTGATCTACGAGAGGAGACCAAATGGACTGTCCCGCGAAGGCTCGGCAGCGCAACGGTGATGGGACTTGCTGTCTCAGCGATGCATTACACTGGAATGGCTGCCGCAAGTTTCATCCCCGCTTCGCCTCCGGACCTTTCCCACGCCGTGAGCATTTCCCCCCTTGGCAACTCTGCGGTTGCCATTGCTGCCTTGATCATGCTTTTGGCGGCCGTCACAACATCATCTGTGGACCGGCGCCAAAGTGAACACCGGCTCCGGCTTGTAATCGACACACTTCCCGCTATCGTGTGGAGCAAATCGCCCGACGGCTCCGCCGATTTCGTGAATCAGCGTTTCCGGGAGTACACGGGTCTCTCCGTAGAGGAAGGATTGGGCTGGGGCTGGATGAGGAATGCATTTCATCCTGAAGATCGCGCAGAGGAAGAATGGCGGGCAGCCTTTGCGGCGGGGCAGCCGTTCGAGAAGGAGGCGCGCCTCAGGCGAGCGGACGGGACCTACCGATGGTTCCTGCTTCGCGCTGTGCCACTGCGTGATGAGCAGGGAAGAGTCGTCAAATGGTATGGAACAACTACCGACATCGATGACCGGAAGCGCGCCGAAGATGAATTGCGTCAGGCACAAGAGGATCTTGCCCGAGTGACCCGCGGAGTTGCGATGGGACAACTGGCTGCGGCAATTGCTCACGAGGTCAACCAACCGCTTACTGCAATCGTGACCAACGGCAACTTCTGTGTGCGCACGCTCGACGGTGCGACCTCGAACCCCGATGAATTGCGGGCGGCGATTACGGCAATTGTGAACGACGGAACTCGCGCAAGCAGCGTCATTTCGCGGATTCGTGGCTTGCTGATGAAGGGGTCTCCAAACAGGACGGACCTGGACATCAATCAGATTATTCAAGACGTAACCATTCTCTTGCGCAATGAGTTCACGCGAAACCGTGTCTCCTTACGTACCGAGCTGCCATCTGACCTGCCGCGCGTTACCGGCGACCCGGTCCAGTTGCAACAGGTATTGATTAACCTGATCATGAATGCTATCGAAGCAACGCGTACGTCCACAACCGGGAGGCGGGAAATTCTGATCCGGTCGGCAAAGAACCTAGATGATGTCTTGGTCCAGGTTCAAGATTCTGGGCCAGGCATCAAGCCCGAATTAGCCCATCGCGTCTTTGAGCCGTTCTTTACCACGAAAGAGAAGGGCATCGGAATGGGGCTGTCGATCAGCCATTCCATCATAGAGTCCCATGGTGGCCGTCTCGGGATCGCGCCCAGTTCTACTGGGGCGCTGTTCGAATTCACTCTGCCCATCGATGATGCTGGTGTTTCGTGAGCGAACCCGAGTCCATAGTTTTCGTCGTCGATGACGATCCCTCGGTGCGGAGCGCAATCAAGCGTCTTATCGGCTCCATGGGTCTGCAAGTCGAACTGTTCGGGTCCGCGCAGGAGTTCCTAGCAAGCAAGCTTCCGAACGTGCCCAGTTGTCTCGTGCTCGATATCAGGTTGCCGGGAATCAGCGGGCTCAAGTTCCAGAGCCAGCTGGCCAAAGCCAATATTCAGATTCCGATCATTTTCATTACCGCGCACGGCGACATCCCGATGACGGTACGGGCCATGAAGGCGGGTGCCATGGAGTTTCTCACCAAGCCATTCCACGATCAGGATCTGCTGGATGCCATTCAGCTCGCGCTGGAAAGGGATCGGATAAGACGCCAACAAGAGGCAGAACTTGCAGTGTTAAGGGGGCGCTTCGAATCGCTGACACCTCGTGAACGAGAAGTGCTGCCTTGGGTCGTTTCTGGCCGCCTGAGCAAACAGATAGCCGACGCCATCGGAACAAGCGAAGCCTCCGTCAAGGTCCATCGCAGCCAACTCATACGAAAAATGGCTGCGGACTCCTTAGCTGACTTGGTCAGGATGGCTGAGAAAATGGGGATTCCGATTCCGAAGTAGCCCTGAACCTGTAACACTCATCTTCACTAATGTCGAGCCCGTCTTTACCCTCTGGGAGCTCATCTTCACCAAGGCAAGCCCATCTTTACTAACGAGAAGTGGATCATTACCGTGCGCGGCGCTACCTTCGTTGTATGTCAGGTTTGCGCGATAGTTGTCAGAACATTCGGCTGATGGTGTCCCTCGTGCGCACTTCGGACGGAGCAATATCGCTACAACCTCCGAGGCAGCCATATGCGACGAGGTCACTCTCCAATAGAGAGGTTAGTATGTGCGCCATCAACTTGCTGTGAAGACCAAAATCCTCCAACCCTTCCGTGAGCTGCTTGAGTCAGCGCCAGACGCGATGGTCATCATGAATCAAGCCGGGGAAATCGTCCTCATCAATTCTCAGACAGAAAAACTGTTCGGATACGACCGCGAGGACCTGGTTGGTCATTCGGTCGAGCGACTGATTCCTGCCCGCTTTCAAGATCGACATCTAGACCACAGGGCAGCATATTTGAGTGATCCCCGCGTACGACCGATGGGTGCAGGCCTGGAACTCTACGCTATTCGCAAGGACGGCCAAGAATTTCCCGTCGAGATCAGTCTTAGTCCTTTAAAGACTACTGAGGGCGTTCTGGTTACGGCCGCGATTCGCGACATCAGCGAAAGGAAACGCGTAGAGGGCCAGATTCACAAGCTAACTTTGGAAGTGCAGGTCAAAGAGCAGTTGCAATTGTTGCTCGACTCCACGGCGGAGGCGATCTACTCCATTGATGTTAATGGAGCTTGCACACTCTGCAATGCTGCGTGTCTTCGATTGTTGGGTTACAGTCGCGACTCCGAACTGCTTGCAAAGAATATGCATGCGCTGATACACCACACCCGGCCGGATGGGCGCGCCTATCCCGCGGAGGAGTGCAAGATCTTCCAGGCTTTCCGGCAGGGGAAGGGGACGCACGTGACGGACGAAGTTCTTTGGCGCGCGGACGGAACTAGCTTCCCCGCTGAGTACTGGTCTTATCCCGTACGCCACAACGGTCGGGCTGGAGGCAGCGTCGTCACCTTTTTCGATATTACTCAGCGCAAGAAGTCCGAGGAAGCTCTGAGGCGATCGGAATCAAGGTATCGCTCAATCATTGAGGGCGCGCCCTACGGTATATATCGGGTTGACCAGAATGGCCGCATCGCCATGGCAAATTCAGCCTTCGCAGCTATGCTTGGTTACCAAGCTCCAGACGAGGTTCTGGGCCTCAACACAGGTGCGGACGTTTATCTCAATTCGACGGAGCAGCAATGCGCTCGTGATTATGCAGCCGAAGATCCCGCGGTTGGTTACGAGGCCAAGTGGAAGCGTAAAGATGGGAAAACGATAACAGTGCGACTCGGTGGGCGACGCCTGCCAAATGATGACGAACTTCCAGGCGGGTTCGAAGTCTTTGTTGAGGATATCACCGCACATCGATCTCTCCAGAAGCAGTTTGAACACGCCCAAAAGATGGAAGCAGTTGGCCGATTAGCGGGCGGAGTCGCCCACGACTTCAACAACCTGCTCATGATTATCAGCGGGTACGCACAGCTTCTGGACGAGTCCTCTGCTGACCCCAAGAAGGTAGTTGAATACGCCAGCCGCATCCAAGATGCTAGCTCCAAAGCCGCCACGGTGACTCGCCAACTGTTGGCTTACAGTCGGAAACAAGTGCTCGAACCAACTGTCCTCGATCTTAGCCACGTAGTGAAGGACCTGGCGAAAATGTTGCCACGTTTGCTGGGAGAAGATGTCGAAACAGTGCTGGAGCTCGACCCTCAGGTCGGTACAGTGCGGGCTGATCGAGGTCAGATTGAGCAGGTCATCATGAACTTGGCGGTGAACGCAAGGGATGCCATGCCACAAGGTGGGCGTCTCACCATCGCGACGAGTGACGTGGCACTGGACGCCTCTTACTACCAAGGCGTCGAGGTCCCGCCAGGGCAGTTCGTCTTGTTGGCGGTCAGCGATACCGGCATCGGCATGAACGCCGAGACTCAAGTTCATATTTTCGAACCGTTCTATACGACCAAAGAAGCAGGAAAAGGCACCGGGTTGGGTTTGGCGACGGTCTACGGAATTGTGAAGCAGAGCAACGGATTCATCTGGGTATACAGTGAACCGGACAAAGGCAGCATTTTCAAGATTTATCTTCCCCGTGTCGATGCTGCTGCGGATTCGGACGAGAGCCTCCCACCGGTCCATGCGCCATCCGCAGGGACTGAGACAATTCTCTTGGTGGAGGATGAAGCCGTCCTTCGCAACGTATGCCGAGTGTACTTGGAATCCAAGGGTTACACCGTGTTGGAGGCCGGCAATGCGAAAGAAGCGATGAAGATTTGCCAGAGCCATGATCGCCCGATTCACGTGCTAATCACAGACATCGTGATGCCTGGCCTGGGAGGATTGGAACTGGCAAAATCCGCATTGGAAATGCGGCCAGCGCTTTCCGTTGTTCTTGTGTCTGGATACACAGACCGCGCGTTAGACCGCGAAGCGATAAGCTTCGCAAAATTCCTGCAAAAACCATTTAGTTTCGACGCCTTGGCTCGTACCGTCAGATCTCTATTAGATAACAATCGAGAAATACTTCTTATCGAGGACAGCAAATTCATGCGAGTCGCAGTTCAGAGAGCACTTACCGGAGCGGGATACACCGTCCACACCGCGGACCACGGAGAGGCAGGTCTACGTGCAGCGCGCGAGACACTACCTGATTTGATTGTCTTGGACCTCGTGTTACCGACAATCTCAGGCCTCGACGTACTTAAAGCGCTGAAGAGGGATGCCATCACAAAGAGCATTCCCGTGATTGTCCTTGCGGCTCTTTTAGAACCAACCAAGGAAGAGCTATTAAATGAGGGTGCCGCAGCCTGCGTGGAAAAGTCGGACAAACTACTCGAAAACGATTCTGTAGCTTTGATTCACACCGTCACGCAGGTTGCGGGCAAAGCGAAAGCATCGAGGGGATAAAAAACGGGTCTCATCCTGCTCCACGAGACAAGATCGCGTGGCGTAGCAGGATGACAAGAAAGACATGCTGGAGGCGATGCAGGCTGGAGCAGTTGACTACCTGGTTAAACCGTTCGACCAACTGGAATTGAAGGCCCGCCTGCTGGTGGGTGAGACCACGCCGACCGGGGCCTATATGCGGCGAAGCAAAATGGCCGGAATCGTGTGGAGCACGTCGACGAATGCGGCCCGATGTGCGAGGAGGATTGTTGTAAGCGATGTCGTCTAATTCAGTGACACAACCCAACTCTAGTTCTGAAATTGATGATCACAAGCTTCTCAAGATGGTGGACCTCATGGTCCACCATCGGAACCTTCCAGAACTCTTCGTTGCAATTGCAGGGCAACTAAGTGGCGTGGCTGAAGATGAAATCATCAATTTCTCGCTGCACGATCCCCGTAGAAATGTTATGCGACTGCATGTGCTGGAGGGCGACGACCTTGCCCGCCCTTCGATCGAGGTTCCGGTCGCTGACTCGCCCAGCGGTATCGCTTGGCAAACCCAGCGGCCACTGGTGGTGCCTGATGTAAACGCCGAAACCCGTTTCCCCTCTGTAGTGAATCTTCTTAGGAACAAAGGAATACGCTCGTACTGCGCCCTGCCTCTGACAACCGCGGGAAAACGGTTGGGAGCCTTAGGTCTGGGTAGTCCCTGGGTGAGTGCCTATAGCGAAGAGAGTCTACGGTCGCTGCGAAAAGTGACGGAACTGGTCGCCTTGGCCGTGGAGAACGCGCTCACGCGCGAAGCTCTGCAGCAGGAGACCGAACGGCTGCAAGTGCTGCTGGAAGTCAACGCCACGTTAATGATCAATCGGGACTTGGAGAAGCTATTTCCAGAAATTTCCAGGTTCCTGCGGAGGGTGATCGGACACGACTATGCCAGTGTGTCGGTTTATGACGAGGCCGCTCAAGCGCTATCCCTGTATCCGCTCGATTCTCCTTTGACGCAGGGACTTCTCGAGACGGATCCGACGCTCCCCGTCAAAGAGACCCCCGCTGGTCAGGCTTTGCTGGAAGGGGAGATTAGGATCTTCAGCCGCGAGGATCTGGTGGCGCTTCGGTCCAGCTTTGTTAGCCAGATGCTCGAACAGGGGATCCAATCACTTTGCTGCATTCCGTTGGTCACGCGCAAAGGTACTCTGGGCACTTTAAATCTGGCTAGCAAGGAACACAACGCCTTCATAGGCCAGGATCTCGACTTCTTGAAGCAGGTGGTGGGGCAAGTAGCCGTCGCGCTGGACAACGCCTACGCCTACCGTGAAATTGCGGAACTCAAAGACAAACTGACGAAGGAAAAGGTCTATCTGGAAGATGAAATCCGCTCTGAACTCAACTTCGAAGAGATCGTGGGTGAGAGCGCGGCGCTCAAACAAGTGCTGAATGAAGCCAGGACCGTAGCTCCCAGCGATGCAACGGTGCTGATCCTGGGAGAGACGGGGACGGGCAAGGAACTGATCGCACGTGCCATCCACCGGATGAGTTCCCGCAACAATGCCAGTTTCATCAAACTTAATTGCGCGGCGATTCCTACAGGACTGCTGGAAAGCGAGCTATTCGGGCACGAGAAGGGTGCGTTTACGGGCGCCGTCAGCCAGAAGATCGGGCGTCTGGAATTAGCCGATAAAGGAACGCTCTTTCTGGATGAGGTCGGAGAGATTCCACTGGAAATGCAGCCGAAGTTATTGCGAGTGCTGCAGGACCATGAGTTCGAGCGCCTGGGCAGTACCCATACCATCCGCGTCAATCTACGGCTAATCGCGGCCACGAACCGGGATCTGGCGAAGAGTATAGCCAGCCGGGAGTTCCGAAGTGATCTGTACTACCGCCTAAATGTCTTTCCCATTCGTATGCCAGAGCTGCGGGAGAGGAAACGGGACATCCCCCTGCTGGTGCGCTATTTTGTGCAAGACTTCGCTCGCCGTATGAAAAAGCGGATCGAAACCATCCCCACGGAAACCATGAATGCGTTGGTGAATTGGACGTGGCCGGGAAATGTGAGGGAACTGGAAAACATGATCGAGCGCTCGGTAATCCTTTCACAGGGTCTGATTCTAACGGTTCCCCTGGGCGAATTACGCCTGGCCGCGCAAAACTCTCACCACGACGGCACGCTGGAAAGCGTGCGACGCGAGAATATTGTTCGCGCGCTGCGTGAAACCGGCGGAGTGCTGGCTGGGCCACAGGGAGCAGCGGCGCGGCTGGGTCTGAAAAGGACAACGTTGTATTCCAGAATTAAGAAGATGGGAATTTCCCGCGAAGAGTATGAAAACCAACAACGCGATAAAGAGCAGGGAAACTAATCGTCCCTTCGGGGAGAGAGCTTTTCAAAGGGAAACTAATCGTCCCTTCGGGGAGAGAGCTTTTCAAGTGGAGGTGTGCGCGTGCACAAAATCCTGATCGTGGACGATGATAAGGCGATGTGCGATCTGCTGCGAGCCTGCTTGTCCGAAGGCTACGAGGTTATCGACACGGTAGACCCGGAACAGGCTCTGGGGCTGGCTCTGGAACACAAGCCGGATGCGATTCTTTTGGACCTCATGATGCCGAAGTTCTCCGGATTCGAACTATGCCAGAGCTTTCGCTCCCTGAGCTACACGTCTACGATTCCGATCCTTGTTATCACGGGAGAGACGGAGGCGAAATATAAGGACCACTGCGCAAACCTTGGCGCAGTTGCGTACTTTGAGAAGCCTCTCAGACTCGATGAACTCAGGCGCAGGCTCACCATGGAACTGCAGAGCAAACGGTCGGAGCAGCGCGCCCACGTGCGTGTCCGCATGCGACTTGCCCTCAGATTGCGGGGCACTGACGCTGGTGGAAAAGCATTCGAGGAAATCACTACTTCCGAAAACGTGAGCGTAGAAGGGTTTATGTGCAACTGCATGTCTTCGCTGGTCAAGGATGCGATTGTTGAGGTTATTCTGAGCAGCCGAGGCGAACATTATGTTGGACAAGCTCGGGTGGTGCGCAAGGAATCCTCCGGCACTCCTTGGCGGCGGTATGGCTTCCAGTTCGTCGAGAAGACGTCCGCATGGCCCTTGCAGGAGAAGAGCGCCATTTCGCTCTCGTGAAACCGATTTCGCGACTCCCGCAGAGCTTCCAACGAAACCCTATTTGAACAATCCCTAACTCCCCCTATTGTCAGCAACTCTGAAGTTATGGGCGAGGACGGGGCCCACGACTCCGCATCGAAGTCGGCTTCTGACAGGCAGCAGTTTCCAATCGGTCGGTCTTGGAGCGATGTTCACGAGGGATGCCATTTCGCCAATTCAAGTAGCCGGCTGCGTGACTTTTCCGCAAGAGCCTGTGCAATCTGATTCCACGAATAGAGCGTTTGCTGAAAGGAGAGGTGCGGTTCGATAGCTTGCTGGACCTGGTGAAGCGCGAAACTGAACTCACGCGAGGGACTACAAGGTCCTGCGCGGCGAGAGTGGGTAGCCCGAGGGGGAAATATCGCGCCCGATGCGAATCAATTTTTGTGCCAGGAGCGTGACCAGCAATTTCCCATAAAGCCAAGCGCGGGAACTGCGGTCGTCATGCTTGGGCAGGTGCCCCAGTTGGGCGAGACCCTTCAGTCGCTTGAACACCAGCTCAATTTGCCAACGCATACGGTAAGATCTCAAAACGTCCGCCGTCGAACCGCTGGAGTAGGTCGTAAACACGATCACGTACTTAGCCAATTCGAGTGTTCCCGGCTTAGTGATCATTTGCTTCTTGCTCGCTCTGCGCTGCAAGCGCCGATGAGCCTGTTGAATCGCGCAGTCGCTCTTTCGTACTGCACACAAGCGGCCCGCAAACGCCGAACCTTGACCATGCTAGACAACGCGCCATTCGGCGAACTGTCCCGCTTTGGACAACCTGCGTAATCGCGGAAGGAGGGAAATACGTCTGCCCTATGCAGAGTACGCAACGAAGCTCTGAGGGTTGACGCGAACTAATACATCAGCACCCCTCTGGTGAACATATTCAATCCCACCAACGGAGCAGTAACCGGCATCCGCGAGGATAAGTTCGTGCGGACCCACAGGCAGACGGTTCAAGGACTCGCCGCCGCCTTCGCCAATCGTGGCCGTCACCTCGAAAAAGTCACACACCAAACGCGGCAGTCGAATGCTGTACAGAACCCTCCATTGGCTCCCGGTCTTACCTGGCTCTCTGACGATCGTTCCATCCACAATCCGGATCGTCCGACTGATACCTTTCGAGCCGGTACGCGACGTTTTCCCGAAGCAATTCGATACACAACAAACGTAGCCACTGCTCGCTGTTGCGCAAGCGTTTGAGCAAGGCGACATCCGAAATGTCGGCCCAGTTCGCTAGCTTAGCGCGCACAACCGTCTCCCGCAACGAGTACCCCCGCGCCACATGCAGCATTAGCATACGCAACAGCACGTCAGCCGATGGAAACCCGCGCAATCGCTCGATCGCACCTGACCGCCATGCCATTTGCTGCCATCCTGCGGGAAACAACGACGCGAGCACCTTCCAGTTTTCTTTGGCGATACGCATTCACCAAGAATAGGCCCACGAATACTAAAACCTGTTTCTTAAGTTAGCGCTTATGGGGCAATGCCCTGGGCAATGCCCCGGGCATTGCCCCCGAGGAGGGCGCGGCTGCCCCGATTGAAGCCTAGATCCTCCCATTTCCGCCCAGCCGAAAGTTGATGGCCCTTCTTCTGAGTTGTTGATAAATCGCACTCTCACTCGCCGACCAAAGGCCTCGTAACCGAGTCTGGTCCGGAGCGAACAATTGGTAAACACTGGCCGACTTCCCGTTATTGGCACGCAGACATGTCATCTTGTCAGCCAAAGATCCACTGATAGCGCACCACTGCCCTTGAGGACGATGACCAGGAGGAGCGAAAGGAGCAATACAAAATACTCAATTCCTTCTCCCTTTTTTGATCCAAACCAATTCAGTGTCCACCCATCCGGCAGGTGGACTATGAGCGCACCGGTGAAGATGATGAACAGCCCACCGGCCGCGATTCTCCCTAAAAAGCCGGACATAAGCGCAATACTTCCGAACGACTGCCCGATGATAATGAGCCAGGCAATAAATTTAGGAATGTTCCTCGCTGTGATCTGTTCAAGAGAGGCCTTGATTCCTGGGGCGCCAAATCCTCGGGCGCCAGACCATCCGAAGAGCTTTTGCATGCCATAGGGAAAGACGATGATTCCCGCGATGATTCTCAGGAAAGTGTAGACATAATCCGAATCCGTCTGAAGAAGGGTTTTGATCATAGAATTCAGGAGCTCCCCCACTGGTTCACGCTGCTCGTGAAGGTCCTCGAATTCCTCTCCCGAGATATTAGTACCGAGAAACGCTAGATCCCTATCGGGACTGCCTTGCAGTCTCCTGATCGAGATCGCTGCATTACTCCGCGGACGTCATCACTAACCTATCCGCCACCTCAGACCCATGCTTCTAGACGGGCTCATCGAGCACCAATGCCGACTTCGGGCCGTAGCTTGCCGCAGCCTCCAGCACACATATCATCGCTCATCCGAAGTTCCTTCCGTTCCTATCTGAGCGACGCTCAGTCTATTGCTTCTGGGAAGTGTTGGAACAGCCTCCTCTCCGCTGTGGCAGGACGGCGACTACCAATGCGCTTAACGGAGCCACTTGGAGCCTCGGGGAGCGTGGTCAGAAACGGCAAGTACTTGAAAGAAATGGTAGGCACGAGGAGACTCGAACTCCTGACCTCTACCGTGTCAAGGTAGAGGTGCAGCAGCCGGTAATAGACTCTAAAGGAGTTAATAACCGGAGGAACCGGCAGAACCGTAATACTCGGCGCAATTTGCTACCAAATTGCTACCAAAAACTTGGCAAGTGGGTTCGGGGCCGAATCGTGGGGGATCGGCCCCTTTGCTTTCACACTTTTGTAGTGCTCCCTGCTAGAACTGGACACAATCATTGTAGATCATTTCCAGAACAAGACGAATGAACTGGTTCCGAAGCATATCCGCGTTGACCGGTTGCAGAATGTGTGCAGGTCAAAAGGAAGAAGTCCGTCAACCACGCTACTCGCGAATGTAGAAGCCTGACGTCGTTTACTTCTTGTATTCAAGAACGAGTTGCTGGAAGCGTACGGGCTGTTGTCAAGGGCGCGAAGTCCGCGAACCCGCTTTGAAACGCTTTCTGCTGTCATCTGAGCGGCTTGCGGATCCAGTGGTCGGTGAAGGTCGAGTGCTGGATGGAAGACTCGATTTTAGGCATGTGGCAGGTTGTACAGTTCTTCGTGCTTACGGGGCAGGCCGCGCCTGGGTAATCGGCGGTTGTTTTTGCGCCTGGCTGATTGACGTGACATTGCAGGCAGCGCGAATCGTAGGCTGCAGGTTCGTGCTCCAGAGGCTGATGGGGATCGTGGCAGGCAACGCAGGTGAGTCGAGCATCTGGTTTGCTCCAGCACTTGCTGTTTTCGAGGCGGTAAGGCGCAAAGCGGAGGTTCAATGCCCCAAGTCCAATGTTGGTCACAACATCTTCCCAAGTGCGGTGGCACGCGCCGCAGAAATCCACCGACTCGACCGGATCCAAGCGACTGGGATTCATGATCAGGTGCGCGCCCTGCTCCTGCTTTCCCGCTTTCATGGCGGCTACGTGACTGGCGCCCGGTCCGTGGCAGGCTTCGCAGGTGACGCCCGGCACAGCGCCATTTACATCCAATTGATTGTTGGTCACCGAAGCGGTTGTGTGACAGGCAAAACAGGCGCGGCTCTCTGCCGGCGGCATGCGACGTCCCGCGGCATCTTCAAGGCTGCCGGGCGTGGCAAGCGACTGCCCCGGAGTGATATTTAGATCCTGGGAAGACGCAAAAAAAGTCAGATGGCTTTCGTAGTAGCTGCCGTTTTTCTCGTAGACATAAGTTTGGCCCATGTGACCGACGCCAAATGCCCACAGCAGGTCGGCGGAGAGGCGCGCAGCGCCATCGCTAGCGGTGACCGTTAGAACGCTTTTCTCGCCTTTGGTGACGATCTCCTCACGGTAGGGGCCAAGGCGAAAGGAGAGATGGTCATGCTGGCGAAGTATCTCCGCATCAGCGGCCCGAACGGCGGCGCGGGCCATGGCGTGTTTTTGCTGGGTCGCAGCCTTGTAAGCATGACATCTCGCGCACGTTGCCGTGCCCACGAAACTATCTCGTGTGGCGTCCCCCTTGGTGGGCCACCAGTCGGGCGAGTTAACCCGTGATACGGTGGGCATGGACATGCTGACGGGAGCAGAAGTTTGAGCTAAGGACGCAGAGGCTACAACGCAGATTGCGAGCGCGGACACGAGTTGGAGGGCGATACCGGCCCCCGGGGTTAACGCCCCCTGGGGTGACGCGCCCCTGATTAACCCCGAAAAACATGTTGCGGGAAACCGGTAGTGCTGAGGATTCTTAGCCGCATCAGCTCGCACAGTCATACTTAAGACTTAGGCCGGATTTTTGGCCGTCAAGACGGCTGCTATTGTCCCGTCAATCCCGGTTCGCGTCAATGTGAAACGGATTTCATCATCATCGCGAGAGCATTTCGGTCGTGGTTGTTGTCGATCGGCATCGCCCGCAGCATCCTGAACCAGAAGACGCCACGATACAATAACCGATGTTGGTGTCGCTGCGGTTTGGGGTTTCATTGGTGCCTTCGTCATGAAGTTACTGCGAGATCGAGGCCGGAATGTCAACCTCCGCGCAGTCCTGCTTCTGGCGGCGATGCTTGCTCTCGGAGGAGCCTCGGTCCGGGCGGAGAAGACGAGCCATCCCGCCGAGTCTCCGCTGATGCGGCAAGTCCACCAGGCGCTCAAACTCGCCGAGCACGGCGACCAGCAGGGGGCAATGAATCTTGTCCTCCACTTGCTCGAGCAACATCCCGATTTTGCGCCGGCAATCAAACTAAAGGGCATGTTGCTGGAGGATTCAGGCCGCATCTCGGAGGCGGGAACCGCGTTTGAAGAGGCTCTGAAGCTCGCGCCGAACGACGCGGATCTCTTGCTGGAAGTAGGCAAGTACAAACTGACTGCGGGCCAAAAGGAAGAAGCCCTCAAGCTGCTGCAGCACTGCCTTCGGATTCTTCCCAGCGACGGAGACGCACAGTATTACATTGCCCAGGCCTATCACCTGACTGGGCAGGACGATCTTGCGCTGCGCGCCATCCGCCTGAGTCTGAAGGCCGAGCCCGACAATGCATCGGTGGGGCAGAAATATGGAGAACTGCTGTGCGTCAGTGGAGAATGCGAGGCAGGGCTGCGGTGGCTGCTCAAGGCACAGGGCTCGGATGCTAAGCTGCCACAGATTGATTATGACATTGCTGTGACGGATTTGAAATTGATGGACCTTGCCGGGTCCGCGCAGTATGCGGCGCGCGCAGTCGAATCACAGCCCAACGATGTGCCTGCGCTGCAACTGCTTGCTACCGCGGATGTGAAGCTTGCCAAATGGCAGGAGGCCAAGCATGCATTTGAGCGCGTCCTCACATTCAAGACCGATGATGTGGACTCGCTGTTCGGCCTTGGCCAATGCGAACTGGAACTGAAGAACTATCCTGCCGCCGTCGATAAATTGCAATTGGTGTTAAAGCTGGCTCCCACGCGGCTATTGGCGCATTACTATCTGTCACGGGCGTATGTCGGAATGGGGAAGACCTCCGAGGCGCAGCACGAGGCGGCACTGCATCAGTTGATGATGGAACAGATGACGTTCGTCCCTGCCGTGGAGAGAGAAGGAAGCGAAAGCCCCATCCAGGCTCCGGCGTATCAATTGCTGGCGGAGCATCGGGAAGAGGATGCGTTGCGGCTGTATCGGAAACGCTTCAAGGGAACCTCCGCCACTTTAGCGGATGCGTATGTATTTGTCGGGAAACTGTATCTCGCCAGGGGAGAAAAGGAAGATGGCCTGCGCTGTCTTCATCATGCGCTAGAAATTCAGCCAACCGTCCGCGGAGCTCATACCTATGAGGGAATCCTGAGGCTGAAACGAGGCGACCTGAGTGGGGCCGAGAGTGAGTTTAAGGCAGAACTGGCAAATGACCCGAACTATCAGACGGCGATTGCCGAGATGGGCGAGGTCCGCTACCAACAGGAGCGCTGGTCCGATGCGGCGGAACAACTGTCGAAGTCCAGAACCATGACTCCGGAGTTGCTTTATATCCTTTGCGATTCTTACTTCCGCCTGGGCAAAGCGTCGGATGCCGACTTGACTGCCGAGACGGCGGCGGCGTACGCGAGAAACAAGCCCGAATTATTGAAAGATCTAATAAACCTTCTCCAACGCAATGGGCAAACGGACCTGGCGCAGCGTTTGTCGGCCAATCTCCCGCAGAAATAAGGAGAGGCGCAGCTCAGGGCGCGCTTTCCGTCACGGTGAGGATCTGATCTGCTTTGAGGTTTTTCAAAACCTGCTTGATGCCGCTCGGCCAGGTTAGTTCGATACTGTCTACCACGCCCGCTGAGCCCAGCCCGAAATGGACGCGCTTATCGCTCGAAGAGTTGTAGCTACAAGCGGTTGTCGCCTGGTTGTACTGGGTGCCTGAAGAAGTTGTTACTTTCACCTTGGTTCCCAGACCGTCCCGGTTGGATTTAACGCCCACCAGTTTCAGAATGATCCAGTGGTTTCGGTTGCTGGAACGGTTCATCCATATCTCCGGCGGGCCGTTCAGAACCGTCACGACGGCATCGATTTTGCCGTCGTTGTTGAGGTCGCCGAAGGCCGCGCTGCGATGCGCAGCTGGAACGGAGAACGACGTTCCGGCGTTCGAACTCAGATCCTCGAACGTCAGGTTGCCTTTGTTATGAAACACTCGATTGGGAAGCGCATAGGGCCTGTGCGCCAACTCCATGGCATTGTCCAGGATGTCCGCGTTGGCGGTGAACAGGTCCTTGTTCCCGTCGTTGTCGAAATCGAAGATCCCCGCTCCCCAGCTCGTTGAGCGACTGGTCAGGGCGCTCAGTCCGGCCGCGCCGCTGACGTCCTGAAATTGACCATCCCCCAGATTCTTGTAGAGAGGAAAGCCTTCCCCGAACATCGCAGTTTCAAAGATATCCGGCCTTCCATCGTTGTCGATATCGCGGAAATCCACGCCCATTCCGGCTATGGCTTTGCCGAATGCGTTGTACGCAACTCCGGCGAGCACCGCGACGTTGGTAAAGGTTCCATCTCCGTTGTTGTGCAGAAGATAATTCTCGAAGGTATCGTTGGAGACGAAGATATCGGTAAACCCATCGTTGTCATAGTCGGCAAACGCTAAACCCATCCCCTTGCCAACGTACTGGGAAATGTGGGACTGTTCGGAGACGTCGGTAAAAGTGCCGTCACCATTGTTGCGATAAAGGATGTTCGGCGTTCCGAGAAAATCGACAGGAGAGCAGTAGGACGGAAGTCCTTGCTGCACGCAGGGAGCTGCCGTTTTGATGCTGTAATTGAGGTAGTTCACCACAAAAAGGTCGAGCCGCCCATCGTTGTTGTAATCGAACCAGCCCGCAGCCACCGACCATGCCTTGCCGAGCTTGGGGACGAAACCTCCGACGCCCGCCTGCTCGGTCACGTCGGTGAAAGTTCCGTCCCCATTGTTATGGAAAAGCTGGTTGCGGTTGAAGCCCGTAATGTAAAGATCGACAAATCCATCGTTGTCGTAGTCGCCTGCGGCCACTCCCATCGAATAGCCGATGCCCTGCAGGCCGGCTTTCTCAGTTATATCGGTGAAGGTTCCGTCTCCGTTATTGCGGAAGAGCCGGTTGGAGTAACTGGGATCGCTCTTTTCGAGCGATGGGATGGCCGCACCATTGGTAAAGAAGATGTCCAGCAAACCGTCGTTGTTGTAGTCGAAGACGGCCACTCCGCCAGCCATGGTTTCAAAGGTGTACCGCTGTGGACTGGTACTGTTCTTTAGCTTGAACTTGATCTTCGATTGTTCGATGACGTTCTCGAATTGGATCGCTGCTGTGGCCGATACCACCTTATTCGCGGACTCTTTCCTGGGAGTGTCTCGGCGGGGTTGCGCTGCGTGGCGGTCCGCCTGGGGGTTCGTTTCGAGGTCCGCCTGATGACCCACGCTCGCTGGGATCGGGTCAGTCGGCAGGGCTTGACCCAGTAGGTTGGGAACGCTCCACAGCAGGCAAAGGGTCAGCTTAACAACGAGAGCGATTCCGCCGGCGCTTCTCAAAGCGGCGTTGGCGATGTGCGGGGCGGTCTCCCAGTCGGGATGTGCCAGATGCTTGCGTGGATTTAGCTTCATAGCGATACAAAAGGCCTTGAATCCACAGGGAGGTTGCAGATGGGGCCGGTTCTCAGGCCCTTGCCTGTCTTTGAGGAAACTGAGGTCAGGGACCGGCCGAATCGCGCCGTGAAACTAATCGTACAAGCGTAGCAGCCCGTGCTGCAAGGAGCGGATTTTCCGTGAATTTATCCAACACGTAGAGAGTAAAGGATCCTAATCTCGACCTTGCAGAACCTTACTTGACAACGCGTCGTTCCACTAACGCACGCTGAACACGGCGAGGGTCTGGGCCGGCAATGACACGTGCACTTTGCCGGAGACTAGTTCCGCAGACGTATTTCCAAACACCGACTGCAGCTGATGCGCGGTTTCAAGCGGCGTATTGTCGACGGAAATATTCAGTTCGAGCTTCTTGGTGGCGTTGTTATAGACGACCAGGAGCTTATCTCCGTCTTGCGGCGACTCGCGCAGGAAGGCGTAGTAGTTGTCATCCCATCCAATGTGCCATTGCTTTCCGGTGCGCAAGGCGGGGTGACTCTTACGCAGCGCCAGCAGCGACTGCACGTGCGCGAATACGTCCTGCTGTTCGGCAGTGCGGCCGGCGGCGGTAAGAGCGTTGCGCGGATCGCCGGGGAAGCCTCCGGGAAAGTCGCGCCGGTTGTCGGGATCGCCACCGCCCGGCATGGCAATTTCATCGCCGTAATAGATTTGTGGAATCCCGCGCAAAGTCAACAGCAGTGAAAATGCGGCTTTGAGTTTGGCCGGATTACTGCTCTTTTCGCCCAGGAAACGCGCGTTGTCGTGATTGCCGATGAAGGTGACCAGCGTCTCCGGATGCGGGTAAAGTTCGTCGTGCCGAAGAGCGTCGACAATCTTCGACATTGGCGTGCCCTTGATGACGACATCACGCAAGGTGAAGCAGAGCGGAAAGTCGAAGACTGTAGCGAGGCCGGAGTCGATGCCATCGAACTGCTTTCGTCCGCCTTCGAAAAATGACGTGATGGTCGAGTCGCCATCCCATACTTCGCCTACGTCCATGACCCGCGGATAAACCATCTGCGGATAGACCTGATGAAGCCGCTCGTGCCATCCGCTCCAGAACTGGCGCGTGGAATAAGGAAACGTATCCAGGCGGAATCCATCGAGCTGTGCGATCTCTACCCACCACATGGCATTCTGCGCCAGGTAGAGGCCGAGTTCGGGATCGTCCGGATTCAGGTCGGGCAGCTTGTTCGCGAACCAGCCGTTGAGCGTGTTGAGATACTCGCGCGGCGAAGCGTGCGGATCGACCAGACCATTGAACGTATAAGCGGGCTCCAGATGGTGCTCGGGCGTGCCGTGAAACCACGTCGGCGTCGGCGGATCATTGGCCCACGGATGGTTGGGGCCGGTGTGATTGACGACATAATCGATGAGCACCTTCATGCCCAGGCGGTGCGCGTCGCCCACCAGCGCCTGGTATTCCTGCATGGAGCCCATGTGGTCGTCGAGGGCGTAGAAGTCGACGACGTGATAGCCGTGGTAATCGGAGTCGGTGTTCTTCCAAACGGGAGTGAGCCAAAGTGTGGTGACGCCGAGATCGTGCAAATATCCGAGATGCTGGCGAATGCCGCGCAGATCGCCACCGTGATACGCCCTGGGTTGACTTCGGTCATAAACGCCGGTCGAGCCCGGAGGCCGGTCGTTTGACGGATCGCCGTCGGCGAAGCGGTCGGGCATGATCAGGTAGATGACGTCGTCACGGGAGAAACCTTCGAAGTGGCCGCGCGGATCGGCACGAGCCGGCAGCGGCAGTTGGACCATCGTAGATCCTGCCGAAGTGATCAGGCGCAACGGCACGGTTCCCGGCGGCAGGTCGGAACTCAGTTGCAGGTGGACGAAGAGATAATGTCCGTTGGTTGAAGCCTCCGCGCCGAGTGTGGTCAAGCCCTTCACCGGGCTTTCCACCAGGGCGCCACTTAGATTCTCACCGGTGAGTAGTAGCGTGAGGTCGGGTGTGTAGTTCACCCACCAGTTGGGGGGCTCAATCTTACGAACTGCCGGGGCATGCGCCTCCCGGGCATCCGTCTGCGGCCATGCCGGCAGCGCGAGCAGGCATGCCAGGATGACATAGAACGCGATCAGCGACGGCGCATTGGTGCGTATGTTTTTCATGGCAGTTACCCGCGGCCCGGCGTAAAGCAGACCAGCCAAGCAGCGCGAAGCACACAGATCAAAGAAAAGGAAAGCCGAGAGAATATCCTGCTCCTGGGCGCGTCGGGAGGCGCTTGAGCAGTACACTCAAGCGCCATCCCTGCCGCTGCGGGTTAGAAGGATATGCGCATTGCGAGCTCGAGCTCCCGGTTAGTGGGCGCGAGCCGCGGCGAAGTCAGCTGGCCGAAGTTGCCGTCGGTGTACTTGCTGTCCGGGTTCTGGAACTGGGGCGTGTTGGTCAGGTTATATACCTGGGCACGCACTTCCGCCTTCACCCGTTCGGTCACGCTGAAGACCTTGGTGAGCGAAGTGTCCCAGGCGAATGTTCCGGGTCCAGGAAAGGCGTTCCTGGGAAGAGTGCCGACGAGCCCAGCAGGAGCGGTGAACGCTCCCGGCGAACAGGCGATCCAGACGAAGGCGGAAACGCCGGTACGGCATCCCCCGTGATAATCCGGGCGGTTATTCTGGCCATTCGCGGTACTCGAGCCGTCGCTGATGTCGATCGGGGTTCCGGTGGCCTTCACAATCACGTTGTTCCATTGCCAGCCGCCAACAACGTAGTCAGCCGTCTTCGGCATATCGCCGCCGAAGCGTCTTCCATGTCCGACGGGCAGCTCATAGATGGCGCTGGCGGCAAACAGGTGACGCTGATCGTCGTTCGAATTGCCGTATTGGTAGTGCAGCAGCGGCATACCATTCGGCCCCACCATGATGCCGCCGGGGCCACCAAGCCCGGAGGCGGAGTTATCCAGCGTGTGCGACCAGGTGTAGGCCGCCGTCCCCGTGAGCCCATTGCTCAGCCTGCGAGTCAGCTTCGTCTGGAGGCCGTTGTAGTTTCCACTGCCGATCATCGCATACTCGTTGATGGCGCCGACGCCGTTCGGGTTGATGGCACCCCCAGACGGGAACCAGCTGGTTGCGGGTCCCGCCGAAAAAGGTGCAAGAATGTTCTCGTTGGCGTTGAAGGGGGTGGCGATATTTGACATATGCGTCCCAACGTATGCCAGGTCGAACGACGTCTTGCTATCAATAGCCTGCTCGATCTGCACGTTCCATTGCTGGATGTGCGAGTTCGGGCTGTTCTTCGGGTAGTAAATCACGTTGTCCGTATTGTTCACGGCGTTCGGGGCGATGCCGACTTTCGGCGGTAGGGCTCCAGTGGCGCCAACCGGATTGAGGCTTCCGTTTGCCGCCGCTCCGCTGAGCGTGAAGCGATAGCCAGTCCCGCAGGTGGCCGCCGTCGGGCACGCATAGAAGGTCTGGGTGCCGTTGAAGTCGGGATTTTCCGAAAGTTCATTGGCAACGCCGCCGCGGTCCAGGTAGTAGAACAACCCATAGCCGCCGCGGAGCACGGTTTTGCCCGTCCCGAACAGGTCATAAGCAAATCCGATGCGGGGACCGAAGTTATGCTTCGGCGTGTCGATCAGAGCAGCGTTGTAACCGGCGGCGGCGGGTGTTCCGGCCTCAACCAGTTCCCCGGTTGCGGGGTTAAAGTTGGACTGGTGGTTGCTGGCCTCTTTCGGCCAGGTGAAGAGGTCGTAGCGCAGGCCAAGGTTCAGCGTCAGCCTGCGGTTCACGCGAAAATCGTCTTGCGCAAAAAAGCCATTCTCCCAGCTTCTCGTCTGGTAATACCCGTGGAATCCGCCCACCGAGTAGGCACCCACGAAACCACCCAACAACTCGGAGTCCTCATAGCCGGTAAAAGTTCCGTGGTGCGAGGTTGGGGCGGGGTACGCGCCGAAGCTGCCGTCGTCGATCCAGAAGTAGCCTTTGGCGTTATTGCCCTGAGTCCAATTTACGTCGCGATGGATAATGCTGCCGCCGAATTTGAATGTGTGCTTTCCCTTGGTCCAGCTCACGGCATCGGTAAACTGGTGGGCCGGCTCGACGACAAGGTAGGGGCCGCCGTCGCCGACGTATGTCATGTTTCCATACCACCCCCCGATCAGGGCATAGCCGCCGAGCAGTGGATCAGTGTTGGCATTGGGAATCCCAATGGCGGAGGCCATCGGAGTGCCAAAGCCAGGCTGTTGGTAACCGTAATACGGACGGTTGTAGCCATAGTGGAATTCATTGAGAATACTGGGACTGATAATGTGCGTGTAGCTCACGGCAACCTGACGCGGGTGCTGCGGGTTGCTGCCGCTGCCAGAGGGCAGGAAGTGCTGGGGGTTATTGGCGCCCACCAGCCAGGGGGTGTTGGTCAGGGAATCGGTGCCCAGGCTGTAGCGGCCGAAAATGGTGTCTTTCGACGTGGCGATAAAATCCAGTCGCGCATCGTAATCGTCCTGACGCGTGACGTTCTGCTGCGGTCCGAAGAAATTGTTGCTATTCGTTGCCGGATTCGCGCCGCTGATATTGGGATTTGGAAACGCGTTCAGATACGCCAAGCCGACAGTGTTCTGGTTGCCGACAGGAATAATGTTCAGTACGGTATTGCCCGCTTGGGAGGTGCCGGCCCCGCCGATCCAGCCGAACGGCAAGCAGGTTTGCGGGTTGTAGACGTATCCGTTGCTGGCGGCAAATTGCGGCAACACGTTACCTGCCGAATACAGGCTAGGGCAGATCGCCACATCCGGCACGCTCGTCGCGGTTGCGGGAGTTACGATCGCTCCTTGGCAATTTGTGGCGCCGCACAGCTCTTGGAAATTGCCGGTGCGCATCAGCGCCGTCGGCACCTTGTTTTGGACAACACCCGCAGGCACGTTCTGCCGCCAACCCTGATAGTCGAGGAAAGCGAACACCTTGTTTTTCCAGATCGGTCCACCCAGCGAGGCGCCAAACTGATTGCGGCTCAACTCGGGAGTGACGGGGTTGCTGAATGTATCCGCAGCGGCTTCCTTGGAGCGGTTAAACCAGTAGGCGGAACCGTGAATATCATTCGTTCCAGACTTGGTGGCAACCTGGATTACCGCGCCACCAGCGCGTCCAAACTCTGCCGGGGCAACGCTGGTTGTGGTCCTGAATTCTGCGATATCTTCAACCGCCGGGTATATGACCAGCGTATTGACCATGGAGTCGTTGTTGTCAAGGCCATCCAGCAAGTAGTTGTTGGCCTGAGGCCGTAGACCATTGACGGACAGTGAGGCGCCCCCGGATTCATAGTTGCGCCAAGTCTCGGCTGCCGCGTTCCCAAAGGCGATACCGGATGCGTTGTCCGCATAAGCGCCACGGCTGACGCCCGGGGTTAACAGTGCGAGTTGGGTGAAGTTGCGTCCGTTGAGCGGGAGCTCCGTGACTTGCCGTCCCTGAATCACCTCGCCGGTGCTCGAAGTTGACGTATCCACCAGCGGCACTTCGCCGGTCACGTCCACGGTTGTGGCGGCCGAGCCAGTTTGGAGCTTCAGGTTGAACTCCTCGACTTGGGAAACTTCGAGGGTAATGTCGGCGCTCTCCGTCTTAAAGCCTTCCTGCTTAACCTCAACATGATATTTTCCGATCGGCAAGGCATTGATGGCGTACTCGCCCGAAGCGCCCGTTTTCTCGGTTACCACCCGTCCGGTTGCGGTGTCGGTCACCGTAACCGTGGCGTTTGATACGACCGCGCCGGTAGGATCTCTGATGGTTCCGATGAGACGGGCTGTATCCGACTGCGCCAGCGCCAGACCGGCCAGGCACAGCGAAAGACTGAGAACCAAACAGAGCTTGCTCTTCATGCTTCCTCCGATTTCGCGGATGTCTTCGAGGGCATCCGCCGGGCATAGGGAGTTTTTTGGGATGGCACGTTTACGAGAGAACCTGCAAACTCTAATGCAAGGCGATTACCGGCGTAGGTTCCACTAGGTTTTTAAACGGTTACAGGAGTAAAATGCCGCTGTTGCACGGGGATACCATCCACTGTTACACCGGTGTTAAATGGCTGTGTCACACACTTTCGCCGCTGGATCGAAGCAGTTCTACCAACAAATAGATAACATTATTAAAAGTCATAGCCTACGGGGCTCGGAGTCTCTCTGCAAGCTTCTGCAATATCTTGCGAAACAAGCCCTCGATCATCCCGATGCGCCCTTGAAGGAGTATCAGATTGCCACCGAAGTGTTCGGGCGGCCAGCGAACTTTGATCCACAATCTGACTCGACCATCCGCGTCCAAGCCGGGCGGCTTCGTCTCAAACTGGCGGAGTACTATGCCACGGAGGGAGCGGCGGATCCGATCCTGGTCAAAGTTCCGAAAGGCAGCTATCACCTGATCTTCGAGGCAAGAGCGGTCGAGCCGCTGCCGCAGCCGAGGACTGTGCCTTTCCGCGAGGCGCCTTCGCACGGCGCGGTGATCGAAACCGTCCCGGCGCGCTGGCGGATCGCCGTCGTCTTGCTCATGGTCAGCCTGGTCGTCTTGCTGATTGTTTTGGGGGGCCTGCTGTGGGACCGGAAACGGCCCGAGCCGGCGACTGCGGTGTCGAGCGCACCACCGCGAGCCGGTGCTCCTCTCGCTGCGTTTTGGAGACCCTTTACCTCCGGAGTTGAGGAGCCTTGGGTGATCTTCAGCAATGCTGCCTTCGTCGGACGGCCGGAGACCGGCATGCGCTACTACAATTCGCGTCAGGATTCGAAGAGCGCGGTGTATGACCATTACACGGGTGTGGGAGAGGTGTTGGCCATCCATGCACTCGATGATGCGTTCGGCACGCTGGGGCAGAGGATCCGGGTGAAGCGGGGGAGTTTGTTCTCGCTCGACGACGTGAAGAATACCAACCTGATCTTTGTGGGTTCTCCCTCAGAAAATCTTTCGCTGCTCGACATTCCCGGTACGCAGGAATTCGTTTTTCAGAGGGTGACGTCGGGTCCGCGTCGAGGCGATCTTGCGATCGTCAGCAAACATTCGAAGCCGGGAGAGGCCAGCACCTACCTCGCCAGTCCTTCGAATGCCCCGCTGACGGAAGACTATTCGGTCGTCGGACTGGTGCCGGGAATAGGATCCGGCCGGTACGTGCTGATTCTAGCGGGAACGACCACGTTTGGGACGCAAGGCGCCGTGGAGTTTGTGTGCCGCCAGGAGTCGGTGGAAAAACTGCTGCACGCGATTCCTGCCTCTGGTGCGGTACCGACAACGTTTTTCGAGGCGCTGGTCCGGGTAAAGATCGCTCGCGGGGTACCGGTCGGAACCGAACTCGTCGCCGTGCGCGCACGGTGAGTTGTTGCTTGCGTAGAGCCGGGCGACCCGCCCGTCGCTCCACTGGTCCAGCTGAAGTTCAAGACTTGGCCGTGACGGCATTGCCCGGCAGCGAACCGCTTGGCTGGTGCAGGTCGTACAGGTTCTCCACGCGCCGCGTCAGTGGCCGCCAGGATGAAAAAATCCCTCCCGCTGCCACTGCGAGCAATCCGGTTGTTGTTCAACAGAGGCCCATGACCCAGCCGAATCCGAGCGATGCCGTGATCTCTGGAATCACGATGAAGAAGTTGAAGATGCCCATGCAGACTCCGGTCTTTCCGTAAGGCAGCGATCCGGCAAGTATTGAATAGGGCATGGAGAGCGTGCTGGCCCAGGCGATCCCGACTCCGGCCATGCTCCCCGGAGCGACGGCCCAGAAGGCACGATGGGCGAAGTGGCGGGCACAACACAGCAAACCAGAGGTAGAGCATCTTGGAGCAGCCACTAATGTTCCCGACGTTTTGCTTTGATCAGAACGTCGACCGCATCCGGTCGTCCGTTCCAAAAGTCCAGCCGGATGCGCCCATCTTGCATCTGTGTGACCTTCGCCGGAATCGAGCTGGCTGTTAAGTACCATCCGTCCGGCAGAACTACCGCGTTGCGCGGACGCCCCAAACTCCGATCAAATATCAATTCATCTCCTTCCAGTCGATAACTGGCGGGTGCCGTGTACATCTCTGAAATACGCATACGAACGTTCTGTCCCGGCTTCACAGGCGAGAACGGAATCACGACCACCTGGGCAGCAGCGTCAACCGGTTCTCCCGCATCAATTTTTGCCGCCGCAAGCTCAGCCCCGCTCATTACCATCGTCGGGAGTTTTTCGCCTGTGTCGAGCACATACGCAGAAGGCTCCGACACCTTGCTGCCGGTTCGGACAATATTGAAGTACTTTTCCGTTCCAGGACGCGACTCCGTATAGTCGTGATAAAGGCGGAAAGCATGTGTTTCGGGCTGCTGCAGAAAGTACGCAATCTCGCGATCTTCGTGCGCCCGCTCTGAAAGACGCTCTTCCTCAGTCTCTCCCTCGAATGGTGATTCCCAACTTTTCGCCGAGCCGGAAGCCCGTGTCCTAGCTTTAGCGCCGGACTGGGCGTCCGCCTTGCCCTTAACAATGAGGGGCGATTCCGCCCCGCTTCCGTTCATGAAGCTGATTGCAATTCGTCCATCTGGCTCCGCGAGAACCTGAGACGGCACGTTGCACGCAACCACTTCATAGCCGGCGGGAAGCACAACGCTATTTCGCGGAATGCTCAGCGACCGGTTGAATACTATCGCATCACCTTCGCGGTAATAGCTCTTCGGATCCTTATAGATCTTCAGGATAAGCAGTCTGGCCTGCCCTCCGGTGGGCACCGGACGCTGTAGATACACCTTGATGTAGTCCACGGACGTGTCTTCACCCTTCATCAGTGGATCCTTCCCTGCTTCCTCGCCTCGTATGACATCAAACCGCAGAGGTCGTCCGGTCATGAGGTCAATTACCGACTCGTCCCTGGCCACGCTGCCCTTGCGAATCGGATTGAAGTAATACTTCGCCCCGGCAGTCGTGGCCGTCACTTCATAGCGAATCGCAAAACTCGCGCTTTCTGGCGATAACAGCTCGTAGCGCGTGTATTCGTCGGTTTCTGTTTGGACCGACGTGGGTGCGAGCACTTCCTGGCCGCATGCTGTTCCGACCGCACAGCTCAGCATAACCAACCGCGCTATACCCTTCATCACGCTGAGCCTCCACTTTTTTGCAATCACTCTATCATCGAGTCTGCCAAAGCAGCGGCCCGACGAACAGCTACGTGCGTTTCAGTCACATGAAAATGTATAGTGTGGCGATGATTGGGAGACTCCACATTCTATGCTCGGCCCTATTGGGGCTCACATGTGCGCTTGCGGCGGAGACGCCGGCGGAAGCTGCTCGCCAATACACGACAGCTCATCAGGCGAAGTTGACGCAGGAGTTCAGCACTCTCCTCTCCATACCAAATGTCGCAGCTGATCCTGCGAATCTCAAGCGAAACGCCGACCTGCTTGTTGAGGCGCTCGAAAAGCGAGGCGTTGAATCTCGGCTGCTGTCGATTCCTAGTGCGCCGCCTGTCGTTTACGGACAAATCACTGTCCGTGGCGCGCAACATACCATCGTGTTCTATGCGCATTACGACGGTCAGCCGGTCACTCCTTCAGAGTGGGAGGGCGGTTCGCCTTTCACACCGGTGATTCGAGAAGTTGATGGCGAGCCGCGGATCTACGCTCGCTCGGCCGGGGATGACAAGGCGGCCATCTTTGCCCAGCTCACGGCGCTCGATGCGTTGCGAGCGGCCAAAATCCCATTTCGGGCAAATATTCGCTTCGTATGGGAAGGCGAGGAAGAGGCAGGGTCTCCGCACTTGGAGCAGATCCTCGATGCCAACCGAGACCTAGTCCACGGCGACGTCTGGCTGGTATGTGACGGGCCGGTGGATCAGAGCGGGAAGCAGACCGTTGTATTTGGGGCGCGAGGCGACGCCCACCTTGAAGTAACTGTCTACGGCCCCCATCATGGCTTGCATAGTGGTCATTATGGGAACTGGGCTCCAAATCCCGCGATGATGATGGCGCAATTGCTGGCAGGCATGAAGGATGAAGAGGGCCACGTGCTGGTGCCGCATTTCTACGACGGAATTGCGCCGCTCACAAAGACGGAAAACGAAGCCCTGGCCCGAGCCCCGGTCAATGATCAAATGCTCATGGGCTCTTTTTGGCTCGGGCATGTGGATGGGTCCGGCAAGCATCTTCTCGAACTCATCAACCAGCCCTCGTTGAACATCAACGGTCTCTCTTCCGGCCAAACGGGAGCACGTGCCACGAATGTGATCCCACCAACGGCGACCGCGGACCTCGATCTTCGGCTCGTGGTCGGCATCGACTGGCGTGAGCAGCAGGAGCGAGTGATGGACTACATTCGGTCGCATGGATATTTCATTGTCGAAACCGAACCCACGCGCGAGACCCTCACGGGACGTGCCAAGGTTGCGTTGGTAGTGCGTGATCCGCCAGGCTACAACGCTGTGCGCACTCCGATGGATCTGCCGGTCGCACAAGAAGTCATTCGTGCTGTGGAAAGCGCAAGAGGCTCGGTAGTCCTGCTGCCGACCATGGGCGGGAGCGTTCCGTTGGGAGCAATGGAGCGCGCAGCGCAAACGCACACGATTACCGTACCGATCGCCAACTACGACGACAACCAGCACGCCGCCAATGAAAACTTGCGGCTGCAGAACCTCTGGGATGGTGTGGAGACGATGGCTACCTTGCTCGAAATGCAGTAGCCGACCAGGACTTGTTTCGCCGAGTGATTGCGAGCTGCCATTCGCAGCGCCCAACCAAAAAGGAGGGATAATGCGACCCTTGAGATCAATTCTCTGCTTTCTCGCCTTCGGACTTTCCGCGTTAGCACCTCAAATCTCTGCACAGGCGGCCCCCTCGACTCACCGCATCGTAATTGCCGCAGGCACTGTGCTGGACGGCAAAGGGAAATCACTTAAAAACGTGCGCATTGCGATCGAGGGCTCGAAGATCGTTGCGGTGAACGCTGATGTCGAGGGGCCAGTGGATTATGACCTGCGCGGCCTGACGGTGTTGCCGGGCTGGATCGACGCGCACGTACACATCACGTGGATCTTCGGCAAGGATGGAAAAAACGCGGGTACGGAAGGGACGACACAGGAGGATGCATACAAGGCGGCATCGAATGCGTGGCTGACGCTGATGGCAGGGTTCACGACCGTGCAAAGCGTGGGTGCGCCGAACGACATTCCTCTTCGCGATGCTATTGCAAAAGGGATCGTCCCGGGTCCGCGCATCTTGACGGCGGTTGAACCGCTCGAAGGGCAGGGCGAGAAGACAGGTACACCCGATGAGATTCGCGCGTTCATCAGGAAGCAGAAGGCCGCTGGTGCTGACCTGATCAAGATCTTTGCTTCGAAATCCATCCGGCAAGGTGGAGGCATGAGTCTTTCGCAAGAGCAATTGAGTGCCGCTTGTGATGAAGCAAGGAAACAGGGACTGCGTACGCTTGTTCACGCCTATAAGGAGGCAGTGCGCGCAGCAACTCTGGCCGGCTGCACCGAAGTTGAGCATGGCACCCTGGCCCCAGACGACGACTTGAAATTGATGGCGGAGAAGGGCACCTATTTCGATCCGCAATGCGGGCTGGTCATTGAGAACTATTTGCAGAACAGGGAAAGGTATCTCGGCACACAAGGCTACACTGCCGAGGGATTTGCTGCGATGGAAAAGATCCTGCCGATGGACCACGACATCGTGGAACACGCAACAAAAACTCCAGAACTGAAGGTCGTTTTTGGCACGGACGCCGTGGCCGGCGCTCACGGGCGCAATGCCGAGGAGTTCATCGATCGCGTGCGTGACTGCGGTGTGAACCCGATGGCAGCAATGGTCTCTGCCAACTCGGTGGGCGCTGAAGCGCTAGGCTTGGGCGATCAGATTGGCTCGATCGCCCCCGGCTTTCAAGCGGACATCATTGCGCTTGATGGAGACCCGTTGAAAGACATCACCGCCGTTCGGCGCGTTGTGTTTGTAATGAAGGGCGGCGTGGTCTACAAGAACGCCGCGCGCGGCGCGATTCCTCTTTATGCAGGTGTCCAGCCTTGATTCGACCTTTGGGAGTCGGCTGGGCTTGGCTGAGGATCGAGAATCATCATCTCGCTCTGCTTTATGCCAAAGCGTAGAGATACTCGACGAAGGAGCGCACAGCCCCGTCAATCCCCGCAACCTTTGCATTGGTGGAATCGATCAGATAGTACTCGTTCGGAGCATGTGCCCCGGTCCCGTGCCCCACTCCAAAATGTCCGGCGGGAAGATTGAGAGGTTCGGAAGTGAAAATGTATCCCGGCCAGGAGCCGGCGGATCGAGGCCACAGCACGGGATCCAGACCCAGCTTGCGGTAAGTCGCAATTTGCGCCTGGATGAGCTTCGAATCCTGCGAGGTCTGTGTCGGATCGTAGCCGCCACTCATATTGACCTCTATATCGCCGAAGCCGTGTTTGGCAAGATGCTCCTTCAGAAGCGCCAGTGTACCGGCAGCCGTCATGTCCGGCACCAGCCGCATGTCAATCTTCGCGACGGCACGATGCGGCAGAACGGTTTTGCCACCGGGACCCGTGTATCCACCGACCAAGCCCTCGATGTTGATCGTGGGCTTGGATTCGAGCAGCACGAGCGAGTCAAGCCAGTTTGTGTCGTGCACCCAATGCTCAACGCCTAGCTGCTTTCTAACCGTGGCTTCACTACGGCGAGCGGCGGCATCCTGAATCATCTTCATTTGCGCGGGAGTAAGCGGCTTGACCTGGTCAAAAAAGCCCGCCACAGCAGGCGTGTGTCCATCGGACTCGATGAGCGTGTTGAGCGCTTGCACCAGGTGCCACGCGGGGCTGTCCACCTGTGCCTCAAGGCTGGAGTGAACATCATGTTTGGGCCCTCGTCCCCATCGCTCTCCACTGGAAACCAGTTCGAGCTCAACTACCCCCTTGGCGCCTAGTGATATCTGTATGCCTCCATCCACGTCCTGGCCCGCTTCTGGAATGAACACACCCATGCATTGCTTCAATGCAGCAGTGACCTTGGGTTGGTGGACAACCTCCGGAAAGTGGGTCGAACCAATCTCTTCTTCACCTTCACAGACGAGCGCGAGATTTACAGGCAGCTTTGTTCCCGCGGCCTTGAAGGCATGAAGGGCGCCGAGGAAGGCCGTTTCAGGACCTTTCTGGTTCACAGCGCCGCGGCCGACGCAGATCCTGCCCAACCCTTCCTTGTCCACGATCCGCCCTTCGAGCGGTGGCGAAGACCACTCCGATGGGTCGAACTGTTTCACGTCGTACATAAAATAGATGCCGACGGTGGTTGTCGCACCTGCATCCAGAGTGCCGAAGACCCCAGGCTTGCCTGATGTCGGCACGATTTCAACGTTCGCAAATCCTGCATCACGAGCGAGTTGTGCCATATAGTCAGGGCCCTGCGGATAGTTGCGGTTCTCGGCTGCGATCGAGGGCAAAGCGATCCAGTCCTGCAGCCGCTTCACATTCTCATCATGCATCTTCGGTATTTGGCTCAGCACCGAATGGAGGCCGGGATCGTCAGAAGAGAAAGCAGAGATTGGCAATGCGGCGAAGGCAGCTCCAGCCAGCGCGCTGTGGATAAACTCGCGACGATTGAAAGCGTTATGGCTTGATTCAGTCAATGCGTCCCCCATTTAGCCGATAAAGATGACTATCCTTGGTTGGCCTCAGACTCAATTCCAGAAAAAGAACCATCTGTCTTTTATCGAAGGACATCATACCAGTGGATGCAGCGAGATGCCGGCCACCCCGAAGCTATCCAGAAACGCTGTATCGGATGCCCCCGTCGTGGGGTGGCAGGTAGATTCCGGGAGGCGTGTGGGGCGCGTCCGATACAGCACTTCTAGCGTTTGTCGGTACTTATATCTCGGCTGAGCCCTAGCCCGAAAACCGCGACTTCTTGCGAACCGGCACAATCTCCTCGTGTGCCCAAAACCGCGATCGTGAGCTTGATTCGAAACCGCATATAGCTTCAGCTCGTTCCAGTTCCATCGACTGGAAATGGGCGGCCTGCCGCACTAAGGGGCATCAGGTACGACCCGTTACGGTACGGACTGAAACCAACCAGACACCGAGTGAGGCAATTCGGGCACTTCGACGCAATGGCGAACACGCGGTGTCATGGACACATATCAATCAAGCTAGATTTGTTGACCAACCAAAGTTGGACGTGGGCGGACCTTGCTCCCCAGGAAAAAGGGCAGGGATTTTCCCCACCACCCTCTTTGGACGTAGTTCGTGTTTTGACTCTCAGGTCCATACGGCTTTGGCGCGTGCTGTCATGGCCCTATTTGTGCTTATTGTTCGTCGTGCGTTTGATCCGAATCAACGGGAACAAGATTGCCGAATAATCCGTGCTGGCCCATCTGCGTTCCGGCAGTGAAATAGCATGCGTTGTAAGGTCCCATGACAGTTATGAAGTCCGCGATTCCGCCGTCGGCAAAGCCGAGCGCCCACAGCCCGTCGATGCTGATTACATTTCCGTTCGAATCGAGCATGAAGCCAACAAACTCGCCAGTAAACGGATCGAACGCAGCAATCTGGCCGCTGCCGTGATTAGCGACCAATAGCAAGTGGCTGAACTCGCCATAATCCTGCGGAGCCAGAGCGACTCCCCAGGGTGCATTTAAGGAATGGGAATGCAGCCGAGAGAGAAAATGCCCGCTTGCGTCAAAGATTGCGACCCAACCCTGGGGACCGTCGGATCTCTCTCCCCCATCCCGATGATAGGTGACGACAATGTCTCTGCCGATATTCTGCACATTGAACGGCGCCAAGCCCTCGGGAAGATCCGGTTCTCGAAATGCATCGCCCTTGAAAGCCACGTTTTGTAATGTGGTGTCGAAGACCTCGATGCGTGCTGTCAATGCGTTCACGGCGTATAGGTAATGCGAGGCGCCGATTTCCGCAGTAGTCATCCCGGTGTATGACGCTTTGCCATTGCGGTTCACTAACACTACGGCATTGAAAAGATCGAAGTTGGGATTCCATCCGAGAATTGTGCCGTCAAGGGTTACAAACATGAAAAGGGCTGGATTCCCAGGAGAGACATTGAACCCGTCAGCACCCGTAAACACGGTGCCAGTCGCGCGGGTAGGCGTCGAACTACCGGGTACCGGTGGAAGATTTACGATGAGAGCGCTGGCAACACCGTTTCCATCGTAGAGCGTGGAAGTTGCCGAGCCAGAATTTGGGACCCACCACTTGCCGATGATCCCACGCGACAGCCCCACGGGTCCGATGAGATTGGGATCCGTGTTGGCTGCGACGCCTGGAACATCAGCCGTCAAATTGTTTACGGTGAAGCTCTGCGCCGAAGCAGCGACCGCAAGTCCGAAGAACAAAACTGTAACTAAGAGAGAGGTTAGACACGCGTGAACTCCAAGCTTTTCTATCAGCCGTTTCATAGGGATCCTCGCAAGCACTTTTTGATTTCATGTTGATACAGACTCGATGGGTGCTCGTGCAATCCAAAATCCTTCCGAGGCTACGTGCGGTAATTTCCAGGTAAATCGGAGGTAAAGCTGCAGGTGCATGTTGAGGTCGGAGATGGTCGAGCAGGTTAATCGCAGGCCAGAACGGCTATTGAACGCCCACTGGTTTTCGAGGAGATCGACTCCCAAATTCCGTAGATCTCGCTCGTATTTTCCATAGCCCTGTTTTATGCGCCGCTCGTTTCGTGCCGGGTTATACTCGACGAACCATGGCGACCGACACGTCCATTCTCGGACAAGATTCGGTAACGACTCCGGTGGAGAACTCGCCGCATCCGGCGCGTCGCTTTCAGTTCGGAGTGTTTCAGGTTGATGTCTCGAAAGGAGAGATTCGGAAGCAAGGTTCGAAGATCAAACTCCAGGAAAAGCCGTTCCAACTCCTCGTACTTCTGCTCGAGCACCCAGGCAGGATTACAACTCGTGAGGAGTTGCGCCAGGGACTTTGGTCAGCAGATACGTTCGTGGACTTTGACGCAAACCTAAAGACCACGCTGAATAAGCTGCGACAGGTGCTGGGCGATTCGGCGGAAAACCCAATTTACATCGAGACCATTCCGCGTCGGGGCTATCGATTTTTGCCGCCGGTTGTGAGCCTGGAATGTGAACCCTGTTTGACAGGAGATACTTCGACGGGAGACGCCCAGCCGGCGGCCATCTCGAAAACTGCAGACGTGCCAACAAACTCTTCGAGAGCGAGTACAGGTCCGCGCATTGCCGGGTGGCAAGCGATCAGCGCTGTGATGTTGGCGGTTGTGCTGGTTGTTGCCGGGATTTACGCGCTTCGAACGAAGTCCGCGACAGTTCTGAAACCGATGCAGAAGCGTGTGTTGCTGCTCGTGCTGCCTTTTGACAATCTGAGCGGTGATCCAACCCAGGAGTATTTCAGTGATGGACTGACTGACGAAATGATCACACTGCTCGGACGACAATATCCGAACGGACTTTCCGTGATCGCACGGACGTCGGCGATGCGTTACCGGGCAACACAGAAACCGCTTCCGCAAGTTGCGCGTGAACTGGGCGGCGTCGATTATGTGCTAGAAGGCAGCGTGCGGCGGTCCGGCAATCACGTAGGAATCAATGCTCAGCTTTTTCGTACGCGAGATCAGGCGAGCCTGTGGGCAGAAACCTATGAAACCGGAGTTGCCGACGTCCTGACGATTCAGAGCAACGTCGCCGGACAGATTGCCCGCGCGCTGGTGCTCGAAGTCACGCCCGAGCGCGGACGGCATCCTCGTTCCGTCCCTAATCCAACGATCTATGACGCGTACCTGATGGGGCTCTATGAGGCGAATCAGCGCTCAGAACCCAGCCTGCGCAAGAGCGTGGAATATTTTAAGACGGCAATTCAGGGCGACACTTCGTACGCCCCGCCCTATGCCGGCCTGGCGAACTCGTACCTGCTATTGGCGGGCTGGCTGCTCATGCGGCCGCAAGAGGCGTATCCAAAAGCCAAGGCGGCAGCGCTGCACGCCCTTGAACTTGACGAAACTCTGGCGGAGGCACACACGACTCTGGCCGAGGCGGAACACGAGTACGAATGGAAGTGGGCCGATGCTGAACGAGAGTTCCGCCGAGCCATCGAGCTGGATCCGAATTCAGCGATTGCGCACAAGAGCTATGCCGAATTCTTGATGCATGGCGCGCGAAGCGCAGAAGCCACCGTCGAAATGGAACGCGCTCGGGATCTTGATCCGCTGTCACTGATCGTCAAAACCCTTGTAGGTTTCGCGTATTCTAACGCGCGGCAATATGGCCGCGCGATTGAAGAGTATGAGAAAGTGATCCAGCTCGATCCTCAGTTCGCGCCGGCGCATTATTTCCTAGGCGGGGCATTGACGAATGTAAGGCAGTACGACGAGGCGATCGCACATCTTCAAAAGGCGAGAGATCTCACCCACGGTGCAAGTCTAATGTCGGCTGGATTGGCCCGCGGGTATGCCCTTGCGGGGCGACGTGAACAAGCGCAGCAGAGCCTGCGTGAACTCCAATTGCGCGGAATGCATCATTACGTCTCGCCCTACGGTTTGGCACAGGTGTACGCGGCTCTCGGTGATAAGAGCGGCGCTCTCGATATGCTCGATCGGGCCGTGAACGAGCACGCGTTCGAAGTCCTATTTCTGAGGGTCGACCGCAGTTTCGACAATCTTCATGAAAACCCACGTTTCCAAGAGCTGCTCAAACGAGTTGGTTTCACACAATAATCTCCTGTAAGCGATGAGAGGCTGCTAATGGCGGGGGCGCCGGAGTCGCGCGCGAACGTGCTTGCCGTGGAATGATCGGTTCCCGCGGAAACTTAAGATGCTCGTTCACGTTCCGGCTGCTCGGCTTTAGGGAGAGTGTAGCCGCTATTTTTATGCTCGTTCCAGCGTTTCAGCGATCAATCAATCAAACACAGTTCCAACGATTTCTCTGCATCACTCCTCAGAAGTCTTAGGGTTCTATCAGAAGCGACCGCGGAATGGGAGTTAGGAGCTCGTCAGAATCTGCGGCGGTCGCTTTTGATACAACGACTTGAAGGAAGCCGCTTTGTTCGCGGCGGACGCTATGCGATTTCAATCGACTTTGGTTTGGAAGTTATTGAAAAGCAGAGTGTTTGCGGCACGATCTTCGAATCGGAATTCATTGAATTAACCAAGAAACTCAAGCTCAAGATTGCCTCATCGTAACGCGAGACAGACCATCCTGCAAGAATCTCCGATGCCGCTTGCCTTGGGGCACGCGATAGCGTCCGCCGCAAAGGCTTCGTTCAAGTCGCCTTCTGGGAAGTGTGGAACAGCCTCCTCTCCGCGGTGGCAAGGCGGCGACTACGATGCGCTTAATGGAGCCATTTGGAGCCTCGGGGAGCGTGGTCAGAAACGGTAAGTGATTGAAAGAAATGGTAGGCACGAGGAGACTCGAACTCCTGACCTCTACCGTGTCAATGAGAACCGGAGGAACCGGCGGAACCGTAATACTCGGCGCAATTTGCTACCAAATTGCTACCAAAAACTTGGCAAGTGGGTTCGGGGCCGAATCGTGGGGGATCGACTCCTTCACTTCACACTTCAAAGCCCGCGTTGCGAATGACAACGCAACTCGAGAATGTTCACAGCTCTAGCGGCTAGCAACGCAACTACAGCTAACGAAATGATCGCCTGTATCATCATCAGAATTTTCGCCCAGCGAGAGAGAGCTTGCGTATCCGCGGGCGATAACGCTGTGCTGGTGTTAAAGGCCAAGAACAAGGAATCCACGAAATTGGGGGACCAGCTTGGGTCGGAGCTTGTTTCAAAAGTAGAGCGCCAGAACTGGACAGTTCGCACTACGATGCGCCGCTACACGCGCCTGTCGAATGGCTTTTCTCGCAAGCTGGAAAATCACGCGGCTGCGACAGCCCTCAATTATTTCGCCTACAACTTCATCAAAATCCATCGTACACTTCGCATGTCTCCGGCGATGGCCGCTGGCGTCACGGATCGGCTCTGGGAAGTGAATGACCTTGTAGCCCTCTGGGAAGCCTACGAGCAGCGGAGGGCAGAAAGAGCAGCATGAGCACGATTAAGAATCCCGAAGAGAAAAAGCAGTTGAGCCTTGAACGGGAGCGCCGCAATAGGTACGGCGAGAACAGCAAGTCCAGCCGCAAGAGCATCCAGCGCGGGAAGCAACGCCGACACATGGACGAACGCAGGACTGTTGGCGAGGTACCTGGTCGTCTAACGGGGAAGGTTCAAGAAGACGAAGCGACAGAAGCCGAACTCCTAGCCAAGACCAGAACCACAGACAGCCAGCGGCGCGGCTTCAAGAAACAGCCCGATACCCCTCTCGGAATCGTCCTGGCCGCGAAGAGAGCCCGAAAAAAATCAAAGTAGCCCACTACCATTTTGACCCGTTCTGATCCCAGTTGACCCGTTTTGAGCGTGGAACTATCACGTTTTTATCACCGCACTGCACAAATCCTGCCGATTCGTGGAGTACGAAATAAAGGATTCTCTCCTGGCCTCTCTTGCCAAGAGTGTCGCGGACCCGCGAACACCTGAAAGCGTGACCTTGCTTTTGCCCAGCGAGAAATCTCGACAGCTCGCACAGTTACAAGTCAAGGCGAGTTACAAACAAGCCAAGGAGTTTCGCGAGTTGGCACAGAAAGTGAAAGCGGGTTAGGGCCGGACGCAGGCGATTGCGGATCGATTGTGACGCACCAGCCGCCAACGCAGCGTTCTCCTTTAGCGGCGGCTATCGGATCAACGGAATCGGCGGTAGGGACTCGAAATGATCTGGTGAACAATCTCAAACCCGCGCTGTTCTGCTAGCCGGCGTGGTCCTTGCATGTGAGCGTTCTTGCTCAGCCTGTCCAGATCCGCCTTGGTAGACTTCGGGTGATGGCACATGCCGGACTGAGCCTACGACTCGCAGAAGGAGACCACCCAAGCGAGAATCCCCACGGCGATGACTTCACTTGAGTAAATAGGAATAAGGACGTTGGCTGTCACCCAGAGAGTGGGCCGGCGCGCATGAAGATGTGCTAACTAGTCTCAACGCCCCTCAGAGCATTGCTCAGCCAGACAAAGCTAGTATCCGCTCCCTGATGTGCTCGGGAGCAGTTGGCCGGACATAGAAAATTGCGTGGCAGAAACGAAATCGATCGCCGTTTAAAGCAATCGCGGCTTCCGGCTTCGTTTCTAAGGAGTAGCCAGTCCATGATCACCACCACCTCGATTCGCGTCCGTCGCACGGCCACAGTCCTCCGGCCTGACCAGTCCCGCGTTCTTCTGCGGCCGTTCAGACCGGAGGATCCCGAGCGAGCTAGCAGGATTATCGCCAGGATCATGTTGCTCCCCGAGAACCAAATCGGGCCACTCCTGAACGAAATATCCGCTGAATTCTCCCAGCGACACCAGCAAATCCACAGATCCTTTCTGGAACGGTTCGAACAGATCCGCGACCTCCTATTGACCGATAAGGAAATTTCCGAACAGAGACAGCTGTTGATAGGTTCCTATTTCGTTTGCGAATACTCCTTAGAATCTGCAGCGCTGTTCAATCCGTCGATCGTGCCGCACCCTGACCAGTCTGACCTACCTCCCGGCGCTCTGCGTTTTATCCTCAGCTTGCGCGCCACGGGGGAGGGACATATTTCTTCCATCACTTTTCGAACGGGTATCGTCCATGCCGACCATCGGATCGAGGTCCTGCCCCCAACAGGCTTCCTTACCGAGCCGCGTCAAATTCCGAATCCCCGTTACGACAAGGCGCTCTTTGAGCGAAAACTCTTTGAGCTGGGATTGACCAACGAATTCACACGCCGGGCGATGGACAAGTTTGGAGAGTCGTTTGCATTGGAAGAATTGCGCGCCAGTCTCGAAGTCGAAATGAATCAGTCCCGCGAGTCGGACCGAAACGCGATCCGAGGGATGTTGGCTTTGGCCCGATCCAACTATGAGGTTCAGTTTCATCCCCAGCAGCAGCTGTCTGAACGGGTTCTTTTCCCAGCCACGCCGTCACAACGCAACGGTATCGAAGACGCCCGGTTCGTTTGCTTCCAGAAAGATGACGGATCCCACGTCTACTACGCCACCTTCACGGCCTTCGATGGCAAGGTGATTTTGCCCGAACTGGTGGAGACTTCTGACTTCCTCGTCTTTCGGTTTATTACGCTGAATGGTCCGGCGGCCGAAAACAAAGGCATGGCCATGTTCCCCCGTAAAATCAACGGCCTTTATGCCATGCTTTCCCGCCAGGACAATGAAAACATCTACCTAATGTTTTCTGACAACGTGCATTTCTGGTATGAACGCAAGGTGCTGCTTAAGCCGACGTTCCCCTGGGAACTAGTCCAGCTTGGGAACTGCGGATCCCCCATTGAGACCGAAGCCGGCTGGCTGGTACTCAGCCACGGTGTCGGCCCCCTGCGAACGTACTGCATCGGCGCGTTCCTCCTCGATCACAACAATCCCAGCAGAGTGATCGGCCGCCTCCGCGAGCCATTGCTCAAACCGGACCCAAGCGAGCGTCAAGGCTACGTGCCGAACGTCGTTTATACGTGCGGTGCTCTCCTCCACAACGGCGAACTGATCATTCCCTATGGCATGGCGGATCACGCCACCGGTTTCGCCACCGTTCCCCTCGATGAAGTGCTAGCTGCCATGGACTAGGAAGTGTCGTCGAACAGCATGAGAGACCCCGACAAGAAAGTGGCAATCCTGTCGCCGATAGCCTGGCGAACGCCTCCTCGGCAATACGGCGCTTGGGAAACGGTGGCCAGCAACGTCACCGAAGGGCTCGTCGCCCGTGGCTGGGACGTGACGTTGTTCGCTAGCGGGGATTCTGTGACCAGCGCTCACTTGCATGCCGTGGTGGACAGGGGGTATGAAGAGGATTCCACTGTTGATTCCAAAGTAGCCGAATACCTTCACATCTCCGAAGCGTTCGAGCTCGCGGCTGAGTTCGACCTCATCCACAGCCACTACGACTTCATGCCTTTGAGCTACACGCGGCTGATCAAAACACCGGTCCTAACCACCATCCACGGATTCTCGTCAGCCAAAATCATGCCCATCTATCAGAAGTATCGTGACGGATATTTCGTTTCCGTCAGCGACTCCGACCGAGCGACAGGGCTCAATTACCTAGCGACCGTCTACAACGGCATTGATCTCTCGTTGTACCCGCTCCAGGAACGTGGCGGTGATGACCTGATTTTCCTTGGTCGGATCCATCCGGATAAAGGTGTTCATCTGGCCATCGAGGTTGCTCGTTTGAGCGGAATGCGTTTGATCATCGCTGGTATCGTCCAGGATGAGGTTTATTTCCGGGAGCAGGTCCAACCCCATGTCGACGGTCAAAACATCCTTTATATCGGACCGGTGGGCGTGACAGGAAAGAACAACCTGTTTGCTCGAGCCCGAGTTCTCCTGCACCTGAACACTATCCCGGAACGATTCGGACTTGTCCTGGTCGAAGCCAATGCAGCCGGCGTGCCCGTCATCGCAATGGACCTCGGTTCTTGCCGTGAGGTGATCAAGGACGGGCAGACCGGTTTTATGGTTGCCAACGTCACTGAGGCAGTTCGGGCCGTTGGGCGAATTTCTGAAATCGACCGACGTGCTTGCCGCAGCCGAGTCCGACAACACTTTTCGATCGAAACCATGGTGGAGGGATACGAGCGGGTTTACTCGACGATTTTTGATCTGGAGGCGAAGAGACGATCATGAAGGCGGACATTGTCAGGCGGTACAGCCACAACCCCATCCTCACCAAGGCCGAGATCCCCTATCCAGTGGAAACCGTTCACAACGCGGCGGTCGTGAAGCACGGGAACGAATACATCATGCTTTTCCGTTCCCATCTCCGCACCGGACGGTCCATCATTGGCTTGGCACGCAGTCACGACGGATTCCGCTTCACCGCCGATCCCCAGCCCTTTCTAACTCCTGACCGGGACAGCCCTTTTGCCTGCTACGAAGAGTTCGGCGTGGAGGACCCACGGGTAACGTTGCTGGACGGGGAGTACGTCATCACCTACAGTGCATACTCGCGAAATGGAGTGCGGATCGCCCTGGCCAAGACGAAGGACTTCAGTCAGGTGGAAAGGGTTTCCCTCATCACAGAGGCGGATTATCGGAACGTAGTGATCTTTCCCGAGAAGTTTGATGGACTTTATGCTCGCCTTGACCGTCCTCATTCGGAAATCTCCCCCTGGTCAATCTGGATTTCCTATTCTCCGGATCTATGCTATTGGGGCCAATCCCAGCTCATCATGAAGCCAGTGCAATATCACTGGGACGAAATGAAGATCGGTCCCGGAGCGCCGCCGATCAAAACGGACCAGGGCTGGCTTTCCATCTATCACGGAGTCTTCGAAACGATGGATGGATCGGTCTATCGTTTGGGGGTTGCTCTTCACGACCTCAGGAACCCGGCAAAGATCATTGGTGTGGGCGACTCGTGGATTTTGCAACCGGAGGATCCTTGGGAGGTCACTGGCTATGTGCACAACGTAGTCTTCACCTGTGGCGCTGTTGCGGAGCTCGATGGAACCGTAAAGATCTACTGGGGGGGCGCAGACACGGTCATGTGCGTGGGCGAAGCGAATGTCTCCGAACTGGTCGCACTGTGCCTCGATAATGGCAGACCGGCAAAGTGAGCGGGGAATAACATTTTGGCACCATCTGATACGCCTGCACGGCCAAGTCTGGTTTATCACAGTGCATATTGCTCGACTCTGTTCAGGCCGCCATGGACTCAATGGAGAGCTTCCGCAGGAGCTTGAAATCGTCAAGCATCTTGCCCGTCCCCAGCACAACGCAGGACAGTGGGTCATCGGCAATCGAGACCGGAACTCCCGTCTCTTCGCGGATGCGTCTATGCAGGTCTTTCAGCAGCGCGCCACCGCCGGTGAGCACGATGCCGCGGTCGCTGATGTCAGTCGCTAAGCCATTGAAAGAAATGGTAGGCACGAGGAGATTCGAACTCCTGACCTCTACCGTGTCAATTTTGAGGTGACAACCCTAAAAAGCTTTCCCTATTTAGCTTTTCCGCATTTTCTGGCAATCGAAAAGACCCGAAAACAGCTTAGTTTTGATGGCGAATTGATGGCGAGTTTCGGCCCAAGACTTCGAAATCTTCCGGCGTCGCCGGTGTTGGCACGCCGCCGTTTTGGGCTTTCTTTTGGCCAACGGTAAACGACGGTACCCAGACTCTGGGATGCCGGATCTGCTCTCTGACATATCGATACAATAAGTTGCGCGTTTTGATGCAGAGGGTCACTCAAATGCAGCGGTGCCGTAACTATTGAGAGTGTGGCAGATATTCTCGAGCGTGACCTCGATGTCGTGATTCAGGAATGGCTCATCCGAGTCGAAAATGAGCCGGAGCTAACTGCTATCCCTTTGAGTGCCAGGGGTAAGGGCCATCGCTGCCGGCCATTATAGCCCGCATAACACCTTACAGATGACGCGACGATTCTGGCCGGACTGTCGGCAACCCTTACCTTGGGATTATTTCAGGTTTGTCCGTAATCCGACCGGGATGCAGCGGAGTGCAGACCACAGTCTGCAAGGGGTGGTGGCCCAGTGATAGGCAGACGAGTTATGCTTACAGCGACCCAAAGAGCCGCGCGTGGACCCTCGGCTGATGACTGGATTTCGGATCGTGGCAGGCATTGTCATCCCGTCGTTTCCCGCAGCTCTCTGGAGTCCTGCCGTGGCGGCTTTGTTGTCTTCCTCGGGACTGCGTCACGCGGTGGGAAACGTTGGCCGAGGCAAATCCTTCGCCGTAATTCTTGCAAAAGGAGAGTATGGATATGTCCTTGATGCCGGATCCAACCTTTTACCCCTCGCCGGGCATGGCGATGAAGGCCGCGCCGGAACACATCGCTTACGTCTCTTTGCTCAACGTCGGCAAGAATGGGAAACGCGACGCCATGGGCGTTATCGACGTCGATCCGCATTCGCCCACTTATGGCCAGTTCGTCGGCCAAGTGGATTTTCCCCACAACGATAACGAGTTGCATCACTTCGGCTGGAACGCATGCAGTGCGTGCCTCTGCCCGCAAAACCCGCACCCCCATATGGAGCGCCGTTACCTGATCGTGCCGGGCATAGGATCGTCCCGGATTCACATCCTGGATACGAAAGCAGATCCCCAACAGCCCAAGATCGTGAAAGTAATCGAGCCTGAAGAGTTTATTAAGAAGACCGGCTACACATCGCCACACACCATTCATTGTGGCCCCGACGGCATCTATGGCAGCGCGCTCGGTTCGGCCAGCGGCGATGGTCCGGGCGGCATTTTCCTCATGGATGCGAATACGTTTGAGCTGAAGGGCCCGTGGGAGAAGGAGCGCGGCCCCCAGAGTCTGGCTTACGACTTCTGGTGGCACCTCGGACACGACACCATGATCACCTCCGAATGGGGCACGCCGAATATGGTGAAGGACGGCCTTAACCCGGAATTGCTGCTTGCGGGAAAGTACGGCCGCAAACTGCATATCTGGGACCTGGATAAGCGTCGCCACCTGCAAGAACTTGACCTGGGATCGGAGCAACAGATGGCCCTGGAGCTTCGGCCTGCCCACGATCCCAACAAGACCTTTGGATTCGTGGGTGTCGTCGTCTCCCTGCAAGACCTTTCGTCCTCAATCTGGATGTGGTACCGCGAGGATGGCGGGAAGACTGGAAAATGGGCAGTGCGCAAGGTGATTGAAATTCCCGCCGAGCCGGCTGATCCGGAAAACCTGCCACCCCTGCTGAAGGGCTTCAAGGCAGTGCCGCCGTTGGTCACCGACATCAATCTCTCACTCGACGACCGCTTCCTTTATGTTTCGTGCTGGGGGACAGGGGAGTTCATCCAGTATGACGTCTCCGATCCTGCCAGCCCGAAGAAGACAGGCTCGATCCACCTCGGAGGCATCGTGCGTCGAGCGGCTCACCCGAAGAAGCCGAAAGAAGCTCTCAACGGTGGCCCGCAGATGGTCGAGATCAGCCGTGACGGAAGGCGCGTCTACTTCACCAACTCGCTCTACTCCCCGTGGGACGAGCAGTTCTATCCCGATGGCGTACGGAGTTGGATGGTGAAGATCGATACAGACCCAAAGGGCGGGATGAAACTCGATGAAAAGTTCTTTGTTGAGTTTGATGGGTTGCGCGCCCACCAGGTGCGGCTGGAAGGAGGCGACGCTTCGTCGGACTCCTATTGCTATTCGGACAAGCAATGACGCATGCCGGGTTGACCTCGACGGAGTTGTGGCTGATGCTGCTCCTCGGCGCCTACCACGGACTCAATCCTGGAATGGGGTGGCTCTTCGCGGTAGCACTGGGTCTGCAGGAGCAAAAGGGGAGCGCAGTAGTAAGATCACTCGTCCCCATTGCGGTCGGCCACGCAATTGCCATCGGCAGTGTAGTGCTGACGGCCGCGTTTCTCGGCATGACGCTGCCGCTTACAATCATCCGCTACTTCGTCGCCGCGGTCCTGGTCGGCCTGGGAATCTACTGCCTGCTAGGACATCGACACCCGCGGTGGGTCCGTATGCAGGTAGGCTTCCGAGACTTGACCGTCTGGTCGTTTCTGATGGCCTCGGCGCACGGCGCCGGTTTGATGGTGGTGCCGGTGCTGCTGGGCAGCAACAGGGTTGAAGCACAGGGCCGAATGGCAGGCCACAATCACACGGCTTCGGTCGCCAGTCCCCTCACGGGGATGGTCGCCACCGGTGTCCATACGGTTGCCTATCTTGCGGTCACCGGGCTCGTCGCCTGGGTAGTCTATCGAAAGCTGGGCCTCGCGCTTCTCCGTAAGGCGTGGTTGAACTTCGATTTGGTCTGGGCAGCGGCGCTCGTGGCCACGGGTCTTGTCACTCTCCTGATATAGCTGGTTGTGTCCTCTTCTGCTCATGTATCCGCGATCTCGATCTATCACCAGCGTCAGTTCACCCTTTAACCGGTAAGCGTAGGTGTGACAACCGAGGTCTTCGCTTTTCATCAGAGACAAGAGACGCGACGATTCTTGGTGGACTGTCGGCGATCCGATAAGCAGCCCACTCCTGGGTCAGGTCTCTAGCCGACTGATTTCTGAACGCTAGCGTACCGACTTCGGCCGCTCAAGATAGTACGCTGCCGGATTATGGCCCTTGCTGACAAACCGTCCAAAACCATTGGGGAGTTAATCGACGACGCGGATCGGATTCGGGAAGACTTGTTCCGCCTTCAACGGGAACTGGAGAAATTGGAGAGCCTCCAGAGTGTCGCATCCACTGACGAGCGTAAAGAGGCTTAGCGTCCGGCTGGGTTGCCACCTTTTTGTAGCTCGCCCTCGAAATGACTCTCAACTTCTCCACGATTAAGCGGGCTTTCTGCGTTGGTCAATACGACCGAATAGACGACTTTGTTGCCTTCAATTTGAGCGGTGATGAAGACCCAGTCCGCCAGTTCTTGATTGGTAAATTTCACTCTTCTGCCATCTGCAAGTGTTCTGATCCAGTCGTCGTTTGGCATCCCGCCTCACAGGCAATCTTTCCGGGAATAATACGCCCAGCAGTCAAGATGTAGAAATCTATTCGCTGGCTTAATCGTGAACCGAAGGAATCGGCTTGTCCGGATTGCGGCGGTGGGTTGCGCAAGCTGGGCGAAGATGTTTCCGAGATGCTGGAGTACGTGCGCGCGAGCTTCTTCGTGGTTCGCCATGTGCGGCCCAAGTTGAGCTGCACGAAGTGTAGCCACATCGTGCAAGCGACGGCTCCGAGTCGACCCATCGAACGCGGTATAGCTGGGCCTGGACTGTTGGCCCACGGGCTGGTCTCCAAGTATGCGGATCACTTGCCGTTATATCGTCAGTCGGAGATTTACGCGCGCCAAGGCATTGAGTTGGAGCGCTCGACGCTGGCCGACTGGGTGGGCGGGACCAGTCGGTTGCTAGAACCGCTGATCGAAGTGCTCGGCCGCTACGTGACCGCCTCCGACAAATAACGCCGGCAAATGGGTGCGCAGCATTCCCGGATTTAAGAAAGCGCAAGGAGCAGTGTTCGTCCCGGAGCTAAACAAGCTCTTTCTAGCAAGTGGAGATGACGGGATGCTCCGCGTTTTTCGAGGGGACACGCTGGAATTTCTCGTATCAAGAGGCCGAAGAGGATGGCTCTGGCGAGGCTGGCGCAGGCGCAGCAGGTCGCCGGTTTTCGCCATTGTGCTCGCGTTGCTGCATCGCCTTTTCCAATTCTTGCTGGTGGCCGGTAAGGAGAGCATGAATCTTGCGATGCGTTTCGGCGCTGATAGCGTGAATCTGCGGATCAAGCTCCTGCCGCGACGCTTTCGGATTTTTATCGAGTAGTGCCTCAATCTTATCGTGGTGCTCATCTAGCAGAGGCCGGACCTGCTGCTGCTGTTCCACTGTCAACTCGAGATCTCTCGTAAGGCGACCAAGCTCCTGGTCGATCGATTGCGGTCTATGGGTGTGCTGAAGTTGCTGGCGCTCTGAGGACTGCTCTACCCCATTGTCCTGAGCTATGGCAGGACCAGCCATTCCGAGCATGAGCAGAACCCCATACGTAAGCGTGAAAGTTCGATTTCGCATGGACAACAACCTCCTTGAGGATCCTCGACGCAATCCAGCCGAGACTCTGATCTGAATACACAAGTAATTCCTCTACAATTCGTTAGTACCAACGCAATCAGCAACTGAATGGCCCGAACAGTCCCGAACCTAGTCGCCTCTTAGATCGCTCACTTCGTTGGCCTGCTTGAGTTTCTCGATTTTTCTTCGCTGCTCCGAGTTCAGCAAACGCGAGATCTTGCCTTGCAAGTCCGTGTCTTCAGCGACCAATTTCGTCAGCAGCCGCGCTTGTATGAGTGCCAGGGACCGGATCTGCTTCTGGTCGGGATGGGAACTCCGAGTCGCCATCTCCAGCTTTTGTCGCGTGGCATTGAACTCGGCCATCAGTGGAACAACGTAGGGGCGCTCTCTTGCCATCACCTGCCGAATCGCTGAACTTTGTTCTGGCGTTAATTCCAAGTATTGCTCTAAAGAAGAATTAAGTTGTAACGAAGAAAACGGCAGCGCCACAACGAGCGCCTGACCACTGGGCACGTGATCATCCTTTATTTGTGCGGCGGAGGCTTGTGTCACAGCCTGTTCCAGGATCGCGTGCCAGGCGCTGAACAATTGATACTGCATCATCGCGACCTGGTATCGTTCCCGAGCTAGGTATTCACCCTGTTCCCTTGAGAGTTGATCGTTCGCGATCGCCTGGCAAATTTCCCCTAGTTCACTGGACATACGGCTCGTGATCTTCGCCATTTCGGCTTCGTAGTCTTCAAGAATTTCGTTTGGGCCACGGGGTAGTTGAGGATTTACCTTAAGTACCTCGATGAGTGCTTCGTGAGTTTCCGGCGTAGGAAAATACTTGTGCACCTCCGGCGCAGGAACGTCTGCGTCAGTTTGGTCCACTACCGCGCCGAAGGTCTGGGGTGCTGCAATGAATGACAACACAAGAACCGCAATGGATGACAACGAGTTTTTCATATGGCTCCTCTCTCTGTCTGTCAAGTCGTAAGGGGTTGATCAAGTCAGTGGACTGCCGGCAACTCCAGTAG